>ENA-ORNF01002547-ORNF01002547.1-human-gut-metagenome-genome-assembly--contig:-NODE-2547-length-13422-cov-5.770704_pt1 | contig 13422 bp, 12 predicted proteins | sample MGYA00242110_ERZ509012 | MGnify/ENA primary metagenome ERZ509012 (study PRJEB26280, sample SAMEA2338714) | human gut metagenome | biome: human gut; feature: human-associated habitat; material: faeces... | reverse complement strand
AAATCTAATAGTTGGTACAAGAAAATGGAAGAATATGCTAAAGAAATCGGTTTGAGTGGGCTTGCTTACTTAAAAGTAACAGAAGACAACACTTTAAAAGGAAGTTTAGACAAATACTTAACTGATCAAGAAAGAAGTGAGTTATTTACTAGTCTTGAACTTAAACCAAATGATACATTATTTATTATAAGCGATAAAAAGAAATGTGAAAAATATGCTGGACTTTTAAGAACTAAACTAGGCGAAGAACTAGACCTAATTGATAAAGATAGATATGAATTTTGCATAGTAAACGATTTTCCATTCTATGAATGGAACGAAGAAGATAACAAGTGGGATTTTGGACACAATCCATTTAGTATGCCACAAGGTGGGTTAGATGCACTTAACAACGAACCTATTGAAAGTATTCTAGCATACCAATATGACTTTGTATGTAATGGTTGTGAAATGGCTAGTGGTGCAGTAAGAAACCATAGTATTGAAATAATGAAAAAAGCCTTTGAACTTGCTGGTTATGACGAAGAAGTAGTTAAAACTAAATTCAAGAGCTTGTATACAGCTTTTCAGTATGGTGCTCCACCACATGCTGGTATGGCTCCTGGAATAGATAGAATAATAATGCTTCTAACTGGAGAAGAAAATCTAAGAGAAGTTCAAATATTCCCACCAAATGTAAGTGGACAAGACTTACTTATGGGTGGACCTACAGAAGTAACAGAAACTCAATTAAGAGAAACTCACTTAAAAATTAGAGATTAAAAAAAGCTCACACTAGTTGTGAGTTTTTAAATTGCTTATAACATTAATTAATGCTAGCTTTGCATAACTATATGTTAGACCACCTTGAATATATAAAGCGTATGGACTTCTTAGTGGGGCATCACAAGACATTTCTATACTAGAGCCTTGTGTAAAAGAGGGAGACGCCATTATCACTTTATCTGTATAGCCTGGCATATCTGAAGGAATAGGCACAACGCTAGCGTCCACTGGACCACTTGCTTGAATAAGTTTAGTAAAATTTATTAAGCTTTCTTCATTTTTTAAGTAAACTATATTTACTATGTCACACCTGTTTTGGTCCCATTTAGGACTTACTCTGTAGCCTAATGTATCCATTACTTTACTAATCAAAATAGCACTTTTTAAGCTTGAACTAACTACACTTGGTGCAAAAAACAGTCCCATTAAAAACATTCTATTCGCATCTATACTAGGTCCAACTTCCTTAGCTTCACCTGGTAAATATAGTCTTTCACTAACAAGTCTTATCAAATCTTTTTTACCACATACATAAGCTCCATGAGTACATAATCCTGCACCTAAGTTTTTAATTAAACTTCCAACCATTATATCAGCGCCAACTTCTGTAACAGAGGTACTTTCCACAAATTCGCAGTAGCAATTATCTACAAATATAATTATATCTTTATTAATAGACTTCACAAGTTTTATAACTTTTTCTACCTTTTCAATAGTTAAACTCTCTCTTAAAGAGTAACCTCTACTTCTTTGAATATATACTAATTTTATATCTGTTAGACTTTTCTTTATAGTTTCATAATCAAAGTCATTATCTATTAAATCGATTATCTTATAGTTAATATTGTAACTTTTTAAACTACTTGGATTAGGCTTAATTCCGATAACCTCGTCTAATGTATCATATGTTTTACCACTTATTATTAAAAAGTTATCTCCAGGTCTTAATAAAGCAGATAAACTTATACTAAGGGCATGACTCCCACTTACAAATTCTCTTCTAACAAGAGAGTCTTCACATTTAAAAATATCACTATAAATACTTTCTATCTTATCTCTTCCTATATCGTTATACCCATACCCTGTAGTACCAATTAAATCGCTTTCACTTAAATTATTCTTGTGAAACGCATCCAACACTTTTTTACTATTAATCATTTCTAACTCGTTAATTTTATCAAAAATACTAGATAACTTTTTTTCTTCCTTTTCAATTAAAAGAATGCTTTCTTTATTTAAATTTAACATTTTTTACCTCCATCAATTTTAATTATTGCATCGTTTATATAGCTTGCTTCATCACTTCCTAGAAAATACACTAAGTTAGCTATTTCTATAGGACTAGCAAACCTTTTAAGTAGTATTTTCTCAGTTTCTTTTTCTTTAAAACTATCTGACAAGCTATCATTCATTGGAGTATCTATCCATCCGGGACAAACAGCATTTACTCTAATGTAAGGAGAAAGTATATTTGCAAAGTTGTGTGTCATGTTGTTTATTCCAGCTTTAGATGCATCATAATCAATGCTTTCGGAGTAATAACTATCTATACTATTGTTACTACTTATATTTATAATCACTCCAGTTTTACATTCATACATCCAAGAAGAAAAAGCTTTTGTTACTAAAAATGTACCAACTAAATTAGTAGTAACCACTTTCAAAAACTCACTTTTTGATTTATTAGTGTACAAGTTATCTAAAGCAATACCTGCATTATTTACTAGTACATCAATATTTGAGTACTCTTTTTTAAGTGAAGTAACTAAACTATTTATACTTTCTTCATCAGTTATATCTAACTTATAAAACTCACTATTTACCTTGTATTTTTCTCTTATATAAGAGTTTAACTTTTCTGCAGCATCCATATTATTGTTATATGTTATTATTGTGTTATATCCCATACTTGCATATTTTTCTATTATACTTTTTCCAAGTCCACTAGAAGAACCCGTTACTAATACTGTTTTCATAAATCACACCTCATTTGATAGTATATCATAAATTTACCAAAATTGCTTGCAAAATTAATGAAAATGTAGTATATTATATATGCTTAATCCGATGCAAAAGAGTTGTATGATTAAAAAAAGCATAAAGAAAGGATGATTAGAATGAATTTAATCGACAAGATTAACAAGAAACAAATTAATCCTAACGTACCAGAATTCCGTGTAGGAGACACAGTTAGAGTAGACGTTAAGATTAAAGAAGGAAAAAGAGAAAGAATTCAAGCTTTTGAAGGCGTGGTTACTGCTAGAAAAGGTGGAAGTGTTAGTGAAACATTTACAGTAAGAAAAAAATCTGGAAGTGTAGGAATTAACAGAGTATTTCCTGTTAACAGCCCATTAATTGATAAGATTACAGTTGTTAAGAAAGGTAAAGTAAGACGTGCTAAACTTAACTTCTTAAAAGGTATTAAGGGTACATTTAAGATTAAAGAAAGAAACTAGTTATTGCTAGTTTTTTCTTTTTATGTTATACTCATAATGAAAAGAGGTAGTTATGAAAAAACTAAAAGAATTAATGCCTTATATAATAATTGTTGTTGTAGTACTCTTAGTTAGGTCATTTATAGTAACCCCAGGGCTAGTAAACGGATCAAGTATGGAACCAACACTACATAATAATGAGTTAGTTTTAATAAATAAAATTGGCTTAAATAAAGGAATAGATAGATATGACATAGTTGTTGTAAAATATGAAAACTCTACAATTATCAAAAGAGTAATAGGCCTCCCTTATGAGACAGTAGAATATATTAATGATACTCTTTATATTGATGGGGAAATAGTGAATACTAAAGTAGACTTTGAATACACAAAAGATTTTAAGCTAACTGCAGGCAAAAATGAATACATAGTTTTAGGAGACAACAGAAATATTAGTAAAGACTCAAGAATAATCGGGCCTGTTAAGGAAAGTGATATAATTGGAAAAGTAGATTTAGTATTATTTCCATTTAGTAAGTTTGGAAAAGTAAAGTGAGGTAATATTATGATAGGGAATTATAAAATAGTAACTTTATGTGGGTCAACTAAGTTTAAAAAAGAATTTTTAGAGGTACAAAAAAAGCTTACACTTTTAGGATATATCGTAATTTCTGTAGGCCTATTTGGACATTCGGGGGATAGTGAAGTTTGGGAAAATATGGATGAAGGCACTCTTACAAAAACAAAAAGTATGTTAGACGATATGCATAAAAGAAAAATTGATTTGTCAGATATGATATACGTTATTAATGTGGGTGGATATATTGGAGAGAGTACTAGAAGTGAAATAGAATATGCTATATGTACAGGAAAAGAAGTGCGCTATTTAGAAAGCGTTAACACACTAAAGAGGTAACTATGGAAAAAGTATTTAATAAACTTGTAAGAGACAATATACCTGATATAATAGAGAAAAACAACGAAGTAGCAGTTACTAGAATTCTTGAAGGCAAAGAGTACTTAAAAGAATTATACAAAAAATTACACGAAGAGTGTAACGAAGTGGAAATGGCTAAAAATAAAGAAGAAATAACCATGGAATTAGCAGATGTTTACGAAGTGTTATTAGCTGTTATGTTATATAATGATATTAAATTAGAAGAAGTAGAAGCATCTGCATTAATAAAAAGAAATAAACGTGGAGGTTTCTCTAAAAGAATATATTTAGAAAAAACATATGATAAGTAAATTTCTATTTAATTATAGGAATTTTTTTGTTAAAAACTTTTGCGAATGTTAAACGATTTCTAATTGAAAGTTAAACGAAACTATTCTTGATTCAAAACAAACAAATCATTGACAAACATATATACTTATGTTATTATTTAATCATGTAGCACAAATGATAAAAAAATGATGTAGAATAATGCTAATGTATGGTATAATGTAGTTGTGAGTTTAAAAATTGTAAATGTTTATTAAAAAAAGGAAGAAAAACTTAAAATGTTTATAAAAAAACTAAAATAAAGGAGGTTATTTTATGAAAATATTAGAAATTGTATTTGGAAATTCTTGTTATATGACAATGAAAAATAGTTCTCTTAGAAGTAACGATATTTTGTTATGTAATTTACTTTTAAATGTAGGTGATTTATCAAAAGTTGAAGAATACAAAATAGATTTACCAGATGAATTATGTAATGAAATTGGTAACTATTCTTTTGAAAAAGAAATATTAATTATTAAAAAAGCAATAACTAGAAAAGACAAAATAAGAATTTGGACAAGTCATTATAATGTTTATTCTTATTTGATTATGTTATATATTTGTAATATTTTAAAAAATATCGAATGTGATTTATATGTTACATATAGTGATGAATATGACAATACTGAAAATTATATTTCTCCTAGTGTGATGGATTCAAAAGAGTTAGAAAAATTAGCTAATTTAGAACATAAAATATCTAAGGATGAAAAATTTAAATATTCTAATATATGGGAAGAACTTGTAAATAACAATTCCGAAATGAGAATATTAGAAAATGGCATAGTAAAATCAGTTCCAATTAATTATTATGATAATATGATTTTAGATAAACTTCAGTCATTAGGTAGTGTTAAGGTTTCTAAATTAGTAGCTATGTTGATGCAAGATATATATTTGATTGATAATTTATATGCATATTTTATAAAGAAATTAATAAAAAAAGGTGAAATAAAAGTTGTAAAAATAGATAATAATAGATTTTTTGACAATATTATTGAACTAGTATAATATGCAAATCAAGGGAGTAGATTATATAAATAATTTAGAAAGCCAATAGGGTTTTAATAAAAGTGGTATCAGCTGGTATATTGATAGTTATGAAAAAGCACTATTAAACCCTTGAAATTAAAAGGAAAAAATAAAATTATTATCATTAATAAAACAGATTTACCAAATAAATTAAATTTAGAAAAAAATTTATTACAAGAGTCTGTTATGATTAGTGCTTTGAATGAAACAGGAATTGATGATTTAAAGAATAAAATGAAACAAATTTTTCATTTAGAACAAATTCAAACAGAAGATCCTACTTATTTAACAAATGCAAATAGTATTTCATTTTTAAAAAATGCAATAACAGATATCGAACAAGCAATTGATGGAATTAAAAATAATATGCCAATTGATATGGTTGAAATAGATATTAAAAATGCGTGGGATAATTTAGGATTAATTATAGGAAAAACTTATCAAGATGAATTAATTAATCAATTATTTAGTCAATTTTGTTTAGGAAAATAGAATATTCATTCGTATTCTATTTTTTATTTTATTGTTTTTTCACTTACTTTAGTATATAATAGTTTCGTTAAAAAGGACGTGAGATCATGAATTATGATTGTATTGTAGTTGGTGGAGGACACGCTGGTTGTGAAGCATGTCTTGCAACAGCTAGGATGGGATTAAATACTTTATTAATTACAGGAAATATCAAGAATATTGCTGATATGCCATGTAATCCATCAATCGGAGGAAGTGCGAAAGGAATTGTTGTTAGAGAAATTGATGCATTAGGCGGAGAAATGGGAAAAAATGCTGATAAAGCTCAAATTCAAATGAAAATGTTGAATAATAAAAAAGGTCCAGCTGTTCAAGCTTTACGAGCACAAGCTGATAACATAGAATATCCAAGATTGATGCAGGAAACTTTACAAAAACAAAAAAATTTAACTATTTTAGAAGCGATGGTTGAAAATTTGATAGTAGAGGATCATACTGTGCATGGAATTATTTTAGGTAATGGAGAAAAAATATTTGGTTCAAATGTTATTTTGACAACAGGGACCTATTTAAAAGCCGATATTTTAGTGGGAGATACTAGACACCGTGAAGGACCACATGGAGAAAAGCCCAGTGAACATTTGAGTGATAGACTAAAAGAATTAGGCTTTAAAATTATTCGTTTAAAAACTGGAACGCCACAAAGAATTGATAAAAATTCTATTCATTATGATAAAACAAAGCGCGAAGATGGAGATAATATTGCGTATACTTTTAGTTTTGATGAAGAACCAGCTTATGATGTAAATAATCAAACTCCATGTTATTTAACATATACTACTAATGAAACTCACAAAATTATAAGAAATAACTTATCTAAATCAAGCATGTATGGCGGGTTAAATGATATTAAAGGTATAGGTCCAAGATATTGTCCATCAATAGAAGATAAAATTGTACGTTTTGCAGATAAAGAAAGACATCAATTATTTTTAGAACCTACTAGTTTAAGTTCTAATGAAATTTATGTACAAGGTTTTTCTACTAGTATGCCACATGATATCCAAGAACAGATGGTTCATAGTATTCCTGGTTTAGAGGATGCAAAAATAATAAAATATGCATATGCAATTGAATATGATTCAATTTATCCAACACAAATTAAGCAAACATTAGAAACTAAACTAGTTCATAATCTTTATACAGCAGGCCAAATAAATGGAACTAGTGGGTATGAAGAAGCAGCTTGCCAGGGATTAATTGCAGGAATTAATGCAGCATTAAAATTCCAAGGAAAAGAACCACTCATATTAAAAAGAAGTGATGCATATATAGGTGTTTTAATAGATGATTTAGTAACAAAAGGAGTTCGCGATCCCTATCGTTTATTAACTTCGAGAGCTGAATATAGACTGCTACTAAGACATGATAATGCGGATTTAAGGTTAAGAGAATATGGTTATCAAGTGGGATTAATTAGTGAAAAACAACATAAAAAATTATTAGAAAAAAAGGACAAAATAAAAACAGTAACAGAATTATTAAAAAATAAAAAAATTACTCCAATACAAGAAGTTAATGAATATATGAAGTCAATTCCAACAGCATTATTAAAAGATGGAATTACATTATATGATTTATTGAAACGTCCAGAAATTAAAATGGAACATTTACAACATTTTATAGAATTACCATTTGATAAAAATATTTTAGAACAAGTGGAAATAAATATAAAATACGAAGGTTATATCATGAAAGCATCAAGAGAAGCAGAAAAAATGATTCGTCTTGAACAGAAAAAAATTCCTGAAAATATAGATTATAATGATATTAAGAATATTGCCAGTGAAGCTAGACAAAAATTACAAGAAGTAAGGCCAACATCAATTGGACAGGCACTTCGTATTAGTGGTGTAAATCCTGCAGATATTTCAATTTTAATGATATATTTAAAAAAGGGTGAAAAAAATTGAGTATAGAACAATTTATTGAAGAATTAGAAAAGTTAGAAATTATATTAACAGAAAAACAAATAAAACAATTAGATCAATATTATCAATTATTAATTGAATATAATCAATACATGAATTTAACAGGAATTACCGAAAAAAAAGAAGTATATTTAAAGCATTTTTATGATTGTATAACATTAAAAAAAGCTGTTCATCTAGAAAAGGTTGAAACTCTTTGTGATATAGGTTCTGGAGCTGGCTTTCCAGGATTAGTATTAAAAATCGTGTTTCCTAATATTCATATTGTGTTAATTGATTCTTTAAATAAAAGAGTAGAATTTTTAAAAACAGTTATACAACAATTAGATTTGAAGGGAATAGAGGCTATTCATATTAGAGCAGAAGATTATGCACAACAAAATCGTAGTAAATTTCAAATTGTTACATCACGTGCAGTTGCACATTTATCAATGTTATCAGAATTATCATTACCTTTAGTACAAAAAGATGGGTATTTTATTCCAATGAAGGCAAATATAGAACTAGATTTACATACTTTAAATTCAATAGTATCTAAGTTAAATGGAAAAGTTGAAGAAATTATATCATTTGATTTACCAATAGAAAATAGCATAAGAAACTTAATTAAAATTAAAAAAATTGGTGAAACAAGTTTAAAATATCCAAGAAAATTTTCTGATATAAAAAAGAAACCATTAAAATAAAAAACTACTGCATTGTAGTTTTTTTATTTTGTATGTTATTTTAATTCTTGTAAAACCAATAAAAATATAGTACAATGTATAAAAGAATAGTAAAGAATATAGAAGGGGTCTGAGAATTATGAATGAAGCTGGAAAAGTAAGAGAATTGCCAATTGATGATATATTACCAAATAGATTTCAACCTCGAATAAAGTTTTCTGAATCAGAAGTTTTAGCTTTATCAGAATCAATTAAAAATCATGGTGTAATCCAACCTATCTTAGTACGACCAATTGGTGATAAGTATGAGATTATAGCTGGAGAAAGAAGGTATAAAGCTAGCGTTATGGCTGGTTTAAAAGAAATTCCAGCAATTGTCAGACAATTAGATGATAAGCAAAGCGCAGAACTAGCGTTAATTGAGAACGTACAACGAAAGGATTTAACACCAATAGAAGAAGCTTTATCTTATCAAAAAATTTTGAGTATGGGTTATTTAACTCAAGATCAGCTAGCAGCAAAATTAGGAAAAAAACAATCTACAATTGCGAACAAATTACGATTGCTAAATTTAGATGAAGATGTTCAAAATGCTTTATTATATGAAAAAATATCTGAAAGACATGCTAGATCATTATTGAAATTAAATCAAGAACAACAAAAAGAAATGTTGAAAAGAATTATACAAGAACGTTTGACAGTTAGACAGACAGATATAGAAATTCAAAAAATATTGGAAAAACAAAATGAACCAAATCCACAAGAAAAAATTATAGATGAAGATATAGAAATTTTAGATTTTCCAGAAGAAGAGACGGTGAAAAAAATGGAAGAACCAAAACAAGCAGTTGATTATAATATACCAACAAATGAAATCAAAAATGATATTCCAGATGTACCAACAGGGACTTCTACATCAGTAAATCCAGGGTTTATGGACGTTGATAAAATAGTAGAAACTGCACAAGATATTAATCGCCCTACTCAAAAAGATAAAAAAACAATTGAAGATTTACTAAAACCGGATGCTCAAATGATACAAATGGAAGAACAAGAAAAAGCAGAACAACAACAAAAAGAAGAGGCAGAACAGATATTAAAACCAGGGAAATTTTTTAATTTATCTGATTTGGAAGATACGGATGATACAAATGATAATAATAACGGATTTATTGAAAATATTGATAGAGCGGAAGCAAATATGGATTTTGGAGTAAAACCAAATCCAGCTCCAACAACAGGTTTTGACTTTGATAAATTTTTTAATGCATCAGAATTTGAAAAAACATTAGAACCAACAACGCAAAATCAATCCCAAACAAACTCTGATGGAGAACAAGCAAAAATAGAGCAAGAACAAAAAGAAGCAAAAAATTCAGAGATAGTAGAACCAACAATACAGATGAATCCTGAAGTAAATCCAACTACAGTGGTAGAAAAAGAAGCACCAGCAAATATTGATAATCAGAAAATTGAAGTACCAATAGAAAACGAGACTATTCCTTCATTAGAAGAATCATCAAATTCTTTACCACAACAGGATGTATCAAATTTATCGACACCTTTAGAAGAACCAACAAGTATTAATAATCAAACATTTAATAATACACAACTATCTGATGAAAAGAAAGAAGAAACATCAATTATTTCTGAAATTCCACAAATGAGTGAAGAAGAATTTTTAAATAGCTTACCAGATAATAATCTTCCTTTATCAGCAATTGATAATAGCGAAAAAAATATAAACCAAGAGCAAGTGATAGATTCACAGCCAGAAGTTAATCAAGTAAAAGATTATAAAGATGAAAATGTAATATCACCAATCGAACCAGTATCAGAAGCACCTGAATTAATTGGTAATTTTAATCAAGAGATTTCTCCAGTTGAACCTGTTATTTCTGAAAATACAAATTCATTTTTGTTTGAACCAGAAGATGATAATGATATCACAATGAATCAAAATCCTTCTTCCTTAAATGAAACAGGACAGGTACCATCTATCAATTCAATAATGGAAAAGAACGACGAGCATATAGAAAGTAATAACTTGGAAGAAAAAAATAATAATATTGAAATTTTTAATGTTCAAAAAGTAAGTGCAGAAGCTAAAAATTTTGCTCAATCATTACAAGATAAAGGATATCAAGTAAGAATAGAAGAATATGATTTTGAAGATTTGTACCAAGTTGTATTAAAAGTAAGAAAGGACGTTTAGTCCTTTTTCATTTACCTAATATCAAAAATATGTTATATTAAAAACATATAATATAGGTGATGACATGAATCTAAAATATAAAAAAGTTTTAAAATATGTTTTGATTTCTTTAATAATTATAACAACATGTTATTTTGTTTTTAATTTTGTAAGAGTTAAAACAGCTAAGGTTAATATTATTTTAAAAAAAGACTTAACAGTTGAGTTTGCCAGTAATATTCATGTATCGGATATGATTAAAAACATGAATGGTACAATAAAAAACGACTATAAAATAGATACTACAAAATTAGGAACAAAAAAAATAAAATTTAATTTTACAAATGATGATGGCATAACAATTCCTTATTCTTATGATGTAACAATAAAGGATACAACAGAACCAGTAATATGGTTAGGAAATATTTACTATGTTACAACAGGTTCAAATATTCAATTAACTGATAAAATATTATGTGGTGATAATTATGATAATAAACCTATTTGTAAAATTGAGGGGGATTATGATTTAAATCAAGTAGGAAGCTATGATTTAGTTTTTGAAGCAACAGATAAAAATGGCAATACAAATACTAAAGAATTTACTTTAGTTGTAGAAGCTCCTTATAATAATCAATCAAATGAAAAAAATCATCCAAATATTTATACTGAATTTGAAGATGTTGTGAAAACATATAAAACGAAAAATACTAAAATAGGAATTGATATATCTAGTTTTCAAGGAAAAGTTGATTTTAAAAAATTGAAAGAAGCAGGCGTAGAATTTGTGATGATTAGGGTTGGTGGAACAAGAGGAATTGATACAGATTATTTTATAGATGAGCAATTTGAAAATAATATTATTAATGCCAATAAGTATGGTATAGATGCAGGAATTTATTTTTATTCATATGCTAATTCTATAGAAAGTGCAAAAAAAGATGCAAAATGGGTTTTAAAACAAATCGAAGACTATAAAATTGATTTACCAATTGCATTTGACTGGGAAAATTGGAAGTATTATAATGATTATCATTTAAGTTTTTTTGGCTTAACTAGTATGGCAGAATCATTTGTAGATGTTATAGAAGATGCTGGATATCAGGGAATGATTTATAGTAGTAAGACATATTTAGAAAATATATGGTTACCTTCTAATAAAGATATTTGGTTAGCACATTATACTGATAAAACAAATTATCAAGGTTCTTATCGTATGTGGCAAATGTGTGAAAATGGGAGAATTTCAGGAATTTCTAATGCTGTTGATATTGATATTTTGTATTTAGATAATGACTAGTTGGAATGTTTTGATTATGATATAATAGAAATGTGGTGATAACATGAAAAAATATTTGATATTTTCATTTTTTATGTTTTTTTTCTTAATATTTCCTGTATCAGCTAAGGATTATTCTGGAATATGTTTTGTAGGAGATTCTAGAACTGTTGGTATGAAAACAGTAAATAGTAATCCAAGTAATCACTTTATTGCTCAAAGTAGTACTGGTTATGAATGGTTTTCTACAACCGCAGCAAATGAATTAAGAAATTATTTACATAGTCATCCTTCCGTTGCTGTTGTTTATAATTTTGGGGTTAATGACTTAGGAGCAAATGGTGAAGCCAATGTTTATAAATATATATCTTTATATAAAAACTTACAAAATGAATTTCCAAAAGTTGATTTCTATTATATGACGGTAAATCCTGTTCAAAATCACCCTTATATTTCAAATAGTGCAATTGAGCGATTTAATTCAATTGTAGAAAATAATTTTCCTAAACAGATCATTAATACATATTCAAATATTAATTTTCAATTTTCTGATAATGCCCATTATCAAGTAGCAACTTATCGTGAGATTATTTCATATACAGAAAATCAATTAAAAGACAAAAAAGGTTCAAATGTTAGAGAAGTATACCCTAAACCAGTGATGACAGAACTTGATCCTGATGCCAAAGGATGTAAATTATTTGGCGATGAATTATTGGATTTATTGGCAGAAATTTATCATTGGATTCGTGGAATTTGTATAGCTGCTGTAGTAATTTTAGGAGTTACAGATTTTATTAAGGCTGTTGTAGTAAATAATGATGAAGCTGTAAAAAAAGCTGGAGTTACTTTTTTTAGAAGGCTTATTTTACTAGCAATTTTAATTATTTTACCAGATTTAATTGATTTTATTTTACAACTTATTTTTGGACAGACTACAGCTGGTAATTGTTTGGAAAAATTTTAAAACAGATATTATTTAAAATATCTGTTTTTTTATTGCTTTTTATATAAAATTTTTTGATGATTCAACTCTAAATATGATGTTGCGTTGTATTGAAATAAATGAGATTTTAATATACTATTATTAATAGTTATGACATCATATATTTCTATTCCATGATGAGATATAGAAGATATTATATTCAATATTTCGTGGGAAGATAATGTATTTTCAGGTATTGTTAGTATGATTTTGATGTCTTGTTGTTTTATTAAATTTTTAATGGTATTTATAGAATGTTGATTGATTTCATAGTACGGAACTAATATAAAATTAATGTGATTATAAAGAGTATTTATATATTGATATAAATCATGATA
>ENA-ORNF01002543-ORNF01002543.1-human-gut-metagenome-genome-assembly--contig:-NODE-2543-length-13446-cov-7.369875_pt1 | contig 13446 bp, 8 predicted proteins | sample MGYA00242110_ERZ509012 | MGnify/ENA primary metagenome ERZ509012 (study PRJEB26280, sample SAMEA2338714) | human gut metagenome | biome: human gut; feature: human-associated habitat; material: faeces... | reverse complement strand
TCAGCCCTAATTTTTCAACTGCTCAAAAAATTTTTAGCGGACAGTAATAATAAACATACTCACACTCTTGCCCGACAAGGTGGTAATGCCTTTGCTGATAGGGTTTACCACAAGCTGCGGAATCTGCATTGCCTGAAGCAGCTTCGAGGCATCCGCGGCCTGACGTTTCATGCGTTTGTCGGGCGTGTATTCCACACCATATTTCACAATTCGCTGTGTGCGACCCTGCACCACAACCTCGTCGAGGGTGGTGCCAACAGTATCTTTTACTGAGGGTTTTGTTACAATAGTGTCTGTTTGTGCCTTTAAGGAGAAGGCTGACAACAGCAGTGCGAAGATAAACAGTAAGTGTCTCATACCCTCATGACGCCGCAGGCGTTAAAAAATTACAAAAAGAGCAAAAATTATTTATTGCTTGGTAGCTTGGTAGCTAAGGTAGCTATTGTAGTTACTGTAGCTACCTAAGCTAAAAAAGCTAAATTAGCTAAAATAGCTAAAATAGCTAAAAGAGTGCGGTCCTCTCTCTCCTCTCCTCTCCTCTCACCCGCCCCGCTCAATCATTTCGCGCACCTTGCTGCGGCTTTGCTCGTAAGGCGTGTTAAGGTCAAGGAGAAAAAAATTGTGCTGGCGGCGGTGCCCGTCAGGCGGAATCTGCATATAGTCAGACCCATATTTGCGGCTCAGATACTCATCCGGGTGCTCGTAGCCCATCACCTCCGTGTCTTCAAAGCGGATGGGGGTGGGGTTGCCGAACACCGTGCGCGGCATTACCCCTCGCAAACCGTCGTCATAATCGGCGCAGAGCCGCGCCGAGTCATAGTCCACGGCTGTGGAGATGGCGCGCATGGCCTTTTGCAGACCCTGAGGCGTGTAGAGCCGGCGCGTAAGCAGCGGCAGCCACGACGAGGCTCCATGGCCATGTTTATACGGGTCGCGGTGAATGAAATAGAGCGCCCTTTTCAGATACTCATAGCGGCTGAACTGCCAATGCCTTCCACTCCACGAAGGCCGAACGCCGTCGAGCGGAAACACATCCATATAAACACCCCCCAGGAAGGGCAGATGAGGCCGTTCCAACAACGTTGTGGAGGCATCCTGCAGCTTGGCGAAGGGCAGCGGATAGTCGGGGTTATTTTCGGCGCAGACTAACTCAAGCGGTTTCGGCAGCCATTGGCGGCTGTTGGCTATCAGCAGGTCATAGTCGCGGCGCGGCATAGCCACGTCAAGGTCATCGTCCCAGGGTATGAAGCCCTTGTGGCGCACCGCTCCCAACATTGTGCCGGCGGTGATGAAATAGCGCAGACCGTGGCACTGACACACCTCATGTAAAATCTTCAGATTCTCCAGCACATGAAGCTGCAGCGGACGGATGTCGTAATCGGCCATATTATAATTATAATTTGGCGTTGGCGGCCTCGAAGTCGGCCACCGTGTCAAGCTCCATAGCCGTCAGTCCGGTGATGTCTACCGGCCGGAAGCTCCTTCCTTTGGCAATGAGACGCTCAAAAGCCTTCTCGTAGAATACATTGTCGAGCCCTTCGCGCAGAATCATTTCGTCGAGCTCGTCGAAGAGCGCCTCGGTGTAGGCGGCTCCCATCTTCTCCAGCCCGGTCGATTCGCCCACAGCCGTCTGCGGGTCAACAACCTTGCTGATTTCCTTCACCAGCCCGCGGTCATCCACCGTTACCTTTATCTCCTCCTCGCCAAGCGGATGCCTCTCCAAGGCTAACGCCTCGCTGTCGGGGCAGGCCATGAGGCGACGTATTATCTCCGGGTCGAAGAGGATATCGCTGTCAAGCAGCAGAATGTCGCGGCCACGCGCAAACGGCTTGGAGAGATAAAGCGAATAGATATTGTTGGTTGAGGCGTAACGGTCGTTATGCACATAATGCACCTTTACCTGCGGATAATGCGCCCCGAGATATTCCTCAATCATCGGAGCCAAGTAGCCCGTCACCACCACCACCTCGTCGATGCCGTTCTGCAGCAGTGCCTCCATGGCACGACCCAACAGAGCCTTCCCTCCCACCTCGAGAAGACATTTGGGCGTATGCTCGGTAAGTGGACGGAGCCGCGTGGCCATGCCTGCAGCCGGTATCACTGCCAGCCTTTTCATTCCGTGGCTATGCGTTTTATGGTGTCTATTACCAGCGCATTCTGCTCGGGGCGCCCCAAGGTGATGCGCAGATGGGTGTTGATGTCAGGCTCGTTCATGAACTTCACCTTGTAGTCCTCATCCTTGAAAGCCTTCTGAAGCCTCTCCTTAAGCTCTATGGGGTATTTCACCAGGATGAAATTGCTCACCGACTTATATACCTTGAAGCCGGGCAGAGTCCCTATCTCCTCCTCATAGCGCTTCCGGTCGGCGTTCATCAGCTCCGCAATGTGGCGGTAATGGCTGTCGCTCTTCAGGGCTGCTATGGCAATGTCTTCGCTGATGCGGTTGTAGCCAAGGTATTTGTTTGAGAAGCGGGTGAAGTCCTTCAGCGGCGCCGACATGAATCCGTAACCCATACGCAGTCCCGACAGCCCGTAGAACTTCGACAGCGTGCGCACAAAAATCATATTCGGCCATTTCTTAACCATAGGAGCTATGTAATCGGCCTTGGGCGATACGAACGACGCGTAAGCCTCGTCTACCACCACAACGGTCTCCTGCGGCACACGCTCCATTACATACTCCAACTCCTCGGGCGTCAGTCCGTTGCCTGTGGGGTTATTGGGCGAGGCTAAGAGAAGCAGCTCGGGCTTCTTCTCGCGCGCCATGTCGAGCATGGTGTCGAAGTCATATACAAACGTGTCGTCGCATTCCACCAGCGGATACTGATATGTGTGGCCGCCAACCTCGTCGGCGAGCGATTTGTAATACCACCACGAGAACTTGGGTATCAGCATAGTGCCGCCGCCTGCTTTGCGGCCAAGGAAGAAATGCACCGTCTGTTTCAGCAAATCCTCCGCGCCGTAGCCCAGAAGCACCTGTTCCTCAGGCACCCCGTAAAGCTCCGACAGATATACGGAGAAGATGCTCTTCTTTCCCTCGTCGTAGATGCGGGTGTAGAAGCACAGTTTGTTTATGTCAAAGTCGCGGAGTGCCTTCTCAACCTCACCCGACGGCTGAAAGTTAAACTCATTGCGATCAAGAAAAGCTGTCATGGTATGTAAATTTAATTTTCCACCAAAGTGCCTATCTCCTCACCCTTGAGCACACGGGCCAGATTTCCCTCTGTGTCCATGTCGAAGACATAGATAGGCATATTGTTCTCTTTGCAAAGGGCGGTGGCGGTGAGGTCCATCACCCTGAGATTTCTGTCGAGCACCTCGGCGTAGGTTATGCGGTTGAATTTCCGGGCATTGGGGTCCTTCTCCGGGTCAGCCGTATAGATGCCGTCCACGCGCGTGCCTTTGAGCATTGCGTCGGCGCCCACCTCTATGGCTCTCAGAGCCGCGCCCGTGTCGGTGGTGAAGAAGGGGTTACCCGTGCCGCAGCTTATTATGGCCACGCCGCCCTCGTCGAGCAGTGCTTTGGCGTCGAAGCTGCGATACGGCCTGCCTATGGGCGACATGGAGATGGCGGTGAACACCTCGGCTTTCCTTCCCAACGCTTCAAGAGCCGAACAGAGAGCCAGCGAGTTGATTACCGTGGCGAGCATGCCCATCTGGTCGCCGCGCACACGGTCGGTGCCCTGAGCCGCGCCGCTCAGACCGCGGAAGATGTTGCCGCCGCCTATCACTATGGCCACCTGAGTGCCTTGCTGCACTGCCTCGTTCACCTGCTTGGCATACGCCGCCAGACGCTCCGGGTCTATGCCGTAACCCCGGGAGCCCATAAGCGATTCTCCCGAAAGCTTGAGTAATATCCTTTTGTATTTCATGTCTCTGTTGTCTCTTTTGTCTCTGTTGTGTTGCGAAGGCGCTGCCGCTCGTTGCTTGACCGGCTCTCCGTCGTTTCAATCTACAAAGGTAATAAAAATTTCTTAATGTGGCATTTTGTTACTTCCCGGTGCCTCCAAATCATAAAATCCATCCCCTTCCAACATAATATAAGGAGGCTGCACGGCGGGTGCAGCCTCCTTTGAGGGTAGGGGAGCCTCAGCTCCGTGTGTCATTCTTTATTTCACAACCAGCTTCATGGTGCCGTTTGCAACGCGAACCATGTAAACGCCGGGAGCTACTTCTACGCGTACCTCATTTTCGGGAACGGCGTTGAAGAAGGTGATGCCGTTGATGCCGATGATGGATACCTGCTTGCCTTCGGCACCGCTGATGGCGATGAAGCCCTGGCCTGCAACTACCGATACGCCTGCCTCGATGCCGGCTACGCCGTTGGTTGTTGAGCCGTTGCTCGGTGCTGATTCTTCACCTGACTGGTAAACTGCTGTTACGTGGTAGGTGTGCTTGTCGGTTACATTGGCGTCAGTGTAAGTGGTCTGAGTTGCCGGGATGAGTTCGCTGTTGATCTTAACGTTGTCGCGGTATACATTGTAACCTACAACTACGTCGGGTACGGTCTCGAAGGTGAGGTCGTCGACCATCAGCAAGAACTTGTCTTTACCGTTGTTGCGGATTGCGAAGTACTTGGTGCCGGCGGGGAGCTGGATGGTGTATTCAGTCCAATCGGCGGGAACACTCTTGACAACCTTTGCCGAAGTGAAGCTTTCGGTGTTGGCGTTGGTGCTTGAGGTCAGCACTTCCATATCCTCAAGGTAGTCCTTGCTGTAGCTCTTGGCCCAGAAGGTAAGAGTCTGTGCGCTGCCTGAAAGAGCCGGTGAGATCAACCAGTCGTCAACCTGCGATGCGTCGTAGTTGAACAGTGATGCGAAGAACTTGGTGCCGCTGTGTGCCTTGAACGACTCGTTGAAGTTGCCGCCCTGTTCGAAGACGAACCATGAGCCGAGGCTCTGTAGGGCATTGTTGGGTATCTCAAGGCCCTCGAAGCCGCCGCGCGGTTTCTTGTCCATGTCTATGAACTGCCAGCCGTCTATGCCGGTGTTGTTCCATGATTCATAGCTTTCCAGGTCATAGAGGTTGCCCGAAGCCATGCGCTCGGTTGACTGAGCCGAAGGTGCTTTCCACTTCAGCACGGTGCTGCCGCTGCTTACTGATGCTTCAAGCTGTTGCGGACCCGGCTTGCTGGAATACTGACGTTTAACAGTTACTACATCGGAGGTGTTGTCGGCTGCATTTTCATCCTTGCTGTATTTTACAACAGCCTTGTAGGTGGCCTGAGCGTCTTCGTCAGCAAATGTCAGTTTCACAGGTGCCGAGAAGGTGGCTATGGCGCCCGGAGCTATTGCCAGACCTTCTATGGTCTTGAACGGAGTGGTGGCGTTGTCGCGATAGAACTCTACGCTGTAAGCCTCGGAATTCTTCGAGCCGCGGTTTTCTACCTCTACGTTTATTGCAAATTCCTCGTTCGGTTTAACGTTTTCAGGAGCGGTGATGCCCGATACGCCGAGGTTGTGGTCCAAATTCTCGCATACCTGGAGCTTGTCGATCATTACGTAAACATAATACTTGCAAGTTCCCTGAATGCCTACCTGCACTTTCTTGCCTTTGTAAGCGTCGAGGCTTACCTGAACAGGTTTCCAAACGCCGGTGTCGCCGTTGCAAAGCTCGTTCACTGTGCCGTGTTTCAGTACGGTCCATTCTTCGGTGCCTACCTCGCGAATCTTGACGTCGATTTCGTTGATGTCATATTTCAGTTCGCCGTCTTTCTCGCTGATGATGTTGTAAGTATGGAACTTGAAGACGGGTTTTGCAGCTGTGGTGAGGTCAATCTTGCCGGTGAATACCATGCCTGCGTCGTTCAGTTTTGACATCTTGCCCGACATGAAGCCGCCGTCGTTATCGGCTGAGTTGATGCCCAGGTCACCGTCTTTGTTGATTGCCCAAGTAGCGCCGTTGCCGGCTACCTTCTGGAGGCCGAGGATAGAGCTCAGGCTCTTTTCTGCGAATGATTCATAGTAAGGCAGAGTGTAGGGGAAGCCCACTGCCATGAACGGACCTGCTGTGCCGGTGCTCGTGCCGTCGGCTGTAACGGCGAAGACGCCTACCTGGAAGAATTCCTGACCTTCGGTTACAACGTCCATGTCGAAGCTGGTGGCCGAAAGGTTGTCGGCATAAACGGTAGTGGTGGCCGATGCCTTCACCAGTTTGTAGGTGATAGGTGTGCTGCCAAGAGGCTTGCCGTTGATGTCAGTGGTGGGAGCGGTCCAGGTGATGTGAACCTTACCGTTGCTGGTCTCGGTGGTGGTAACGTTGGTTACGGGGCTCGGTTTGTCGAAGCCTACGAAAGTGCTTATCTCGGCTTTTTTGCCTTGGCCCTTGTCGTTGGTGCAAACTACCTGCCAGGTGTGGTTGCCGTTGGTGGGAACTTCAGCATCGGTGTATGAGAAGTTGCCGCCGGGCTGGATGCCTGTCAGAGTCTTGACGGGGGTGCCGTCGCGGCTGATGATGATGCTTGAGATTGAACTCAGGGTTGAGCCGTTGAGAGTCTTCGTGGGAGCCTTGCCGCTGATGACAGCTTTCAGAGCGCCGGTCTGGTCGGCGGTGGCCTCCAGTGCGGTTACTACGTCAGGTGCGCCGCCGTCGATAGGTGCGCTTACCGTGATGTTGTCGGCCCACAGATAGAACATGTTCTTGTCTGATACGCCGTGGATACCGATGTTATAGGTACCTGTGGTGGTCGGGGTGAAGTATTCCTCGAAGGTGGTCCATACCTTGCCGTTGATTTGTGTCAGAGGCACCAGAGTGGTGGTCATGGCTGATGCTTCAGGAGCGTTGCCTATCTTAATCTCGAATTTCTCGGGATAGGCGGAGGTTGAGTGGTTGCGCAAATCGGCTGCGATGCGGTAAGTCTTGCCGGCTTCCAGCTTGATGCCCGGAGTGATCAACCAGTCGTCCATTTCATTCTTTGAGTTGTAAGCGGCGCGTACGGCTTTCTCCGTGGCATTGTATGTCCAGGTCTTCCCGTCGTTGTTGGCGTCGATTACGGTGTAAAGCTCAAATGCGTCGGCGGTGTCGAAGCTCTCTGAGTAAGGAGCGGCGATTTCGCCAAGACCAATCTTGTTGGATTCTGCCACTGCCGATGATTTGCCGTCGCAGTTTACAACTACGGTGTAGTAATACAGAGTGTAGGTTGCCGGGGTTGCAACGGCATCCTGAAGGCTTGTTGCGGTGGCTTTTTCAGCTACAACAACATTGTCGGGCATACGGGTTACCTTGTAGGTAAGCTTGCTCAGGTCCATGTAGCCGCCGTTTACGGTTTCGGTTACAGCGTCCCATTTTACGTTGAACTTGCCGTTTTCGTATGCAATGGTCACCTTGGTGGATTTCGGGGTGTCGGCGCCGATGAAGAGTTCCTTCTTCACCTTCGGGCCGTCGCCCTTGGCGTTGCTCAGCACAACCGTAATGGTGTAAGTGCCGGCTTCGCCCACTGTCAGGTCTTTGCTTACGTTGGCACCGTAGGCGCATTTGCCCGTGGCTGCTACCTCGCCGTTTACAAGAATCTTGTAATCTACCTCGCCGGTGGCTGCTGTGCCGTCGAACAGGGTGGTGGGAGCCTTGAAGTTAATCTTGCCGCTCAGCGAACCGTTGTTGAATACGCAGTTCAGGTCGGTAACGGCTGCCGGAGCTTTGTCGTCGGCGATAAACGGTACATAGAGACCGGCTATCTCGTCGCCATACTGGAATTTGCAGAGCTGAGTAGCAGCGCCTGTGGTGGTGTTAACCTCCATCAGATAGCCGTTTTCATCTTCCGGGCAGAGAGTCCAGAACATACGGCCCGATTTCTTGTCGACGCAAGCGCCTGTGACGTATTTGGGCACGCGGCCGGTGGCGCCGACCTTGGTCATGGCACCCGTGGTGGGAACTACCTTGTAGCAGTCGCCGAGCATGTCGATGGCATAGATCATGCCGTCGTTGCCCCAGGCGCAGGCGTTCCAGTTCTGCGGCAGTGTGCAGATTACCGTGTGCTCGTTGGTGGTCAGGTCGAGTTTGCCATACTCATAACCGGCATTGTCGCCGCTCTGGCCGTTGTAGAAGCAGCCGTAGACGTTGGTGCCGTCGGTAGCCAGGGCGCGAGGCGTCTTGGCGTTGGTGATGGATTTACTGCTGAGCTGTTCCCATGTCTCGGTGGAGTATGTCCTGGCATAGAACGTATAGCCCAGAATTGTCTGTACGGCTACATAGTTGTAGTAAACGCCGTCGACAACAACAGCTGCATAGCAGCCGAGGTTGCCGTGAAGCAGTTCGGTGAAGTTCTGGCCTGAAGTGTCGAACGAATAGATACCCAGATGGGCATTGCCGGAAGTCTGACCTTCGGCCGGGTTTGAGTAGATGACATTACCGTTGATGGTAATGCCGCCGGTGGCCTGACGAATCTGGTTGGCCAGCGTGTTGTTTGAAGGCTGCAGTACGCTCATCACCGGAGCACTGAACATCCGTGATGAGGCTGTGGCTGCTGAACGCATCTGTACGTCCTGGAACGTGTTGCGTGCGTTGTCGGGATTGGCCTGCTGCGTTACGACGGCGCCGGTGGCGCGTGCCGACAGCTTGGCTGCTCTCTGGGCGGTGACAGACGGTATCACCAGTGCCAGGGCTGCGAGGGCCATGAGAGAACGAGCGATAGATTGTCTCATGTGTTATGATTTACGTAAAGAATCACTTTGATTTAAGAATACGGAAGGGTGATTCTTTACCTGCCGTATCCATATATAAAGAGGTGTTCAACTCTCAACGGATTCACTTGCCGTTTGTTGGGTTTTATATGATTAGTCCAAAATACTGTTTCGCTTCAGTGAATTTGGTGGGTTTTTGTATTATGTGCCGGTAAGTGTAATGCGTCGTAGTTCATTTCATGCGCTAAATTACAACTATTTTCGTTACCCACCAAATTTATTTAAAGATTTTTTTGGTTTGAAGCGTATTTTTTGGGGCTCTTTGCCTCTGTTTTGTGCCGGGATAAAGGCGTATCCCCGATGAATACCTAACATTTTGTCAATTTTCAGAGCATTAAAGTAGTTTAACACTTTCATATTTTTTAACTTGCCGATTTTAAATCGCAAAAAGATAAAGTGAACGCCCGGACCCTCTGCGGGGAATAAATTTTTGCTTTTGGGGCTGCCGGTGATGAAATTTTTGAGCCGGGTGCTTCGTTGCCTTCCGCTCCGACTGCCCGGAAAATCATTCCGGAATCCAATATGTAAACCGCTCGGTAAACCATTCGGCAAATCATTCTTCAAATCATTGCGCAAATCATTCGGCACCCGTTTTGTGAATTTGCAGATTATTAATTACCTTTGCAGATTGAAACGGGTGTGCAGTGAGCCCCCGTGCTAACCGTTACTTTTTATCAAAGGTGGAGACCAAATACATATTCGTTACAGGCGGCGTAGTGTCGTCGCTGGGCAAAGGCATAATCTCCTCGTCGCTGGCACGCTTGTTGCTGGCACGCGGCTATAAGGTTACGATACAGAAGTTCGACCCTTACATCAACATCGACCCGGGCACCCTCAATCCATACGAGCATGGTGAATGTTACGTTACCGTCGACGGTCACGAAGCCGACCTCGACCTGGGCCACTACGAACGCTTTACCAACATACAGACAACACGCGCCAACAACATCACCACTGGCCGCGTTTACCAAAGCGTCATCGACAAAGAACGCCGCGGCGATTATCTGGGCAAGACTGTGCAGATAATTCCCCATATCACCGACGAAATAAAACGCAACGTCAAGCTGCTGGGCAACACCGGCAAGTATGACTTTGTGATTACCGAAATCGGCGGCACCGTGGGCGACATCGAATCGCTCCCCTTCCTGGAGGCAGTGCGTCAGCTGCGCTGGGAGATGGGCAAGGATGCCCTTGTGGTGCATCTCACCTACGTGCCCTATCTGCACGCCGCCAAGGAGCTGAAGACCAAACCCACACAGCACAGCGTGAAACAGCTGCAGCAAGTGGGTATTCAGCCCGACATACTGGTGCTCCGCACCGAGAAAGACATTCCCGCGTCCATGCGCAAGAAGGTGGCTCAGTTCTGCAACGTCAGTCCCGACGCCGTGGTGCAGAGCGTTGACGCCGACACCATTTACCGCGTTCCCTTGCTCATGCACAGCCAGGATATGGACCAGATAATTCTGCGCAAAATGGGCCTCGAGCCGCAGGGTGAGCCCGACCTCACCGAGTGGAAAGAGTTCCTGGAGCGCATGGGTCGTGCCTCTGAAGAAATCAACATTGGCCTGGTGGGCAAATATGCCGAACTGCAGGACGCCTACAAGAGCATCAACGAGAGCCTGCATCAGGCCGCCACTTACTGCGACCGCAAACTAAACCTCATATACATACACAGCGAGAAGCTGACGGATGAAAACGTGGCCGAACGCCTCGGCAATCTCGACGGTGTGGTCATTGCCCCCGGATTCGGACCCCGCGGCATCGACGGCAAACTCGTGGCCCTGAAATATTGCCGCGAGCACAATATGCCCACCTTCGGCATCTGCCTCGGCATGCAGTGCATGGTGATAGAATATGCGCGCAACGTGCTCGGCCTGACGGAGGCCAACTCCACCGAGATGCGCCCCGACACACCCGACAACGTCATCGACCTGATGGAGGAGCAGAAGAGCATCAGCAACATGGGCGGCACCATGCGTCTGGGCGCCTTCGCCTGCCGTTTAGCTCCCGACTCGCTGGCCGCCAAGGCTTACGGCAAGACCGACATCAGCGAGCGTCATCGCCACCGCTTCGAGTTCAACAGCGACTATCGTCAGCGCTTTGAGCAGGCCGGAATGGCATGCACGGGAAGCAACCCCGAAACCGGTCTGGTGGAAGTGGTGGAGCTCCCAGACCACGACTGGTATCTCGGCACACAGTATCACCCCGAATACCAAAGCACGGTGCTGTGTCCGAACCCCCTCTTCATCAGCTTCATGCAAGCCGCAGTGAAACGCCATCACAGCGCCCGTAACAGCGCTCATCACAGCGCCAATAATTAATCTTATTACACACTAATGGACAAAAACACAATATGGGGTCTTCTGGTCATGGCGGCGGTGTTCTTCGCCTTCATGTACTTTACGGGCGACGACAAGAAGCAGGCCGCCGCGGAAGAAGCCGCCACAGAGCAAACCGCCGCTCAGGCCGAGCAGAAGCCTGAACCCCTGAGCGACACCGATATGGACTTTCTGCGCACCAATCTGCGCGACAACGGCACCCTTTCGGAGAGCGAAGGCGTAAAAACCTACACTCTGAACCGCGGGGGCGTCAGTCTGACGCTGACAGGCGACAGCGTAGCCGGCACCGTGAATGTCGACGGACAGCCTTACACCCTGGCCCAGATAAACAGCGGGGATGCCTCCATGACCACGCAGCAGCGCCGCCGCGCCCTCGACAGCGTGCGTCAGCTCAGCGAGAGTCTCAGCCGGTCGGTCCACGTCAAGGGAAACCACGGGTACGGAGGTATCTGGGGCGGTGAAGGTGCAACATTCCACCATAACATGCTGGCACACCATACAAGCCGCACACCCCGATTGTGCGGAAGCCGTTATACCGGCCGTCCCGACGATGAACGTGTAGATCTCATCAACAACGTATTCTACAACTGGGGTCCCACCAACGGAGGATATGCAGGCGAGGGTGGCTCTTACAATTTTATCAACAATTACTATAAACCCGGTCCTTCGACAGCGACAAAAACAACGCTCGTACACCGTATCTTCTCGCCCAATGCCGATGACGGCAGCAATACCAATGAAGCCGGCGTATGGGGAAAATTCTATGTCAATGGCAACGTATTCGACAACACTTGTCCCGAAATCCAAAGCAACTCCACCTCGATGAAAAATATCGAGAGTGTAAACAGCAACAACTGGAACGGTATACACCCTAACGGTACACCGACAGGCGGAATGGCGACGATCAAATCGCTCGTAGCTTTTGATTCTCCTGAAATATCCCGTCATACAGCCGAAAAGGCATACGAAAAAGTCTTGAACTACGTCGGGGCATCGTACCTCCGCGATGCAATCGACCTGCGTATCATGAGCGAAACAGAGGGTGGTATATATACGTTTGAAGGCTCGAACGGAAGCACCAACGGCATTATCGATTCACAAAACGATGTAGAAGGCTATATCGAATACGAAACTTCACGCCGGTTGAAAGACAGCGATAACGACGGGATACCCGACGCTTGGGAAATCGCCAACGGACTCGATCCCAAGAATATGGACGATGCCGCACAACCTTTTCCCGGAGCCAACGGATACACCGCACTCGAAGTATACATCAACAGTCTCGTCGAAGACATCATGAAAGACGGGACCGCCGAAGCAGAAAACAGTATCGAAGAGTTCTATCCTACTTACATACAACCCGACTATACCGACGAGGACTATTACAAACCGGGTGAAGGTTATGAACCCGAAGAGGATAACCGCGTTCTCGTAGGCGGAGATAAAGCCGTTACGATATGGGAAATGAAAAACAGCGAAAAAACAGCAAGCAGTGCACCCGAACTTCTATCGACGGAGATGACCATCAGCGGACTGCATTCCGAGCTTAACGGCGGATATTTGAGATACGCAGCCGACCATTGGATAAATAATAGCGGTATTGTAGACAGTATCTACATCCTGTATACCATTACTCCCAAAAACGAGCACTATATGGCGATCGACTCCGTTTCGTTCTATGCTAAACGTATGGGAACCGACAATATGCTTTTTTCGGCTTACTGTGATATACGAGAATCTTTCTCCACGGCTACGGAACTATATTTCGGAGCACAACCCGAACGGGACAATTATCAACTCTTTTCTTACAAATTGGAGAAACCCATACTTGTTTCTCCGGGACAATCTTTCTACCTGAAATTCCAGCCTTATACAAAAGGGGCTTTGAAAAGTTTGAAATACACCATTGCTTTCAAAGACGTTACCTTCTACGGACGCACCGGAACAGCCGACAATATTACAACCTCGGGTATCGACATAGCTACGGCAACCGATGCAACCACGATAAAGGTATCGCCCAATCCCGTGCGAGAGAATGCAACGCTATCCTATTCGCTGGATAAAGCCTCAACGGTAAAAATAGATATTATATCGTTTTCGGGTCAGACTCTCTACCAAACATCGCTTATACAGCTGGCCGGTAACCACAGCATAGAATTGCCTTTGGCCAACCTCCCCGCAGGTTCTTATATATGTAGAGTCATTACCCAAGAAAATGCACAAACACTGAAACTCATTAAAGAGTAGTTTCCAAAGATGTCGAAACAAAGGGCGCACCGAAAAAGTAACGGTACGCCCTTTTTCTTTCGCTATTTTCTATCGATAGTTTTACGCGTATTTCTCTCGACCCGTTTCTCACGTCCCAATACAAAACAGGGTTACCCACACACAAAACACATGTCATTCTGAAAGGTTTTACCTCAAAGAAT
>ENA-ORNF01002537-ORNF01002537.1-human-gut-metagenome-genome-assembly--contig:-NODE-2537-length-13505-cov-5.104015_pt1 | contig 13505 bp, 9 predicted proteins | sample MGYA00242110_ERZ509012 | MGnify/ENA primary metagenome ERZ509012 (study PRJEB26280, sample SAMEA2338714) | human gut metagenome | biome: human gut; feature: human-associated habitat; material: faeces... | reverse complement strand
GGCCGCGGAACTGGCGCGCAGCGCCGGTTTTACCGAATACCAGCTTCTTACGCGGAACGGCTTCGCGCCCGCCCCGCTGTAGCCCCGGCCTGCCCACGCATGTCGGCCTGATTTGCGCGCGAAACCTTATCTTAAAAACACGAAACAGTTTGATAGCGTTGTAATTCCATCGTTTTTTTGCACAACCCGAAAGGGCTGCGGGCCTTTTCAACCTTTCATAATAACAATATTTGTTAAAAAACATTTTACTTTCTGTAGGAAAACGGCTGTAAACGGAGCGTTTCGTTGCGAAGATATCCACCGCGGGGGGAGCGATGGAGGGGAGGCGGCAGTTGCGTTGCGGCAAAAATGGGTGTATAAAGGCAGGGACGCCCGGTACATCCTGCCTTAGGGTTGGCGAAGGGTTACGGATGCGTTAAAAAAATATAGAGAGGGGATGCGAAGACATGGAAGCTGGCCAAAGCATTGGCGGAAGTGACATTTGTCGGTTTCGGGCATGGCTGATCGAGGACGAGCGAAGCGAAGCGACCGCTGCAAAATATACCCGCGACATCGCCGCGTTTCAGGCCTTTTTAGGCGCTCGAAAGATTAGCAAAGAGCTGGCGGTTGCTTATAAGGAAAAGCTGCGCCATGAGTACGCCGCTGTTAGCACGAACTCCAAGCTGGCGGCAATCAATCGGTTTTTGGTGTTTAAGGGGATACCGGATTGCCGTGTAAAACCGTTGCGCGTTCAGCGTGACGCCTATCGGGACCCGAAAAAGGAGCTGACAAAAGCGGAATATTTCCGGCTGCTGGAGGCGGCGGCGCGCAAGGGGAACCGGCGCATGGAGATGTTGCTGCTGACCCTTGGTGGCACGGGAGTGCGGGTTTCAGAACTGCAGTACATCACGGCAGAGGCCGTGTTCCAGGGGCGTGCCGTGGTAGACATGAAGGGGAAACGGCGTACCATTCTGATCGCCGGAGGCCTGCGCAAGCGGCTGCTGACCTATATGCGGCGCACAGGCATCCAAAGCGGGGGCCTGTTCGTGACGCGGACGGGGCGGCCGATGGATCGGAGCAATATCTGGAAGGAGATGAAGACGCTGTGCGCAGAGGCGCAGGTATCGGCGGCGAAGGTGTTTCCGCACAATATCCGACACCTGTTTGCCAGATGTTATTATAAACAAAACAGGGATATCGCAAAACTTGCGGACATCCTTGGACATGCGAGCATCGAAACTACACGGATCTATCTGATGGAGTCGGGAATACAGCATCTAAAAACGATAGAAAAAACAGGGCTGATTGCCTGACCACATAATACGGATTATGTGGTAAAGATGCTGGAAAAAACCTTTCCCCCAAGCAGGCATAATACGCCTCCGGCATCTTTCTACATAATAATAACACCATATTTTTCCCTATGCAAGTAAAAATTGCATATTTTTGCCATTAATTTGTGTAATAGAGTATAGCCAAGAAAGGCCGTTGCACTGTTCGTATTTAGTCTGCCTGCGAAACTGCCAGTTTTTATAAATCTGCTCTCATATTTCCTGATTTTTCTTCCTCCGGACGGCCCTGCTCGAGCATTGCATTGCGTCCGCCCCCATTTTTTGAGCGGGCGATGGTTGCCTTTACCACATAATCCGTATTTTGTGGTAAACCATCGGCTGATAGATATGCGGACGCAGCCCCAAAGAGCGCCGGGACGCATCAGGAAGCCGGTGGCCGCGTGAAGCCCGTTTGTGGCCACGTGAAGTCTCGGGTGGATCTCGAAGGGGGGAGGTATTATGCTCGATTCCGCATAGCGTACCCATGTGGTTGTGAGATTTACACGGAATATGAACATACCCAAGCATAGAAAATCAAAGGAGAGACAGCATGAAAAAGACGCGAATTGGTATCATCGTTCTTGCGCTTTGTATGGTATTCGCTCTGGCGCTGCCGGTGACCGCGTTTGCGGATGACTTGGATTTCACCGTCGTCATCACGAATGCGGACGGCGAGCCTGACGAACCCATTCAAGTCGATGCGGCCGGGCTTGCCGCGCTGCTTGAGGATGTGAGCGGCAAAACCGTATCGATCACTTTGAACAAGGACGTCGACGCCGGCGACACGCCGTTGAGCCTGCCGGCAGACGGCGCCTACACGCTGGATTTGGGCGAGTATACCCTGACCAGCAACGGCGACACGGTGTCGAACTACGGCAAGCTGACCATTGAGGGCAGCGGCACCATCACCAGCGCCGGCACGAGCAAGGGCGCGCTCGTAAACTATCCGGGCGCGGAAGCCACGGCCATGAGCGGCAAACTGGTGGCGAACACCTGGTATGCCGTCAAGAACATGGGCACGATGACGCTGGGCGGCGAGGTCGAGGTGACGACCGAGAATCCGAACGCCAGCCTGATTGCCAACGGCTGGTATAACAGCGCGGCGATCGATCGGGGCACGACGTATTGTGCAAACGACGCGGTGCTGACCATCGAGGGCGGCAACTTTACGGGCGGCATGAACACGGTCAAGAATGACGACCGCGGCGTGCTGACCATCGAGGATGGCACGTTCTCCAACATGCAGGGCGCGGCCATTCTCAACTGGCACAAGGCCACCATCAACGGCGGAGACTTCTCCGTGTCCGACAATTCGTACATCGTGCTGGGCAACGGCTATCTGCCAGGCACGGTGGGGGAAGGGGAAGAAAAGATTGGCGTGGATGTCGGCGAGCTTGTCATCAACGGCGGCTCGTTCCGGGCGGCGCCCGGCGGCATCCTGCTGGGCTATGGCGAGACTGCCAAGAAGGGCGGCTCCCTGACGGTCACCGACGGGAGCTTTGACGGCAACTTTGGCGCGGACAGCTATTATTATGAAATCAACATCGAGAGCTGCGAGGCCACCCAGAAGGTGCCCGACAGCATGCTGGCCGAAGGCAGCGGCGGGCTGGCCATGTATGGCGACAACGGCGCTCAGTTCCTCGTTGGAAAGCCGGCCGATCTTGCCGACAAGGTGAGCGGCGCGCAGAGCGGCACGACCGTCGAGATCTATGCCGGGGACGTCGCGCTGGAGACGGTGCCGGAGGGCGTGTCCGTCCAGGTGGGCGGCGGCGCTGCAACCGTCGTGATCGACGGCAAGACGTACAGCGTCGTGACGCTCAAGGCGGCGACCTGCACCACGGCCGGCGTCAACCGGTATACGAACGTGGAAGACGCCGCCGATACGTTTTATCGCAGCGTTCCCGCGTCGCACAAGTGGGATGCGGGCGTGGTGACGAAGGCGGCGACCTGCGGCGAGGACGGCGAGAAGGTGTACACCTGCACCGTCTGCAAGGAGACGAAGGAAGCGCCCATCCCGGCCACGGGCGAGCACCAGTATAAAGACGAGGTGAAGGAAGCGACCTGCACGGAACCCATGCAGGTGGGCGAGGTCTGCACCGTCTGCGGCGCGGTCAACGGCGAGATGGAAACGGTGGGTGAGCCGCTGGGCCATGACTGGGTGCTGGATCCGGATGCGGAAGGCACCGTGGCGGCGACCTGCACGACCGACGGTATTGAAGTGTATGGCTGCAGCCGCTGCGATGAGGTGATGCAGAAGACGGTGCCGGCGCTGGACCACGAGTGGGATGACGGCGATTTATTCGACGACTGCGAAAAAGGGCAGTATGTGCTGTACACCTGCACCCGTGATGGCTGCGGCGAGACCTATGAGGAGTCCACGGGGCTTGTCGAGCCGACCGAGCACGACTGGAAGAAGGACGAGGAGCAGAGCACAGAGCCGAAATGCACCGAGGCGGGCGAGACCGTGTACACCTGCAGCAAGTGCGGCGCGAAGAAGACGGAAGAGGAGCCGGCGCTGGGCCATGACATGAAAGATACCGTGGTGCCGCCGACCTGCAAGGACAAGGGCTATACGGAGCACGAGTGCTCGCGCTGCGGCTATAAGGCGGAGAACACGGACTTTGTCGATTCCGACCCGAACGCGCACGTGGCCGACGAAGAGGGCGTCGTACTGAAGGCGGCGACCTGCACCACGGCGGGCGTGAAGAAGAACGTGTGTGCGCACTGCGGCGCGTCGATGGGCTATGTGGCCATCCCGCCGTCCCATACGTGGGATGATGGCGTGGTGAAGACGGAGCCGACCTGCACCGAGGACGGCGAGAAGACGTACACCTGTCAGGCGTGCGGGGATACCAAAACCGAAGTGATCCCGGCCGAGCACCTGTGGGACGAGGGCGAAGAGACGACGGAGCCGACCTGCGGCAAGGACGGCGTCATGACGTACACCTGCACCCGCGAGGGCTGCGATGCGACGAAGGAAGAGCCCATCCCGGCCACGGGCAAGCACAACTATAAGGATGAAGGCGTGATCCCCGCGACCTGCACCGAGCCGGCAAAGGTCGGCAGGGTCTGCACCGTCTGCGGCGCGGTCGATGGCGAGCTGATCTCCGTGGGCGAGCCGCTGGGCCACAAGTGGGATGACGGCGTTTTAGTCGACGACTGCAAAGGCCAGTACGTGCGGTACACCTGCGAGACCTGCGGCGAGACCTATACGGAGCTCACGGGGCTCGGCGAGGCGACCGAGCACGAGTGGGTGGAGAGCACGGGGGAAAGCACGCCGGCGACCTGCACCAAGGCGGGCGAGACCGTGTACACCTGCAGCAAGTGCGGCGCGAAGAAGACGGAGGAAGTGCCGGCGCTGGGCCATGACATGGAAGCGACCGTGGTGCCGCCGACCTGCCAGTCCGAGGGCTATACGGAGCACAAGTGCTCGCGCTGCGACTATACGGAGGACAAAACGGACACCGTCCCGGCCGACCCGAATGCGCACGACCTGGACTATGACAATGCATACGTGCTGAAAGAGGCGACCTGCGCCGAGCCGGGCGTCATCCGCGTGACCTGCACGCTCTGCGGCAAGCATGTCTACGAGAGCAAGACCGCGGAACACACCTGGGGCGCCGAGGGCACGGTGACGAAGCAGCCCACCTGCACTGAGGAGGGCGAGATCGAATTCACCTGCAGCGTCTGCGACGAGAAGAAGTACGAGACGATCCAGAAGCTGGATCACGTCTGGAGCGAAGAAAAGGTGAAGGATGACGGCGTGACGATCTATCGCGAGTGCACCCTGTGCCATGAGGAGGAGATCCTGGGCATCGTGGGTCATGAGCATCAGAGCGAAGTCATCCCCGGCGTGCCGGCGACCTGCACGGAGGCGGGCCTGACAGAGGGCGAGAAGTGCTCCGTGTGCGGCGAGATTCTCGTGGCGCAGGAAGAGATCCCGGCGCTCGGCCACACCGAGGTGGCGGTGCCGGAGGTGCCGGCCACGGAAACGGAGCCCGGCACGACGGCCGGTACGAAGTGCTCCGTGTGCGGTGAGATTCTGAGCGGCTGCGAGGTGATCCCGGCAACCGGGCATATCCATCAATACGTTGCGACCGTCACGGCTCCGACCTGCACGGAGGGCGGCTACACCACATATACCTGCGCCTGCGGCGACAGCTATGTGGCGGATGAGACGCCTGCGACCGGGCACGATTACAAGCTGGTGAGCACGACGTTCAACAGCGACTATACCAAGGTGACCTACACGTATGAATGCGCCAACTGTGGCGATTCCTACACGCAGGAGTTCGATGTATAACAGCCGCACGGCTGAGAACGGCTGAGATACGACCGATCAGGCCTACAGGGTACCCCGCCGAGGCGGAGTGCCCTGTGGCGCCACCGGATTTTGGAAAGGAAGGCCGCATGACGAAGAAAAGAGCTGGAAGCATCCTTCTTATCCTGCTTGCGCTGTGTCTGCTTGTGTCGGCTTGCACAAAGGCGCCGGCTGACGACGGCGAGCAACAGGACGACATGTTGCAGATGACGCAGGAGGATCAGGAGCTGATTGCACAGATTGGTGACGACGTCCATCTCGTTGCCGACGACGATTTTGTAACGACCATCCAGGTGCTGGTATCAAACACGGCGTCCTGGGAAGGGATGGTCTATGAGGTGGAAGGGCTTCTGACCTACGTAGACGTGCATGGAGAGATGGTACCCTATGTGTACCGGAACTATGCGCCGGACGGCGGGGAGGCGACGAAGGTCGGCATCCAGCTCCGGTATCTGACCGGAGAGCCTGCAGAAGGCGTCTGGATTCGTGTGATTGGGATCGTCGCGCTGGAGGAGCACGACGGCCATGCCCACGCCGTGCTCGATGTCATTGCGGCGGAAACGACGAAGACGGCGGGAAAGACCACCGTTCAGGGATAAGATAACATAACAAGGGGAGGAAGATCTGTATATGAAGACGAGAAAGATTCTGGCTCTGGCGCTTGCCCTGCTGCTGGCGCTGGGTTGCTGTTCCGTGGCGCTGGCCGATGACGTATATACCATCACGTACGCCATCCCCGGACAGGGCGAATACGCCACGCGGACGGTGACGGCGGGCGAACCGCTCGGCACCACGATGCCCGAGGCCCCGGTGGTGGACGGAAAGACTTTTGTGCGCTGGTTCCGCATGGAGGGCGGCACGCGGGTGACGGTGGATGCGTCGTATGTGCCGACGGGCGACATGACGATCCTGGCCGAGATGGAAGACGCGCCTGCGGCGAAGACGTACACGATTACGTATGCCATCTATGGACAGTCCGGCGAATACACCCGGCAGACGGTGACGGCGGGTGACGCGCTCGGCACGCTGCCTGCGGGCCCGACGGTGGCCGGGAAGGTGTTCGTGCGCTGGTTCCGCATGGATGGCGCCAATCGGGTGACGGTGGATGCGTCGTATGTGCCGGCGGGCGACATGACGATCCTGGCCGAGATGGCCGACGCCCCGCAGCAGCTCACGGCCAGCATCACGCAACAGCCGCGCGATGCGATCGTCACGGAGGGCGAAAAAGCCGTGTTTACGATTACCGCCGTATCGGAGCCCGCGGGTACCGCGCTCCAGTATCAGTGGTATCGCTCCACGGACGACGGCAAGACGTTTACCGCCATCAGCGGCGCAACTGCTGCCACGTACACCTCTTCGGCGACTACGCTGGCAAACGACGGATACCAGTATAAGTGCGTCGTTACTCCGCAGGGACAGGGCGCTCAGCAGGTAGAGTCCGCTATAGCGAAGCTCTTCGTCCAGTCGAGCAGCGATCCCGGATCGGTCGTACCGGAAACGGGCGACAGCCCTGCGCTGTACATCTTTATGGCAGTCTTTGGCATCTGTGCAATCTGCTTGGCATCATCCCCTCTGCTGAAGCGTAGAAACGGCTGAGCAATCGCCGTGGATGCGCCGATGCAGGCCAAGCGTGCAAACGGAAGTCCCCGCCGGAAACGGCGGGGACTCCCTCCCCATAAGCGACGGCATGGCATCCAGCTGACATTGCTGGTTGTGTTGCTTTGCTCGGGCATTGCATGGGTGGTGTTGCTGCTGCACTATGAACAGAGCAGGGGCGTTTATGAGGAACTGCGCGACAATGTGCTGTCGACCCCGGTGCCGGTCATCCCGGTGACACAGGAACCGATGGCACCCCCGACGTGGTCGCCAACCGGACTTCCTTCCGCCTCGCCGTCGCCGACCGCGCTGCCCGAGATTGGGGTGCAGGTGGATTGGGATGCATTGCGAAAAACCAATGCGGATATCCGGGCGTGGCTCTACTGTGAGGGAACCAACATTAACTATCCGGTCGTCCAGTGTGACAACAACAGCCGCTATTTGACCAAGAGCTTTGCGGGCAAGAAGGATAGTGCCGGCGCTTTATTTTTTGATTGCGGCAATCGGCTTTCGGAGGGATATGAAAACTGGATTATCTATGGCCACCGCCGCAACGATGGCAGCATGTTTGGTTCGCTGAATGATTTTTCTGAGGAATCTTATGCGCGCGCGCATCCCGTCCTGTATCTTCTGACAGAAGAGGGGAATTATCGGGTTGCGCTTTTTTCCTGCCGTATCGTTCATGCGGATAAATCCTACTTTGCGCTCTGGTTTGAATCGCAGGCGGAATTTGCGGCGTATATCGATGAGGCAATCAGCCAGTCCTACTGGTCGCCCGATTTCGAAGTAGGAACCGAGCATCCGATCCTTACGCTTTCCACCTGTTCCCGTTACAGCCACGACAGCGACCCTCGGTTGCTGCTGCACGGCGTGTTGATTCCCGTCGCCTGATCTTGCAGGGGGGCGAGCGGACACATTCAAATTCAAGCGGATGGTATTTCCTGCGGATCTGCACGGTTGCCGGAGCCACAGGGGGTGTGTAAGCACCTCCTTTTTGTCGTTGTGCCGCAGGCGAGGCTGAGAAAACAGATGAGGAGCGCACGGCGCCCGAAAAATGGGGGGCGGAAGCGTTGCAAACAGCCCTCAATCTGCTATAATAGACAATAAGCCCCAACCTGTTTCAATTTGAGGAGGACGCATGCGGATCTTTATCGTCGGCTGTGGCAAGATCGGACAGACGCTTGCCCGTGAGCTTGTCGCCGAAGCGCACGACGTTACGGTGGTCGACACGGACGAACAGGTGCTGGCCAACATCGCCAACACGCTCGATGTGATCTGTTTTACCGGCAACGGCGCATCCTTTCTCGCCCTGCGCGACGCGGGGGCGGAAAGTGCGGATCTGGTCGTCGCCGTCACGGAAAGCGACGAGGTCAACATGCTCTGCTGCCTGACGGCGCACAAGCTCGGCGCAAAACACACGGTCGCGCGCGTGCGAAACCCGGAGTATTTCGATCAACTCTATTTTCTCAAGGAAGATCTCGGCCTGTCCATGGTCATCAACCCGGAGCTTACCGCCGCGCAGGAGATTGCGCGCATCCTGCGCATCCCGTCGGCGGCGCGCGTGGAACTGTTCGCCAAGGGGCGGGCGGAGCTGGTCAGCTTTCGCCTGCCGCCGGAGAGCCCTATCCTCGGCATCCCGCTCTCGCAGCTTCCGCAGAAGCTGGGCGTGCGCGTGCTGTTCTGCGCGGTGGACCGCGCAGGGGAGGTCTCCATCCCGGACGGCGCGTTCCGGCTCTGCGCGGGCGACCGCGTCTATCTGACCGGCGCGACGGAGGAGATTGGCGAAGCGTTCCGGCGTATGGGCATGGTCTCCTCGCGCGTGCGCGACGTGATCATAGCCGGCGGCGGCCGGATCACCTACTATCTTGCCAACAGCCTGACCAAGGCGGGCATGCGCGTCAAGATTGTCGAGCGCAACGAAGCGCGCGCGGAGGAGCTGGGGTCCCTGTTGCCCCGCTGCACCGTGCTGTGCGGCAGCATGGCGGACCACGAATTGCTGCTCGAGGAGGGGCTCGCCAGCGCGGACGCGTTTGTGGCGCTCACGGGGCTGGACGAGGGCAACATCCTCGCGGCCATGTACGCCGCTTCGAGCGGCGCGCGCAAGGTCATCGCCAAGGTCAACAACAGGAACCTGACCCGCCTGGTGCAGGACAGCAGCCTGGAGAGCGCCATCTCGCCCCGCGAGATCACGGCCAACCGGATCGTGGCGTACGTGCGCTCGGTCAACGCCTCGCTGGAGAGCAGCAATGTGGAATCGCTGTTCCAGATCGTGGGCGGCAAGGTGGAGGTGCTGGAGTTTCGCGCCGGGCGCGAGGGCGCGTACCTGCGCGTACCGTTCAAGGACCTGCGGCTCAGGCCGGGCATCCTGATCGCCTGTCTCGTGCGCAACGGCAAGGCGATCATCCCCGGCGGCACGGACCGGATCGAGCCGCGCGACGGCGTGCTCGTGGTCACGCGGGACCATCGCCTGACCGCGCTGGAGGATATTCTTGCCGAGGAGTAGCGCCCCGCCTGCCGGTGCGGCGCGAGAAAGGTCGAAGACGTGAACAAACGGATGATCCTATACCTGCTGGGCAGGATTCTGACGGTGGAAGCCGTTCTCATGGCGCCGTCGGCGGCGATGGCCGCGGTCTATGGGGAGGGCGACCTGTTCGCTTTTTTGATCACGATGGCGCTGCTGGTGGCGGTGGGGCTCCCGTTTTCGCTGCGCAAGCCGGCCGACAGCGCGATCTATGCGCGCGAAGGCATGGTGACGGTGGCGCTCGCGTGGGTGTTCATGAGCGCGTTCGGCGCGCTGCCGCTGGTCATCTCCGGGGCAATCCCGTCGTATGTGGACGCGCTGTTTGAAATCGCCTCCGGGTTTACGACCACCGGGGCGTCGATTCTGGCGGAGGTGGAATCGCTGCCGAGCGGCGTGCTGTTCTGGCGCAGCTTTTCGCACTGGGTGGGCGGCATGGGCGTGCTCGTGTTCGTCATGGCGGTGCTGCCCATGTCGGAAGACCGGTCGATGGTGCTCATGCGCGCCGAGGTGCCGGGGCCGACGGCGAGCAAACTCGTGCCCCGCATGCGCACGACCGCCAAGATTCTTTACGGGACGTATTCGGCCATGACGGTCGTGCTGATCGTGCTGCTGCTGCTGGGCGGCATGCCCGCGTTTGACGCGGTTTGCACCGCCATGGGCACGGCCGGCACGGGCGGTTTCTGCGTGCGCAATATCGGCATTGCGTATTACGACAGCGCGTACATCGATGTGGTGCTGTCCGTGTTCATGCTGCTGTTTTCCATCAACTTCAACCTGTACTACCTCATCCTGATCCGCCGCGTGCGGGAAGCGGTGCGCAGCGAGGAATTGCGCTGGTTCCTCGGCGTGGTGGCCTGTGCTACCGTGGTGATCACGCTGTGCATCCTGCCGCAGTACGGGCAGGTGGGGCAGTCGCTCCGGTACGCGTTTTTCCAGGTCAGCTCCATCATCTCGACCACCGGCTTTGCTACGGCCGACTTTGCGCTCTGGCCCGTGCTGGCGCAGGAGGTGCTGCTCGTGCTCATGTTCATCGGCGCGTGCGCGGGCTCGACCGGCGGCGGCATCAAGGCGTCGCGGTTTGCCATCGCATGCAAATCGTTCGGCGCGGAGATCCACCACGTGCTGCATCCGCGCGCGGTCACGGTCGTCCGGCTTGACGGCAAGGCGGTGGAGAAGGAGACGATCACCGGCACGCGCAACTACATCATCGGCAGCCTGCTCATCCTGACGCTGGTGACGCTGCTCATCGCGGTGGACGGGTTCGATTTCACCACCAATTTTTCCGCTACGCTGGCGTGCTTTAGCAACATCGGACCGGGCCTTGCCCAGGTGGGTCCGATGAGCAATTTTGGCGCATATTCGCCTTTTTCCAAGATACTGCTCACCATAACCATGCTGACCGGCCGTCTCGAGGTGTTCCCCATCGTGCTGATGCTCTCACCGCGCACATGGCGGCGCAGCGGCAACTGATGGCACCAGGCAGGAAAACCACAACGGCAAGGAGGAAGAACCGACATGAACAAGACCATCGTCAGCACCGACCGTGCGCCCGCAGCGATCGGCCCGTATTCGCAGGGCGTGCGCGTGGGCAACCTGTACTTCTTTTCCGGCATGATCCCGATCGACCCGGCGACGGGCGTGCTCGTGGGCGCCGATGCGCCGGCGCAGGCGGCGCAGGTGTGCCGCAACATTCGCGCGCTGCTTGCCTCGCAGGGACTTGCGCCGGAAAACATCGTCAAGACCACGGTGTTTTTGACGGATCTTTCCGCCTTTGCCGCAGTCAACGCCGTGTATGCGGAGCTGTTTGAGAGCGAGCCGCCGGCGCGCTCGTGCGTCGAGGTCTCGGCGCTGCCCAAGGGCGCGCTCGTGGAGATCGAGTGTATCGCCGCCGTCTGAAGGCTTTTTTGACGGGCGAACGGGCGACGGCAAGCCCCCCGCCGTCAACTTTTCCCGGTTAGCGGCCGTTGCGCCGCTTTGTGGCAAAAACGGGCGCCCCGCGCACAAAAATGTCGCGGAAATGACGAACTGATGTAATGTTTCTTTAACAATTTCGGGGTAAGATAAAAACAACCGGAGCGGGCGCCGTATCAGCGGCGTGCAAAACGCCGCAAATCTTGCGGCCCCCCGCAGACACCACCCCCTTTATCCCCTTCGTATGGCGGCCCGTTCCGGGGATCGAAAGATCGGCCCACATGCCGGTCTCCCGTCCTTACCGGCGCGTTTGCCGGCCACCGGATCTTTCCCGGCAACCCTGCCGGCAGTATATAAAAGAGGTGCAGCAATATGAAACGGATGTTCATCATCACCGGCGTTGGCGGGCACGTCGGCAACAACATTGCAAGGCTGCTGCTGGAACGCGGCGAGCAGGTGCGCGGCCTTGCGCGTGAAAACGAGGATGTCACCATGCTCTACGGCACGGACATCTCCATCGTCCGGGGCGACGTGCGGCGTCCCGAAACGCTGGAACCGCTCTTCTACGGCGTGGACGCGGACTGCGACGTGATCTTCATTCATACGGCGGGGCTCATCAACATCGGCTCGCACAACCTCAAGCAGGTGGAGGAGGTCAACGTGGGCGGCACGCGGAACGTCATCGACCTTTGCCGCAGGCATCGGGTCAAAAAGCTGGTGTACATCAGCTCCGTACATGCCATCCCGGAACAGCCCAAGGGCGTGACCATGACGGAGGTCAGCTCCTTCTCGCCGGACAGCGTGGAGGGCGCCTACGCCAAATCCAAGGCGGCGGCCACGCAGCTCGTGCTCGACGCGGCGAAGGAGGGGCTGGACGTGACGGTCGTGCATCCGTCGGGCATCATCGGCCCGGACGATTACGGCAAGGGGCATATGACGCAGATGATCGAGAGCTATCTCAACGGGAGCCTGACCGCCTGCGTGGAGGGCGGCTATGACTTTGTGGACGTGCGCGATGTGGCCGAGGGTACGATCGAGGCGGCGGAACACGGCCGCAGCGGCGAATGCTATATCCTTTCCGGCCAGTATGTACGCGTATCCGACCTGCTCAACCGCCTGCACGAGATCACCGGTCGCCGGGCGGTTTCCACCGTGCTGCCGATGTGGTTTGCGCGGCTGACCGCGCCGCTTGCGGAACTGTTTTACCGCATCCGGGGCGAAGCGCCGCTGTATACGCGCTATTCGCTCTTCACGCTTACCTCCAACGCCGCGTTCTCCTGCGCCAAGGCGAGGCGCGATCTGGGGTATCACGTGCGCGACCTCAACGCCACGCTGCGCGACACCGTGCTGTCGCTCGCGCGGCAAGGCCGCGTCAAGCGCAAGAAGATCCCGGCCATGATGCTGGTAAAATAGGCGACCCCGCCGGGGATGTGCCGCCGCTTCCCGGCGGACGTTTCCCGAAGGGGAAGCGGAGGGGAAGGAGCGCCCTCACGAAAAAATGGCATGCAAAAAATGGGGACGAGCGCCTGCTCGTTCCCGTTTTTTATGCGACGCCCCGTGCAGGGCCGCTCCCCTTGCCGGGAAGCGGCCGGACGGATTTGTGCAGACGAGAGGCGCGGGGAATGACAGACGGCGCGCGCTGTGCTATACTGAGAAAAATGACGGTAAGGAGAGGGGCAGGCATGGCGGATCTGACGGCGGTCATCCTCACGCGCAACGAGCAGGACGACATCGCCCTCTGCATCGACTCGCTCCGGGGGTTCGCCGCGCGCGCCGTGGCCGTGGATTCCGGCAGTGTGGATGGTACGGCGGCCATCGCCCGCGCCCGTGGCGCGGAGGGGCGGCG
>ENA-ORNF01002536-ORNF01002536.1-human-gut-metagenome-genome-assembly--contig:-NODE-2536-length-13518-cov-2.457476_pt1 | contig 13518 bp, 9 predicted proteins | sample MGYA00242110_ERZ509012 | MGnify/ENA primary metagenome ERZ509012 (study PRJEB26280, sample SAMEA2338714) | human gut metagenome | biome: human gut; feature: human-associated habitat; material: faeces... | reverse complement strand
TGCCAGTGCATTTTCCGAGGAGCTTGCAACGAAAGAAGAGATCGATACGCTGTTTCAGACGCAGATGGCGTAATAACAACACAGTATAAATGCATGTAGGACAGTTGATTTACAGTCAGCTGTCCTGTTTTTTATGCCGGTAATTTGGGCATATTACATGGTATGTGACTTTTGACGGAATTTGATTGGAAAATTGACTGAAAATTGGAGAAAAATGAAAGAAAATGATTGACAATGACGGAAAATGGCGTTATTATATAGAAAAGTTGAACGAAAATGAAACAAAATGAACGATTTTGACGGAAAGGAGAAACATGTTAGGAGAAGAAAGACAGCAGGCGATACTTGCAGCAGTAGAACAAAGACACAGCGTTTCCGTACAGGAACTGATGCAGCTTCTTGATATTTCCGAGTCCACGATCCGGCGGGATCTGAACGCACTGGATAAGGAAGGCAGACTGGTGAAGGTACATGGCGGTGCGATGGCAATCGGCGGAAGCTTCCATGTGAAGGACGATGCGGTGGAATACCGGAAGGAGATCAACCGGGAAGAAAAGATTGAGATTGCCAGATATGCGGCAGCATTGATCAAGGATCAGGATGTGGTGTATATGGATGCCGGAACGACAACCGAGCTGATGATTGACTATATCACAGCGAAGAATGTGATATTCGTCACAAACTCATTTGCACATGCAAAGCATTTGTCACAGAAAGGCTATACGACATATATCCTTGGCGGTGAGTTCAAGCCGGTCACAGAAGCGATCGTTGGAGAAGAAGCGATTATCTCTCTGGATAAATACAACTTCACGAAAGGCTTCTGGGGTGCGAACGGCGTGACAAAGGGCAACGGATTTACAACACCGGATGTCAAAGAAGCAATGGTGAAGAAGAAATCCATGGAAAACTGCAAGGAATGTTTTGTTCTGGCAGACGAGAGCAAATTCAATCAGATTTCCAGTGTGACGTTTGCACCGTTTGAAGGAGCAACGGTCATCACGACAGGACTTAGCCTTTCGGCTTATAAAAAATGTAAAAATGTCATAGATGTAAAGCAGTAATCAGAAAGGAGTCAAAAAAATGATCTATACCGTAACTTTTAACCCATCGCTGGATTATATCGTTTCTGTAGATGATTTTACCTGCGGAATCGTAAACCGTACAACGGATGAGATTATTTTTCCGGGAGGAAAAGGAATCAACGTTTCCATGGTTTTAAAGAATCTTGGCTTTGAGAATACAGCACTTGGCTTTCTGGCCGGATTCACAGGAAACAGAATACAGGATCTGTTAGAGGAAAAAGGAGTCCGCGCCGACTTTATCAGCGTGGAAAAGGGAATTTCCAGAATTAATGTAAAGCTTCGTTCCAATGAAGAGACGGAGATCAACGGACAGGGACCGGCGATCGCGGAGGCAGATATTAAAAAGCTTTATGAAAAGCTTGATACACTGTCAGACGGTGATATCCTCGTGCTTGCAGGAAGCATTCCGGATGTTATGCCGGGTTCGATGTATATGGATATTATGAGACATTTACAGAACAAGGACTTGAAAATTGTGGTAGACGCAACGAAAGATCTTCTGGTGAATGTGTTACAGTATCATCCATTTCTGATCAAGCCAAACAATCATGAGCTTGGCGAAATTTTCGGAGTGAAGATTGAAAGTAAGGCAGATGTCATCACCTATGCAAAGAAAATGCAGGAAAAGGGAGCAAGAAACGTTCTGGTATCCATGGCGGGTGACGGAGCTGTGTTAGTCGCAGAAGATGGAAGCATTTTCCAGTCCGAAGCGCCAAAAGGAAAGGTTGTCAATTCCGTGGGAGCAGGAGATTCCATGGTGGCAGGATTTATCGCAGGATACCTTGAGAACGGAAGCTACGAGAAAGCGTTCCAGATGGGTGTCTGCACCGGAAGTGCCTCTGCATTTTCCGAGGAACTGGCTACAAAAGCAGAAGTAATTGCTTTACTTGATAGCAATAAGAAATTGTTTATTGGGGAACAATAGAAAGGGAGGGTTTTTCAAATGAAAATCAGAGATTTACTCGCAGCAGAAAGTATTGAACTGAATGGAAAAGTAACAGGCAAAAAAGAAGCTCTTGATGCCATGGTCGATTTAATGGCAAAGAGCGGCAAGATCAATAATGTAGAGGTTTACCGTAAAGGTGTCTACGCAAGAGAAGAGGAGAGTACCACAGGAATCGGCGAAGGAATTGCGATTCCGCATTGCAAATCGGATTCGGTATCAAGACCGGGACTTGCAGCTATGGTTGTACCGGAAGGGGTTGACTTTGATTCCTTAGACGGTGAGAAAGTAAACCTGATCTTTTTGATCGCTGCACCGAACACAAAAGAGAACGTACATCTCGATGTACTGAGCAAATTATCAGTGTTACTGATGGATGAGGATTTCACAGCAAACCTGCGCAATGCCAAGACGGTCGATGAATTTTTGCACGTGATCGACGCAGCAGAAGCAGAAAAAGACGCTGAGGAAGAGAAAAAAGAAGAGGAAAAGAAAGTAGAAGCACCAGTTTCCAATGGAAAACTGATCCTCGCAGTTACCGGCTGCCCAACCGGTATCGCACATACTTATATGGCGGCAGAAGCACTTGAGAAAAAGGCAAAAGAGCTTGGATACCGGATCAAAGTTGAGACGAGAGGTTCCGGCGGTGCCAAGAATGTGCTCACAAAAGCAGAGATCGCAGAGGCAGAGTGCATTATTGTTGCAGCAGACACACAGGTTCCAATGGATCGTTTCGCAGGAAAACCGGTGATCCAGTGTAAAGTGGCAGACGGAATCAGCAAAGCAGAGGAACTTCTCACAAAAGCGGCAAATGGCCATGCATCTATTTACGAGGCAGGCGGAAAAGCAGCAGATGACGAAGAAGAGGGAAAAGACAGTCTCGGACATCAGATCTACAAACATCTGATGAACGGTGTATCCCATATGCTTCCATTCGTTGTCGGCGGTGGTATTCTGATCGCAATTGCATTCCTGATCGATGGTTTTTCCGTAGATTTGAATTCACTTCCATTAGACCAGAGATCAAACTTCGGTACGATCACTCCGATGGCAGCGATGTTTAAGTCCATTGGTGGCGTGGCATTCGGTTTCATGCTCCCAATCCTTGCCGGATTTATTGCGATGAGTATTGCAGACAGACCGGGACTTGCCGTTGGTTTCGTCGGCGGTGCAATTGCAGCAAACGGAACGAGTGGATTCCTCGGCGCATTGGTAGCCGGATTCCTTGCAGGATATGTTGTATTATTATTAAAGAAGATCTGCAGCAAACTTCCTGACAGTTTAGAGGGAACAAAACCGGTATTGATCTATCCGTTATTTGGTATCTTTATTGTAGGTGTTTTGATGACATATGTAGTGGAACCGCCAATCGGCGCATTAAATACATTGATCAACAACGGATTGAACGGATTAAACGGCGCAAGTGCAATATTACTTGGTGCATTACTCGGCGGTATGATGTCTGTTGATATGGGAGGCCCGGTCAACAAGGCAGCTTATGTATTCGGTACAGCTTCCATTGCAGCCGGAAACTATAACATCATGGCAACCGTTATGGTCGGCGGTATGGTTCCGCCAATCGCGATTGCGCTTGCAACCTTAATTTTCAAAAACAAATTTACAGCAGATGAGAGAAAAGCAGGTCCTACCAACTTCATCATGGGACTTTCCTTCATCACAGAGGGCGCAATCCCATTTGCAGCATCTGATCCACTCCATGTATTACCGGCGTGTGCGGTTGGTTCTGCAGCAGCAGGTGCCTTATCCATGGCATTTAACTGTACCTTAATGGCGCCTCATGGTGGAATCTTCGTATTCCTTACCGTAGGAAATCCATTATTATATCTGGTTGCACTGGCAGTCGGTTCCGCAGTCGGATGTGTGCTTCTCGGTGTATTAAAGAAAAAAACAGCTTAAGAGGAGAGAAAAACAATGAAAGAATTTAAGTATGTGATCAAAGATGAACAGGGAATCCACGCAAGACCGGCAGGGTTATTTGTAAAGGAAGCAGCCGCATTTCCATGTAAAGTAATCATCGAAAAAGATGGAAAAGAGGCAGATGCAAAACGTATTTTTGCAGTGATGGGTCTTGCAGTCAAATGTGGGCAGGAGATCACCTTAAAGACAGATGGCGAAAACGAAGAAGAGGCAATGAATAAACTTTCCGCTTTCTTAGAAGAAAACTTATAAAAAATATGTGTCTATCTATAAGATGATAAAGAATGCAAATAAAAGTTATATACGAGGGAAACTAAAAAATCAAGAGCCGGGCTTTGCAAAGTCCGGCTCTTGGTGTACTATTTAAGAAGAAGGTTTTTTATGAGAGATGGAAAAGGAGCATAATATGGCAGGAACTGTTGCAATCGGAATCCAGCAATTTAATGAGATCAGGAAAAAAGGTTATTTTTATATCGATAAAACAGCATTTATCAGAGAATGGTGGGAAAAGGGCGACAGTGTCACATTGATCACACGACCAAGGAGATTTGGAAAAACATTGACCATGAGTATGGTAGAGCAGTTCTTTTCAGTTAAATATGCCGGTCAGCAAAATTTGTTTGAAGGTCTGGCAATTTGGAAGACAAAGGCGTATCGGGAGATTCAGGGTACTTATCCGGTCATCAGTCTTTCGTTTGCGAATCTGAAAGAGCCATCTTACGAGTTGACAAGACAGAAAGTCTGTGATCAGCTTCAGCAGTTGTATACAGAGCATGCATATATTTGGGAAAGTGGGATTTTAAAAGGTGCTGATAAATCTTTTTTTGAGCGGATGCTTCATAATGAAAAGGTAGAATATGTGGATGCCACACTCGCATTGTATAAGCTTTCCAGTTTTATGTATCAGTATTATGGGAAAAAGGTACTGATATTGCTGGATGAGTATGATACGCCGATGCAGGAGGCCTATATAAATGACTATTGGAACGAACTGACAGTATTTATGCGAAGCCTGTTAAATGCAGCGTTTAAGACAAATCCATGGTTGGAACGGGCAATCATGACAGGAATCACCCGTGTGAGCAAAGAGTCCATATTTTCAGATCTGAACAACCTGAAAGTAATCACAACAACGTCAGACGAATATGCCGATGCTTTTGGCTTCACAGAAAAAGAAGTATTTGAAGCACTGGAAGAGCGAGGACTGGGTTCGGAAAAACAGAAAGTAAAAGAGTGGTATGACGGATTTATTTTTGGAGAACATAGAGATATTTACAATCCGTGGTCGATCCTGAATTTTCTTGATAAGGGAAAATTTGATATATATTGGGCAAACACAAGCTCTAACAGTCTGGTCGGAAAACTGATCCGCGAAGGAAACCGCAGTATTAAAGAAAAGTTTGAGCGATTGTTGGAAGATGAGACGATAAGGACAACCCTTGACGAACAGATTGTATACGATCAGCTCAATGGCAATGAACAGGCGGTGTGGAGCCTGCTTCTGGCAAGTGGTTATCTCAAAGTACTTTCCTATGAAGAATACGACAAGGTTCTACCGGGAATGCAGCCGAAATATGAGATCGCACTGACGAATCTGGAAGTGAAGCTTATGTTCCGGAATATGATACGTATGTGGTTTTCTGAGGCAGAGACAGATTACAACGATTTTGTCAAAGCACTGTTGATTGGTGACGTACGTGCAATGAATGTGTATATGAATCGTGTAGCTCTCAGCACATTCAGTTATTTTGATACAGGTAAGCGTCCGTTTGGCGATGAGCCGGAACGGTTTTATCATGGTTTTGTACTGGGGCTGATCGTAGAGTTACAGGTTCGATATGTCATTACCTCGAATCGGGAGAGTGGCTTTGGCAGATATGATGTTGTATTAGAACCGAGAAATCCGAAAGAAGACGATGCGATCATTCTGGAATTTAAAGTGCAGGATACAGACGATGAAAAATCATTACAGGATACAGTTCAGAGAGCATTATTGCAGATTGAAGAAAAGAAGTACGAGGAGATACTTTTGGAAAAAGGAATTTCGAAAGATCATATCAGAAAATATGGATTTGCATTCTGCGGTAAGAATATACTGATCGGGGGAGCGAGCTGTTAAGGCAGCTCCCCTTATTTCAGCAAATCCATATGCAGTTTATGTAAAAAAAACAACCATTTATGCCATTTTTCATTTTATAAATAAAATCCATGCTACCATTATGCTAACAAAAAATAATAGCAGCATGGGTTTTATTTTTTATTGTTGCGATCCAGATAACATACATTTTGGTATCAATAACACAACAAATAAAATCCGTGAGCACCAAAAGAACAGGAGAACGAAAAATGAGCTTAAAATATGGGGAAATCATAAAACAGATGTCTCTGGAAGAAAAAGCACTGATGATGTCCGGTAAAAATACATGGGAGACCGTAGATTTTGAGAAGTACGGAATCCCATCCATGGCAATGTCCGACGGACCTCACGGGTTAAGACGTCAGGCCGGTGCAGGAGACCACCTTGGATTAAATGCCAGCCTTCCGGCAACCTGTTTCCCGACCGCAGCTACGATCGCAAACAGCTGGGATGAAAAATTAGGGGAGGAGATCGGTACTGCACTTGCAGAGGAAGCGGTGACCATGGATGTCAATGTCATCTTAGGACCGGGACTCAACATTAAGAGAAGCCCGCTCTGTGGACGTAACTTTGAGTATTTTTCCGAAGATCCGTATCATGCAGGAAAAATGGCAGCCGCTTATGTAAAAGGTATCCAGAGCAAGGGAATCTCAGCATGTCCAAAGCATTTTGCGGCAAACAGCCAGGAACTCCGTCGTATGGCAAGCGACTCTGTTGTTGATGAGCGTACATTCCGGGAAATCTATACCACCGGATTTGAAATCGCAGTCAAAGAGGGAAAATCCAAATCCATCATGTCTTCTTATAATGAAGTAAACGGTGTCTATGCAAATGAGAATCGTCATATGTTACAGGAAATCTTAGTCGATGAGTGGGGATTTGACGGCTATGTTGTATCTGACTGGGGCGGAAGCAACGACCATGCACTCGGCGTTATGAACGGAAGCCACCTTGAGATGCCGGGAACCGGAAAATCAGGCATGCGTGATATTGTCCGTGCGGTAAAAGACGGCACATTACCGGAAGAAGTATTAGATCAGCGTCTGGATGAACTGTTAAATGTTGTTTTTGCAACCCATCAGGCAACAGTTGATGGAAAAGGCAAAAAATTTGATGTTGAAGGACACCATGCATTAGCAAGAAAAGCAGCCGAAGAAAGTGTTGTTTTACTGAAAAACAGTAACAACATCCTGCCATTAAAACCGGGAACAAAAGTAGCCGTGATCGGTGATTTTGCAAAGACTCCGCGTTATCAGGGTGCAGGTTCTTCCCTTGTAAATCCGACCAGACAGCCGGAATCCATCTTAGATGTAATCGCAGACAGCGGACTTGTAATGACCGCTTACGAGCAGGGATATATCCGCAACCGTAAACCGAATGCAGCACTTGCAAAATCAGCAGTGGAAGCAGCAAAGAATGCAGACGTTGTTCTTGTTTTTGCAGGATTAGATGAAATCAGCGAGTCCGAAGGACTTGACCGTACCCATATGCATATGCCACAGGCACAGAACGAACTGATCGATGAGATCACAGCAGTAAACTCCAATGTAGTGGTAGTTCTCTCCGCAGGTTCTTCCATTGAGATGCCGTGGTTTGACTATGTAAAAGGTATCGTTCACGGATATTTAGGTGGTCAGGCAGGTGCATCTGCAATGATGAACGTCCTCACCGGAAAGGTATGCCCATCCGGAAAATTAAATGAGACTTATCCACTTCACTATGAAGATACTCCTGCATTCCACTACTATCCAAGCAAGGAGCGCAGCAGCGAGTACCGCGAGGCTCTCTATGTGGGATATCGTTATTACACAACGGTCGGCAAAAAAGTCCGTTTCCCATTTGGTTATGGATTGAGTTATACAACTTTTGCATACAGCAATCTCTCCGTTGACAAAGACGGCGTGACCTTCACGATCAAAAACACCGGAGATGTGGAAGGAACAGAAATTGCGCAGCTTTATGTCGGAAAACAGTCCGAGACGATTTTCCGTCCGGTCCGTGAGTTAAAAGGTTTTGCGAGAGTGACATTAGCTCCGGGAGAGGAAAAGTCCGTACATATCGCATTTGATGACAAGACCTTCCGTTTCTATGACACAAGAACCAATACATGGGAAGTAGAATCCGGTAACTATCAGATCATGGTAGGAACCGATGCAGATACTATGGTATTAGTAGGCAGCTTAGATGTTGCAGGAACTGTAGCAGAAGGCGGCTATAGCAAAGAGATTTTACCGGAATATTTCAGCGGTAAGATTGAGAACGTGGATGACATCGAGTATAGAGAACTTTACGGAAGAGAAATCCCGGATGGAAGCTGGAGCGGTGAGATCCAGATGAACGATGCAGTATGCCAGCTTTATTACGGAAAAGGTATCTTTGGCAAACTGTTCTACGGAGTATTGAAATTACTTCTTAAGATCAGCGAGTGGCAGGGAAAACCGAACCTGAATGTTCTGTTCAACTACAACATGCCAATTCGTGGATATGCAAAAATGACAGGTGGTTTTGTCACAATGGAGATGGCGAGAGCCTTAACAGAGATGGCAAATGGACACCGTATCAAAGGAACGGCACATCTGATCAAAGCGGCAGTGAAGAGAGATTAATGTAGAGGAACAAAAAATAAATTTTACACAAAACACACGTAAGGTGGCTATGGATTTTACATAGCTGCCTTATTTTTTTATGTATGGAAACAAATAAGATAAAAGTAAAATTGGAAGCGCCGATGGTGCAGGCGCGGTATCAGTATGCAATTGATGTGATGTTAACAAGACTTCGCATGATTGATGCAGATCTGACCGAGAAAAATGAACGCCCATTAATCAGAAATTTGTGTAGCAGAATTAAAACTGCCGAGAGCATTGTGAAAAAGCTGGAAAGAAAGGAACGTGAAGTCACTTTCGAAACAGCAGTCAATACTTTAAATGATATTGCCGGAGTCCGTGTGGTGTGTTATTTTGCGGACGATATTTATCAGATTGCGGACGCAGTGCGCAGACAGAAAGACTTTACCATTGTCAAAGAAAAAAATTATATCAGGAAGCCGAAAAAAAGCGGCTATCAAAGCCTTCATCTGATCGTGGAAGTGCCGGTAACTTATCTGGATAAGACAACCGCAGTGAGAGTTGAGATACAGATCCGTTCAGTCGCCATGGACTACTGGGCAGAATTAGATTCCCAGATGTGTTACAAAAAGGACGCCGGGCAGTTAGAAGCGGTAGAGAAGGCAACAAAGCAGTACGCAGACGTCATTGCGGGTGTAGATAAGAAGATGCTGGAACTTCGTAAGAAGATACAGAAAATGTGAAAGTAACCGGTAATCCCAAACGGCAGACATACATAAAATGAAACGGTATAAGCAGACCAGAACAGAGATAGAAAAGAGGACTAAAAATGGATCAGGAAAAGACAAAGGTATGGGCACACCGCGGAGCCAGCGGTTATGCCCCGGAAAATACATTAGATGCGTTCCGGAAAGCAGTTGAGATGGGAGCAGATGGAATCGAACTTGACGTGCAGATGACAAAAGATGGAGAACTCGTCGTTATCCATGATGAGACAATCGATCGTGTCAGCAATGGAAAAGGCTGGGTAAAAGATTACACCTATGAAGAACTGAAAAAATTTAATTTTAACAAAACGCATCTGGAATACACAAAGGAAGAGATACCAACACTTGAGCAGGTATATCTGTTGATAAAACCGACAAATCTTACCATTAATGTGGAGATCAAAACAGGAATTGTTTTCTATCCGGGAATTGAAGGACGGGTGCTGGAACTTACAGAGCGCCTTGGAATGAAGGAGCGTGTCATTTATTCTTCATTTAACCATTATACAATCCGGAAAATCAAAGAATCAGATCCACAGGCTAAGACAGGGATGCTTTATGAAGATGGAATTATTGATGCGGTGGACTACGCATGTGATGTCGTAAAGGCAGACGCGCTCCACCCGGCGGGATATAACGTTTTGTATCCGGGGTTTCTGGATAAGTGCCGGGAACGTAACAGACAGCTTCATGTGTGGACGATCAACGAAGAAAAAGATATGAGAATGCTGTGTGAGGCAGGCGTGGATGCAATGATCACAAATTACCCGGATATTGCAAAGAAAATCAGGGATGAATACCGTTTTGGAGAGCTGCAGCCTGAACTGGTTCAAAGAATCCTCCAGAATTGAGAATGAGAGAAAAGCATATGACAGAAAAAAGAGCAGAGAACATCATGATACCGGAAGAAGCAAATTATCAGCGGACTATGAAGTGTGATGTGGAACCATATCTGAGAAATTGTGAAAAAGACGGTTACATAGAAAGCTACGATAAGACTGCAATTTATTACCGCACATATCGGATTCCACTGGCAAAAGCTGCTATTGTCATCAGCCACGGATTCTGTGAATTTGCAGAGAAATATAAGGAAGTCATCTATTATTTCCTGCAAAACGGATATTCTGTCTATGTCCCGGAGCACAGGGGACACGGATATTCTGACCGGATTGTTGTGGATGGCGAAAAAGTTCATGTCGAGGATTATGAGCAATATGTGCAGGATCTGCATTTTTTTGTGAAAAATGTGGTAGAACTCACTGAAAAACGAAGAATCTTATTCTGTCATTCCATGGGTGGAGCCATTGGAGTGCGGTATCTCGAAGAGTTCCCACTGACCTTCGATGCGGCAATCCTGACAGCACCGATGCTTGGGATGAACACTGGAAAGTATCCGAAGTGGCTTGCGAAAGTTACCGCAGATTTTTTCTGCGCGATCGGAAAGGGAACGAAATATGCTGCCGGACAGAGTGGTTTTTCAGACAAACCATCCTTTGAAACAAGCAGCTGCGTTTCCAGAGAACGATACATGTATATCTACAATATGCGTCTGCGGAATATCAATTACCAGACTTACGGTGGAACCTATGCCTGGGTAAAAGCAGGATTTAAAGTAATCCGCAAGCTGCGGAAAAGAAAAAACATTAACAGTATAAAAATTCCGCTTATAATCTTTGAAGCGGAAAAAGACGACATGGTTGACAATTGTGGCATTGAAAAATTTGCTAAAAAAGCCAAGACCGCACAGCTGGTAAGAATGAAGGATTCCAAACATGAAATCTTTAACGCAGGCGAGGCGGTGCGTGACAGTTACTATAGACAAATATTTTTATTTTTAAATCATGTGTATACGGCACAGGAAAGAATGAATGAGGAAAACGAATATGAAACAAAAACTGACGAAACTCGAAAAATACTGGGTACTGTATGATGTGGGAAACTCTGCATTTACGCTGTTAGTGTCCACGATCATTCCGATTTATTTTAAAAACATGGCACAGAATATGGGCGTTTCCGCATCGGATTCTACTGCATATCTCAGCTATGCGATCTCAATCTCTACGATCATTGTTGCAATTTTAGGACCGATCCTCGGCGCAGTCGCAGACAACAAAAATCATAAAAAGCCGTTATTTACATTTTTCATGATGATAGGTGTTCTTGGATGTGCAGCGTTATCCATTCCGAAGACGTGGCTGATGTTCTTGATTATTTTTGTGATCGCAAAAGTAGGATTTTCCGGCAGCCTGATTTTTTATGATTCCATGATGGTAGATGTAACCACCGACGAACGCATGGATGAGGTATCGTCCCATGGGTATGCGTGGGGCTATATCGGAAGCTGCGTACCATTTGTCATTAGTTTATTGCTGGTGTTAGGCGGTGATAAAGTTGGCATCAGCACACCGGCAGCCATGACAGCCGCATTTTTCTTAAATGCAGCATGGTGGGGACTTGTAACAATCCCACTCTTAAAAAATTACGAACAGAAATATTATGTGGAAAATCAAGGCTCCATGGTAAAGGAGTCTTTTGCCAGACTTGGAAGAAGCGTGGCGGAATTGAAAGATAACAAAAAAGTTGCCCTCTTTTTGCTCGCATTTTTCTTCTATATAGATGGTGTATACACGATTATCGAGATGGCAACTTCTTACGGAAAAGACGTTGGGATCAGTGACGCTAATCTGCTGCTGGCATTGCTTCTGACGCAGGTTGTGGCATTCCCATGTGCGATTCTTTTCGGAAAAATGACACAGAAATTTGAGACAGGAAAACTAATTTCCGTCTGCATCATTGCATATTTTGCAGTCGCAGTTTACGCCCTGCAGTTAGACGCAGCATTGAAGTTTTGGATGATGGCAACTTTTGTAGGGGTATTTCAGGGTGCGATCCAGGCGCTGTCCCGTTCCTACTATGCAAAGATCATCCCAAAGGAAAAATCGTCTGAGTATTTCGGAATCTTTGATATATTCGGAAAGGGTGCATCTTTTATGGGAACTATGTTAATGGGAATCAGCACACAGATTTTTGATACTTCCAAAGCAGGAGTGGTAGTGATCGCAGCCATGTTTGTGGTCGGATTCGTTTTCTTTCAGGTGCAGCGCAGGACAGAGGAGGATCAAAATGGTTTACTATCATTTTACAGACGTTTTACAAAGGGAGATATTTAGATTTTACATGCTGGCTTTAAAGTAGTCATTGTCAATGAGACAGAGACAAAAAAACAAAGATGGGAAACGCAAGATCCCATAAAGATTTGGAGGAAAATCAAAATGAAAAAGAAAGTAATCAGTTTATTCGTAACAGGAATGTTAGCAGTCAGCATGATCGCAGGATGTGGTTCTGATAATACAGCAGACACCAGTACATCCGCAGATACCACAGCAGATGCTTCTACAGATGCAGCAGCAGATACCACAGCAGAGGAAGCACCGGCAGCTACAACAGACTTTGATGCAAGTGAATATGTCAATGTATTATCCCGCGAGGATGGATCCGGTACAAGAGGTGCATTCATCGAATTATTTGGAATCGAAGAAAAAGACGCAGACGGAAATAAAGTGGACAACACAACAGAGGAAGCAATCATTACAAATAGTACATCCGTAATGCTTACATCTGTAGCAAGTGATGAGTATGCGATCGGTTATGTTTCCCTTGGTTCTTTAGATGACACTGTAAAAGCAGTCAGCATTGACGGAGCAGAAGCAACAGTAGAGAATATCAAAAATGGTACATACACGATTGCAAGACCATTTAACATTGCAACAAAAGGTGAAGTAAGCGACATCGCACAGGATTTCATCAACTACATTATGAGTGCAGAAGGTCAGGCAGTCATCACAGAGAACGGATATATCGGTTCTGATGATGCGGCAGCATTCGAATCCAACGGAGCAACTGGTAAAGTGACAGTCAGCGGTTCTTCTTCTGTAACACCAGTTATGGAAAAATTAAAAGAAGCTTACACAGCCGTAAACTCCGGTGCAGAGATCGAGATTCAGGAGAGTGACTCCACAACAGGTATGACAGACGCAGCAGCAGGTACAAGTGACATCGGTATGGCTTCCCGTGAATTAAA
>ENA-ORNF01002533-ORNF01002533.1-human-gut-metagenome-genome-assembly--contig:-NODE-2533-length-13541-cov-8.424144_pt1 | contig 13541 bp, 7 predicted proteins | sample MGYA00242110_ERZ509012 | MGnify/ENA primary metagenome ERZ509012 (study PRJEB26280, sample SAMEA2338714) | human gut metagenome | biome: human gut; feature: human-associated habitat; material: faeces... | reverse complement strand
GAACTGGATGCTCTCCTTCGGCCGCGGCAAATGGAACCCCGACACCAAGTTCATACAGCTCGACGTGGAGCCGCAGGAGATTGACGTCAACGTGCCTGTTGCCGCTCCTGTTGTGGGCGACATCTGTCTGTCGCTCGACGCCATCCTCGCCGCTCTGGAAGGCCGCAAAATGCAGGCTGACCCGACCTGGGTAACCTCGCTTCAGGCTGAGACCAAGGTTAAGAATGAGAAATTCGCCAAACGTCTTGCCGATGCCGCCACGGTAAGCCCCATGAACCACTGGAGCGCTCTCTCGGCCATCAAACCGATTCTTGAGTCGAATCCCGACATCATCCTTGTCAATGAGGGCGCCAACACGCTCGACGACACCCGCGACGCCGTGGATATGTCGCTGCCTCGCCACCGTATCGACTGCGCCACATGGGCCATCATGGGCATGGGTATGGGTTCGGCCGTAGGCGCCGCCGTGGCCACCGGCAAACAGGTGGTAGCTGTGGAAGGAGACTCGGCCTTCGGCTTCTCAGGCATGGATTTCGCCACTATTTGCCGCTTCAAACTCCCCGTAACGGTGGTTATCTTCAACAATGGCGGCATATACAACAACATCGGCGTCAACCCGTCGACTGACCCTGCCATAGAGCATGACCCCGCGCCTACAACGCTCGACCTCAACGCACGTTACAACAAAATCGGCGAGGCCTTCGGTGCCGCTAACTACTACGTTACCACACCCGAAGAGCTCACGGCAGCCCTTAAGGAATCCATCGCCTCGAAGGCTCCGGCCATCATCGACGTGCAGCTTGCAGGCGACGCCGGTAAAGAGAGCGGACACATCGGCTATCTCAATCCCACGCCGCTCATTAACTACACCGTTTAAAGCAGTACCGACGATATGGAAATTTCGCATGTAATTCTGTATGCCGTCGTCCCCATCATCGTGGTGATGCTCGCAGGGTTTATCTCCGGCAAAAGGGGCGTTTTCTCCGGCGAAGATGCCAAGAAATTCAACAAGGTAGTACTCAACTACGCCCTGCCGGCCGCTCTGTTCGTCTCCATCGTACAGGCCTCGCGCGAGATGCTGGTCCGCGACCTCAAGCTCACCATCGTTTCGGTGGTGGGCATCATGGCCTGCTTCATGCTCGTGTACTTCATCTTCAAATATTGCTTTAAGAAGAATACGGGCGCCGATGCAGCCATCTCGGCTCTTATCAGCGGTTCGCCTACAATCGGATTCCTCGGCTTTGCCGTACTCGAACCTATCTTCGGCACCAGCCCCTCCGTGGCACTTGTGGTAGCCATCGTGGGAATTGTGGTGAACGCCATCGGCATCCCTGTGGGCCTGTCGCTGATGAATGCCTCGTTAGAGAAACAGAAACCCGGCTCAACAAAGCAGGAGAGCGCCTGGAAGCCTGTGCTTCATGCACTGGAACAACCTGTGGCATGGGCGCCTATCTTGGCTGTGATATGGGTTGTTGTGGGCATACCCTGGCCCGACTGGGCAAGCCCCTCTTTCAACCTCATTGCCAAAGCCAACGCTTCAATGGCTGTGTTCTCCGCTGGCATCACCCTCTCGGCCATCAAATTCACCATCAACTGGCAAGTCATTCTCGGCTCAATCCTGAAGATGATTATGATGCCTGCCGTATTGCTTATCCTCGGCCTTCTCTGCAAGATGGACCCGGAGAACCTCAAGATGCTTGTTGTGGCCGGCTCACTGCCCCCCGCTTTCTCAGGCATCATCATAGCCGACGAAAACGACACTTACGTGGCCACAGGTACATCCTCTCTCACCCTCTCCATTATCCTCTTCATAGGCTTCTGTCCCCTCTGGATATGGATTACCAACCTGGCTCTGACCCTCTGATTACCCCTTCCATCTCCCCCATAACTAAGAAGCGCTCTTACGGGCGCTTCTTTCTTCTTTTAAGCAGCTATCCGGCTGCCTTGGGGATTATATTTCAACGGCTATGACTGCGCCATCTTACGGTAGATTGACGGGGTCATGCCGGTGATTTTCTTGAACACAGACACAAATGTGGAATGTGATTTGAAGCCGACGCTCTCGCCAATGCCTTTAATGGAGTAATTGGCATATACGCCCTCACCCGAGAGACGCGCACAGGCTTCGCGAATGCGGTATTCGTTTACATAACTGCTGAAGCTCTTCCCGAACTCATTGTTGATGACCTGCGATACATATCTGCTGTTACTGCCAACGTGCTCAGCCAATACGTTGAGCGAAAAATCGACGTTGCAATAATCGCAACTATTGCTCTCCATGGCATCGCTGATGCGTCTTTCCAGCCTGCGGGTCTGTTCCTCGGAGAGATTGCTTGAGCTGTACTTCTCCTTCCCTTCTGCCTGACCTTCCTGAGAATCCTCCACAGCAGAATTTACGGCATTGCCATTACCTGCTTTTTGCGCCAAAGCCTCCGTAAGACGCCGGTTCTCGTCTTCCAGTTCTCTTTGTCTTGCCAAGGCGCTGGAGTGGGTCTGCATAAGGGTCTTGTTGAGCGAATATAAGCTGCGGTAACTGTCGGAGAGTTTGCGATTTTTGCGCACTATACACCATATCAGCAAAAAGGCCAGAATCATACCTGCCAGAATACCCGCTATGGCCCAACGTTGACGGGATATGACCCGGTTATGGTTCTTTTTCTCCTGCCACAGATTGTTTATCTGGCTCTCGTCTTTCGTCATTTCATAGAGGAACTGCTGATTGCTGGCATCATACACTTTGTGGGCATTGCCTATGTAAACCGAATCCACAAGATTGAGATAACGCATGCGCCATTCCGCAGCCGCGTGCTCGTTGCCGTTTTCGCGATATAAATCAGACAGCTCCTTATATTTCTCAATGAACATGGGCGTGAGGCCATTTTCCTCGGCCAGACGGATGCTTTGGCGCAGATAAAACTCGGCTGAGTCGCGATGAGCCGGAAGGTCTTTGCTTAACCAGTACATCTCGTCGTAAGCTGTGCAGATATACTGAGGGTCGTTGGCCTCTGAATATCACGATGCCAAATCGTGGAAGCGCTTCAGAGCCTCCTCGGGCTTACCCTCGCACCGAAGCACCATTGCAAGCGTGTAATCGCGCCCATACTTTCCCTGAGGGGATTTGGCATAGTTCAGCTTGTCGAGAAGCGTATAATAGCGGCGAGCCTCAGCCGGTTTCTCAAGACCCACATAGAGCCGCGAAATATTGTTGAGCAACGCCGACATCATAGTGGTGTCGTGGCGCTCCTTGGCTTTATTGTAACCCTTTAGCGCCAGGCTCACAGCCTTTTCATAGTCATTGAAATGCCCGTAAACTACCGACATATTTTTATATAGCCGGGCAATGTGCGGCTCATTCGACGAATCCTCGCTGATGGCAATGCCTTTGAGATAAGCCTTCAGCGCATCGCCATAGTTATTGTCCTTGAGGTAAATGTCGCCCCGGCTCATGCACGAACGCACCTTCATTTCTGTGGCCTCGTCGGAATGATTGTCGGCGAGTTTCTCCTCAACCGACATATACAGCACAATTGCACTGCCAATATCGCCTTTTTGCTGACTGCGTTCCGCCTCCTCTATGGTGTGCCGGGCACTCCAGCGCAGGGATGTGGAAATCAGATTGTCATATTTCTCGCCCTTGGCTGAAACCTCCAATGAATTATGCGACAAAAAATATATCGCCGCTATGGCAACAACTATCGACAATATAACACCTAAACAGACTTTGCGTGATATTTTCCGGGTCTTCTTGCCTCTCAGTGAAAGCATCTTGTTGACTCCTTGTGTAGTTACTTGACTATGATAATGGCGAAGTTACAAAGTTTTATCCATTTAATGATTATTTTGGTACGAAAAAATTATTATGCAATGCCATTTGAGGCACCTCCACATATTTATAAAAGAGAAAGTGATGAGGAGAAGGCCGCATACTTATGTATGCAACCTCCCCCACATCTTTCTCACAGGGCTGCAGAAATGTCTTGTCTGCAACCCTTTAGGGACTACTCAGTCAGCGGTCAGCGGACCATGACCTTATAGACGCGTGTGCCGACTTTCACTATATGGACGCCGGGCGATACAGCCACTTGTAGTGTGTCTTGGGCCTTTCCGCAATAGAGAACTCTGCCGCCTGCTTCTGCCACCATGACATACCGGCCTAAGGCTCCGGATATCAGCACGCGACCCGGTTCGGTGTAAACGCTTATGCCTCCGGATACTACGTCTGCTCCAAGTCTGACGGAGGCAAAGTTGGAAGCCTCCGACTCCTCTTTGGCGTAAACGGCGGTTACGCAGTATTCATGGCTGCCGGAAGCAACCGACTTATCAGTGAAAGTAGTGCCGCTCACCGGGGCATCGTTAATCTTCACGCCATCACGGTAGATATTGAAGCCATCGGGCTTTTCATATTTCTGCTCAAACTGCACATCGTCAATCTGAAGCATCACGTTGTCAAGGCTCACACTGCGGATGGCAAAATATTTGGCTCCGGCAGGAATCTCACAGGTGTAGTTGGTCCATGTGCCGGGAACCTTATCCACAGACTGCACCTTGATGAAGCTTGCCGTATCGGTGTCAGAGGTGGAATAAAGCATCTCAATCGACTCTTTATAAGAGCTGGAGAAGCTCTTGGCAAAGAACGACACAGTCTGTTTGTTGCCGGAAAGGAGCGGCGAAATGGCCCAGTCATCAACCTTGCCGTAGTCGGCACGCCCCAGAGAGGCAAGATATTTTTTGCCGCTCAGCGCTTTATATCCATCATTGGCAAATGAGCTGCGGTCGAAGACAAAGAACGACAGCGGTGATTTGGCCGGAATGCCGGGGAGCTGTATTCCGTACGGGCCACCGAAAGCCTTTTTGTCGCCGTCAACAAATGTCCAGTCGCCGACTCCGGACGTAGCGTAAGCCGGGAAGTTCTCGAAGTCTTCAAGCACAGTCTCACTCAACTGACCTTTATCAGGAGAGGTCCAACGCAGGATGGCATGATGTTCATTATCCTCTGTTACGGTAAGGCTATGCGGTTTACCCTTTCTTACGGATAATTTCTTCACAGACGCCGTCAACTCGTTGTCGCTCTTGTCCTGATCGGCTACAAAGTCAATCTTCACCCTGTAAGAACAGCTGTCGGGGTCATTAATGGCAAATACCTCATGGAAGGTATAGACAGAATCTGCGTTGGGAGCAAGCAAGCCCCCCTCTAACGAGGCAATGGCTTCCGTGCCGCCGTTCTTAAACAGCTGCAGTTTGAAGTTTGATGCCGTGTTGGCACCCTGGTTACGGACAGATACCGAAATATCGAACGGACTTCTGCCATTCACCTCATCGGGTGCGGTGATGGCGGTTGCGATGAGGTTGTCGGTGAAGTCTTCAGTCATGCTGAGGGCATCGATAAACGTATATACATACCTGCCTGTAATAGCCTTGATGCCCATCTGTACCCTTTTGCCTTTGTAAGCGTAGAGATTGGTCTTCACAGTGCCCCACACGGCCGTGTCGCCATGGCAATATTCGTCAATAGTCTTCTTCCCCAGCGAAGTCCAGTTCTGACCCTCGCCAACAACGCGAATCATCACCTCAACCTGATTGTTGTTGGGCTTGTCGGGACTGCTGCACATATTGTAAACAGCGAACGAGAATGCCGGATTGGCTGCCTTAGTAAGATCAATCATACCGGTATAGAGCATAGTGGCATGGCCGCTGTATTTGCCATGACCCGCTGCGTAGCCGTTTGTGCCGTCGGTGTCAGAAGCCAGGAACTGACCGTTCTTGTAGATGCCCCAGCCTGTGTTGCCCACGGTGCCGCTGACGTGCTGAATGCCTAACAACGAGGTAATGGTGCCGTTGTTGAACGACTCTTTATACGGAATGCTGTAAGCTTTGCCCACCGGTATCAACTGGGTGTTGACACCTTCAGAGGCACCGCTTTCCGTTACGGCATACACAGTGGCTCCGGCCAAATCCTGAATATTGCCGCTGTTGACACGCCATGTATATGTGGTTGAAGTAAGGCCTGAAACTATCTCCTCAGTAGAGGAGCTGCCTATATTCACCAGACGGTAAGTTACCTTGCCTGCAGGCAACGGTTTGCCGGCAATGTCCTTGGCAGGCGCATTCCAGGTGATTTCCACCGTGCCCGGTGTAGAGGTCTCGCTAATGGTAACTCCGCTTACAGCTGCAGGGATGTTGACACCAACATAAACAGACAACGTCTCCGGACGCCCTTCGCCCGAATCGTTCACGGCATAGACCGTATAGCTGTATTCTCCGGCAGTATCCACCCGGTCGGTATATGAGAACTCCTGTCCCGGTGTGATGCCGGTAAGAGTCTTGACTACGGTCTCGCCGCGTTTCACCACAATGCTGTTAAGCTTCGACAGTTTGCCGCCAAGCAGGTCTGTTTTCGGAGCCACGCCTTTTATCTCGGTTGTATGTGCGCCGTCGGCGCTCGGCGTCACGCTCAGATTTTCTATTTTGCCGGGTGCCTTGCCCTCAAGAGGAGCATCGGCAAAAATGTTGTTCACATACAGGTTGAACTTGCTTTTGGGACTGCAGGCATGCACCCCGATATAATAGTTGCCCGTTTCGGCCACCGTTACATAGTCAAAGAACTCGCGGGCATCCTCCGCGCCAAGCTTGATGGTAGTTTCAGGCACTACAACGGTGGTCATGGCCTCAATGGCGGGAGCTTTGCCCAGACGGATATCGAAGGTTTCGTCGTAACCTTTTGAGCTATAAGCCTCTATGCCAATCTTGTAACTCTTGCCGGCCTCCAAATGCACGGAAGGCGTTATCAGCCAGTCATCTTTCGGATTCACAAAACTTGAGGCGCACCGAACATTCTTGTTTGCGGCGTTATATCCCCATGTGTTCTTGTCGCCCTTTACATCAATAATGGTGAAGCGGTCAAGCGATTCCGCGGTGGCGAAAGTCTCTTTCCACGGTGTGTGCATGGCGCCCAAACCTACCTGATTCGAGATGCCGGGAGCCGAGGTTTTGCCGTTGCATTGGGCAAAGACTCTGTAAGTGTATATGGTGTAATCGTTTGGCTCTGAGACAGCGTCGGTATAAACGGCATCGCGAAGCATTGTGGCGACCATGGTGGAATCGGGCATACGAAGCACCGAATACGTTATCTGCGAGGGGTCCATATAACCGCCGTTGACGGTGGTCTTCACGGCTTTCCATTTTACGGTGAATTTGCCGCCCGACCATGACGCGGTGACTTCGGGCGTAGATGGTGTGTCGTTGCCTATAAAGCCTTTGACTAAGGTCTTCGGACCGTAACCGGCTTCATTCTGAAGCACCACTGCCACATTATAATTGGCACCCTGCGGCACGTTAACGTCGGCCGACACCTGAGCGCCGAAAGCACTTGTGCCTTCGGCCACCTGCACGCCGTTGGCGCGTATTATCCACTTCACACTGCCGGTGGCGGATGCGTTGTCGTAGCTCGTTGTGGGGATGGTGAAGTTCACTTTGCCCGTCAGAGAGCCGTTGGCAAATGCCAGTGATACATTCTGAGGTGCCGCGGGGGCTTTGGGGGCAGCGCGGAACAACGCCCGCAAGCCAACTATCTCCTCGTTGCCGGGCAGTTGGCTTACCAACGTGGCTTTGCCGGTGGCTGGCTCTACCGAATATATATATCCGCCGCCGTCGGCTGTTGACACGTTCCAATAAAATTTGCCGGTGAGATTGTCGAACGCCGCCGATGACACATATTGCGGCTTGACACCCGAAGCGCCCATCCTAACAGCCTTCCCGGTGGTCTTGTCAATGCGGTAAACGTCGCCCGACCGACCAAAGCCATAAATCTCGCCACGGGCGTCGGTTGCCATGGAGACCATGATTTCGGGCAGTGTGGAAAGCACTTCCACCGGATAATTCCTGTTCATATCCATTGTCATGCGGCCGAAAACCATTGTGCCGCCGGTGGTGTACAAATCCCGAAAAAAACAGCCGTACACAAGCTCGTCAACCTCCACCAGGGCAGATGCCACAGACGGCGGACGCACCGATGTGTTGTACTTTATCATCTTCCATGTGCTGATGTCGTAGTTGGCCATGGAATAGACCCAGGTGCCTCCGCTATATTCCATGAGGCTGCTCTGGTAGTAGATGCCGTCGAGCCAAACTGCGCCGAAGCTGCCATAGATTTTGCTGTCGCCGCTCAGCTTGGTGAAGCCCGTGCCGTCGGCGTTGAAAGAATACATTGCGTCGGGATGCATTGTCTGCCCCTCAGCATTTGCGTCGGAATACAGCACATGGCCCTCTAATGTCGGTAAATTGCCGGTGCTGATACGTGGGGTTGCTGCCGTTACGCCCGGCATTATCCGGTTTGCGTCTACAAACATCTTTGAGCCACGCAACGCCTCAGGTCGTATCAGGTTCATGTTTGTCCCCGAATTCTCCGGAAGCGCCTCCCGGTACGCCGACGGCTGAGCCGTCGCACTAATCGACGGCATGACTGCCATTGCCGCCATACTGCTCTTGATTCCTTTTCTCATATTTTTGGTTTTCATTATTATTCAGTTTGCCGATTCACATCCGTTCAGACTCCGTTCAAATCTTGCCGTAGATTTCAGTCATTCCATGCAAGAGTTCAAATCCAAAACATGATGAAGCAAAAACCGACATCGCAAAATTAAAACTAATTCTTTCACTGTCAATCTAAGAATTGAAATTACAGATTCGATTTTATAAATACAAACCAACTTCCGCTGAAACGCCCTGCAAAACAGGCGTTTAGGAATAATGAAAACCTAAAATAGACGCTGATTTATTTGCTGCTTTGTGCGCGTTTGCAGCTACGGGAAAGTGCTGACTGCCCCATGCATCAAGTGTCTGGCGGCCTCTATTCTGATTGCTCTTATCGCTAATGCGTACCCACTGACAAGGTGATTCTTACCTCATCAGCGCCTCAGAAATTTTTGCTTACAGCCGGATAAGCGCCTCTTAGATACGCAGAGAAAGCTCATGGCAGTGAACTCCCTCACAATATTACTTATTGCCCTTTTCGGGTATGCGATTGAGGCGATGTTACTTGTTCATCTTGCCAGTAGTCATCAACTCGCCGTCTTCGGTGATATAAATGCTGAGATTTTCGCCGCAAACCACCGTCTTTATATTTTCGGCTATCTTTACCGGGCTGAGGCGTCGGGTGTCGGTGCCGTCGCCAAGCTGATAATATTGGTTATTTCCCATGCCCACAAAGAGCCGTCGTTGCAGACTGCCATAGTATGGCAGAAACCGGCCGACACCTGCCGCACATTATCCATAATCTTCACCGGACTGAGGCGTTGGGTCTGAGTGCCGTCGCCAAGCTCACCGCTGCTGTTGTTCCCCCATGCCCATAGCGAGCCGTCGTTGAGAATAGCAAAGGTAAAAAAGCCGCCGGCCGACACCTCCCGCACATTGTCCATAACCTTTACCGGACTGAGGGGTTGTGAGAACTCAACGCCGTTGCCAATCTCACCGAATGTGTTGTTTCCCCATGCCCACAACGAGCCGTCATTGCGAACTGCCATAGTATGCAAACCACCGGCCGATACCTGGCGCACATCATCCATAATCTTCACCGGAGTGCTGCGTTGAGTCTGAGTGCCGTCGCCAAGCTGCCCGTCGCCGTTATCGCCCCATGCCCAAAGGGAGCCGTCATTGCGAATAGCCATGGTGTGCTGCCTGCCCACCGACACCTGGCGCACATCATCCATAACCTTTACCGGATTTTGGCGATACGACTTAGTGCCGTCGCCGAGCTGCCCGGCACGATTGTCGCCCCATGCCCATAAAGAGCCATCGGTCTTAAGCACCACAAAATAATTGTCGCCGGCTACCACAGCCTCGTAATTACCTTTGGCAACAGCATTTACTGATATTATCAACAACGCAAAAATGCAGACTATCAATCTTTTCTTCATCGTTTCAATTTTTTGGCGTACTTCCTGGGCAAACCCAACGTCATCCATCCATTACACCTTGTTCTCTCCACAAAGTTAGAAAACTTCCCCCACATCAACAAATCCACCACTTCCACAATCTTCCTAACTCCCTAAAATATAGCTATTTACCGGCAAAAGAATATTTCCCCAAAGGTATAAGAAGAAGGTTAGTCTGTGTGTTCTATCAGCATATTTCTGTTGAAGATGCCTGTTATTGCCTCTGTAACTGCAGGCAATTCGGTTGTTGTGAAGGGTAGGCCAATAAGATAAATGCGATTATGGACTGAGTTAAGATTATTATCTACTTTCAGCTCTATCGTTTTAATTTTGTTTGACGGATACACTATCATAGATGTCTTGTTTGCAGCTGAGTCTAAAGAACTATACGCTAATATTTGATGAAAATCGGCTCTAAATGTTTCTTTTAGCAAATTCTCTGTTTGTTTATTAAGCATGTGCGATTTGTACTTGGCGTCAATAAAATATATGGCATCTTCTTTCTTGAAGATAATATCGGGCTCAAGGTATCTAAGAATCCATGATGCGTGAGGCTTTGCCCAAACAGAGAAGCGTTGATTTGATAAAACTTGTGCTCCACACTTTCTACCAACTTCTGAAAAAACATACTGAACATATCGTTCAAAAAGTTCCGCCGAATCCACTCTCCATCCTCTGGAGTTGGTGGATTTATGTTTCATAATGATATTTGCCAGATTCTTCAGTTTTTTTATTTTTAATGGTTCAGGTGTCTTCTTAATAAATAAGTTTGTTGGTTTCGACGTTGGGTGAAGCCTTAAATAACTTTGCATACTTCCCAGCAACTCAGAATATTGATTCCTTATTTTTCTTGGAGTATTATTGGATTCAAGCTCATGCAAGGCTATTTGCATAATGCTTGTCAACTGTGCCCATTCAAGATGATCTCGAATGAGAATGTTTTTTCTGTTTTCAAATGATAGTCGATTATTTACGTCAACAGATTTTACTATGTATTTTGTCCAGTTTGTTGAGCTACTTGGATGCCTTTCGACCTTTATCGTTGAATCAAATTTACACCATGGTATGGAAGTGGATTCTGCAAAAGCATTTAGATAATTTATACAATCAAAATAGAAAGGTGCTCTCAATTGATCAGCCTTACACAGAGGCTTATCTATATATTCGGGCTGTAATGTCTCTTGAAGCAATAGAGCTAGCTCAGGTATATTTTCGCCATATCGAGATTTTATGACGATATCTTCATAATAAGTGCCGGTTTTGGGATGCCTGATTGGCGCTGCTCCAACGAAATTAGATGATTTTATCTTCATGCCTTTTATAAAATCTCTTTCGTCAATCGACACTTCCAGTCCAAGAAATTCTAATGTCTCCCTGTTCAGGGATATGAATTTTTGAATTGCTGTTTCTGGATATCTTTTATCGGTTTTCCAGATACCATACAATTTTGAGAAGGGAATGAAGACCTCCTCAAGACAATGCAGTTCTATCATAACAAGTGTTATTCAAAAAGATTTTTATGAATCTTGCGATAGAACAAATCATTGAAATCATTAACGGCAGGAACTAACAATCCTTGTTCCAGATATTCCTTAATTAGTGGAAATAATTCGTATCTTATTTTTGTAGTTAAATCCTCTTTACCATTAGTTTTAAAATAAGAGCCACCCGGTTGCAAATTTAGCTCCGAATCTGTGGCATATTTCTCAAAGATTCGAGATATCTCTATGAACAATTCCATCCCTTCTTTACTTGTCCCTTCTAAGATTTCCGGCGCAATAGTATACCATGCAAATCTGCGACGCAAGGCGAAGTCAACAACAGCAAGACTTCTATCTGCCGTGTTCATAGTGGCTAATACCTTGAGATTGTTGGGAATAGCGCTGATTTCTCGAGAGCCAATTTTTATTGAATTAGCATTAGATTCGTCTCTGGTGGCCTCAAAGAGATAAAATACCGGGCCTAACACATTGGCAAGATTTGCGCGATTTATCTCATCAATTATCAATAATACGTCTTGTTCGGGATTCTCGAATGCGAATCTTATTGCTTCGCATAGAATTCCAAACTTTTCTTCGTATTGTACATTTTTATCTTTCCCAAGGACAGGAAGAATGCAATATACAAAATCAGAGTATGTGGTTTCGGCGTGAAATTGAGTGAAAAATACCTTTTGGTAATAATCTCTACCTATCTCCTCTGCAAGGTAAGTTTTACCTACACCCGGGGCACCTTGAATAACTACAAAGCGTTTGCTTTGCAGAAGTTTTTGCACTTCTTCCTTATGGCTACATGCTTTTTCCCCATCATTTATTTTAAGGACTAATTTTCTGCCGTCCTCAATTGCTTTATTTAAGCTTATTTGTTGATCTTGATTTGTTGCCCATTTACGAATGTCGGCGTATTGCGCTATCCACGCTTGAACCAGTTTTATATCATCGCTATTGTCCGGATCAATAAGACATCCTATTTGTAGAACATTTTTGTATTTATAAAGATTCACTTTCTCAACTTTCGAAAAGTCAAGCGATGACTCTATATCATTGAATTTCTGTTTACAAAAAGGATAATACTGATCACTTGAAGGAAGCAACTTTAAAAATAACCGTCTTAAGCCCGGTAACAAGGCAAGGTCGTAATCATTCCTGAAACCTTCAGAACCCACCCCTAACGACATCAGGAATTTCTCAGGCTCATCACTCGACGGGAAAAACACAAGACTAAAATCAGAATAAGGTCCTTGAGGAGCTTCCGTATAATTTATGAATCCAAAATATGGTAGATTATCTTTTTTATTTTCCAAATTCTTCCGGATAACAGCGTTTTTCTTTTTACGCGCAGTTTCCTCTTCCACCCTAATTAACCCAAAGCCTTTAGCTTCCTCTATGCAATATTTCAAGAAATCTTCAGCCTTCATAATTTGATTATTTTTATTACTTATTGATATTACCCTACAAAGTTAATCATTCTTAGCCATATCTGCAATACAAACCCCATTAAAATTTCAAAAGTGCATCCCCACCCACAGCTCTACCCTTCTTCAATTTTCTCAATCCCCGCCACCCTTCCCATCCTTTCTCTTTCTCCCTTTTCCCCTCAAATTTGATTTATCTCAACCCTTCAGCGCCCCTTTTCGCCGCTGTGGCCGCCTTAAGCTCCCTAATCTCCTTAAGCTCTTTAGCCTGCCGGGTCCTTTAAGCTCTTTTGCCGCTCTGCTTTCTCTCAAATTTGTTTTGGCTCAGCCCTTCTGCCCCCCCCCTCGCCGCTTTCTTTCCTTTGCCGCTTTCTTATTCCCTCGCCTTCCTCATTTTTTCTCACCTTTCCCTTGCCATAATTTTGGTGCCGGCGAAGGCTTTAGCCTCGAATCCCTTCAGCTCCCGAGCGCTTTAGTTTTTTTGCCGATCTGCTTCCTCTCAAATTTGTGTTAGCTCAGCGCTTTAGCGCCCCCCCCCTTTTCGCCGCTCTACTTGCTCCCAAATTTGTTTCGGCTTAGCGCTTCAGCGCACCTTTCTGCCGCCGTTTTACCCTCCCTCCGCCGCCTCTTACCGGTGCCGCTTTTATGTAGGGATATTCAGTTAATGGCTATGAGAAAAGGGACTGCAAAAGTATGAG
>ENA-ORNF01002528-ORNF01002528.1-human-gut-metagenome-genome-assembly--contig:-NODE-2528-length-13566-cov-5.964325_pt1 | contig 13566 bp, 10 predicted proteins | sample MGYA00242110_ERZ509012 | MGnify/ENA primary metagenome ERZ509012 (study PRJEB26280, sample SAMEA2338714) | human gut metagenome | biome: human gut; feature: human-associated habitat; material: faeces... | reverse complement strand
ATCTGACCGGAGAGCCGGTGAAGGGTGTTGGCCCCCAGGACGTGGCTCTTGCGATTATCGGAGCTGTTTTTGCCAACGGTTATGTAAAGAATAAAGTGATGGAATTTGTCGGCCCCGGTGTTTCATCCTTAAGCGCTGATTTCCGTATCGGAATTGATGTCATGACAACAGAGACAACCTGCCTTTCCTCCATCTGGAGAACCGACGATACCATTAAGGAATTCTATGAGATTCATGGAAGAAGTGAGGATTATAAAGAATTAAATCCGGGTGAAGTAACCTATTACGATGGAATGATTACGATCGATCTTGCAGACATCAGGCCGATGATTGCAATGCCGTTCCATCCAAGCAATACCTACACGATTGAAGAGCTGAACGCAAATCTTCAGGATATATTGAATGATGTAGAGAAGCGTGCAGCAGTTTCCCTTGACAATGCAGTACCTTATTCCTTAAAGGACAAGGTCGTAAACGGTAAATTCATGGTAGATCAGGGAATCATCGCCGGATGTGCCGGTGGCGGATTTGAAAACATCTGCGCTGCGGCAGATATTATGAGAGGCTCCTATATAGGATCTGATGAATTTACATTAAGTGTATATCCTGCGTCGATGCCGGTTTATATGGAACTGATTAAGAACGGATGTGCAGCAGCCTTGCTGGAGACCGGAGCCGTGTTAAAGACCGCATTCTGCGGACCCTGCTTTGGTGCAGGCGATACTCCGGCAAACAATGCATTCAGTATCCGCCATTCTACAAGAAACTTCCCGAACCGTGAAGGCTCGAAGCTGCAGAACGGACAGATTGCATCGGTTGCCCTGATGGATGCCAGATCCATTGCCGCAACGGCAGCAAATAAAGGTGTTCTTACTCCTGCAACGGATTTTGACGGAACAATTGGCAAATACAAGTATCATTTTGATTCCAATATTTATGCAAATAGAGTGTTTGACTCAAAGGGAGTGGCTGATCCCGGTGTTGAGATCCACTTTGGCCCCAACATCAAGGACTGGCCGGAGATGACCGCACTTCCGGAAAACCTCGTACTTCGTGTTGTATCCGAGATCCATGATCCGGTAACCACTACTGATGAGCTGATCCCTTCCGGTGAGACCTCTTCCTACCGTTCCAATCCTCTGGGACTGGCAGAGTTTACCTTAAGCCGTAAGGATCCGCAGTATGTAGGACGTGCCAAAGAGATCCAGAAGGCAGAGAAAGAGCGTATGAACGGCGGACATCCCTGCCAGGCGGTTCCCGTACTGAAGGATGTCATGGGCGAAGTGAAGAAGCAGTATCCGGAGGCTGACCGTAAGAACACCGGATTCGGTTCCACAATCTTTGCAGTGAAGCCCGGAGACGGTTCTGCCCGTGAGCAGGCTGCTTCCTGTCAGAAGGTACTGGGCGGCTGGGCGAACATCGCCAACGAATACGCCACCAAGCGTTATCGTTCCAACCTGATCAACTGGGGCATGCTTCCCTTCCTGATCCAGCCCGGAGACTTGCCCTTCAAGAATTTGGATTACCTGTTCGTACCCGGCATCAAGAAGGCTGTGGAAGACAAGGCAGAAGATATCAAGGCTTACGTGGTAGTACCCGGAGAGGGCATGAAGGAATTCAACCTGAAGTTAGGAGAACTGACCGATGAAGAGCGTCAGATCATCCTGAAGGGATGCCTGATCAACTATAACCGAGTGTAACTATTCAGGGACATGTATCTGTCGCAGATGCGATTTGCGAAGAGAGGCTGAATAGCTGCAGTGTGAAATAAGGAGATAAATGAATATGGAATTTAACAAACCGGTATCCAACCCTATGATGGTGGGAACCATAGAATTATTAAAAGCAGAGGACACCCCGGAGCACAGACAGATGTTCTTAGACGAGCTGCAGAAAGCAAAGTTCCTGTCACCGGTCGTGATCGATCCGGTGCCTGTTCCCGATGCAAATGGCAAGGTGACGATCACCAGAGATGCCAAGGTGCAGTTCCCGATGCTGTCTACCGAGGATGGCAGAAAGTTCTTCATGGCTTTCACGGACTGGACAGAACTGAAGAAGTGGAGAGACGAGGAGAATCAGCAGACTTTTGCCATGAGTTTTGACGATTATGCGGGAATGTTGCTGCGCAAGGATCCGCAGGGTAATATCAGCCCGGCACTGGGATTCGTGATCAATCCTTTCGGCGGCAACATCGTGGTGACCAGAGAAATGGCAGCCAGCATGATCGCAGCGAAGCTGAAGGCAGCCGGAAGACCGGTGCCGCCCGCCCCCGGAGCCCCTACTGCTCCCACCCAGCCCACACAGCAGTAAAAAATTAAGACTAAATAAAACGCCCGTTACGGACGATATAAGTAGCAGAGAGGTGACAAGGCCAGTCACTTCCCTGCTACTTATTTTTTACAGTTTGATAACGACACCACGGATGGTAATCGGACAGAATCATTTTCTGATATTCTGTTTTGTTACCATCTTTTTTATTTTAACAGTTCAGCCATGCAATATCATATGTTCTGCGTGGGTGCTGGCACACAAAGCAGAACATATGATATTGCATGAGCGGAGCGCCGTATGTATGAAATAAAAGATGAGCCGCTTAGCGGCGTCGACTGCGGAGCAGGCGCTTTTATGAATGCAGGTGGTGCTGAACTGTTAAGCCTTAACAGGAAGCGCGCCCTGTTGGTCCGTGGTGAGGTCGGGGAAAGGAGAAAATTACAGATTTGAGAATTGATTCCGCAAGCATAGGAATGGATTCCGCCAGAAGCTATCAGGCTTCTAAAACAAGCGTCAGACGATTTGAGATAACGGATTATCAGGCAGGTCTGACAGATGTATCCACGAAGGGACAGAAGACATCGAACGGTGAGGATACCACACAGAATACGGAGGAACAGGAGAATACCGCAGAGAATTCCACAGAGAACACTGCAATGACTGCAAAAGACTGGCAGAGCAGATTTTTGGTATCTTCTTCCAGATGGAATATGCGGAGCAGTGCCAGTGAACAGACATTGTCCACCATCCGGGAATATACGGTACGTTACATTTTTGATCTGTTATTCCCTTCCAGAAACGGTACTCTGCGTGACTGGATGCAGGAAAACGGGTGGAGCAGCAGTAATCAGACCGGGAATAGCTGGAGTACAGGTGATAATACCCAGACGGGCACCGGCAGCACCCAGGGAACCATAACATCTGAGTCAGGAGTGTTCAACCTGGTTACATCCCGCATGAAGGTACTGAACTACGTGAGCGAGAGCTGGAGCATGGAACAGGAAGACACCAGCTTTTCTACCGTGGGAACCGTACGGACCAAGGACGGCAGAGAGATCAATTTTAATGTCAATGTAAATATGAGCCGCAGATGTGAGGAATACTATAGAGAGGAACTCAATGTAGCACAATTCACCCTCCATGATCCACTGGTGATCAATCTGGATACCGATGCGACAGAACTGTCAGATCAGACTTTCTATTTTGATCTGGATGCAGACGGCAGAGAGGAAGAAATCTCCATGTTAAAGGGCAGCGGCTATCTGGCACTGGATAAAAACGGTGACGGCATCATCAACAACGGCAGTGAGCTGTTTGGAACCGGGAACGGGGACGGATTTGCCGAGCTGGCACAGTATGATGAGGATGGCAATGGCTGGATCGATGAGAATGATTCCATCTGGTCAAAATTAAAAATCTGGTGCAAAGATGAAAACGGCAATGATGTGCTGTACAAACTTTCTGACAAGGGTGTCGGTGCTATCTGTCTGCAAAATGTTTCCACAGATTTTACTGTGCAGGGAGACCGGAAAGGACAGGATGGCAGCACCAATGCCAATGCGACCAATGCAGTGATCCGCAAGACGGGCATTTTCTTATATGAAAATGGAAATGTGGGTACCGTGCAGCATGTGGATATGGCTGCTTATGCCGCACAGGCATAGAATGATGCCGGGGTCAAAAGCCCCCGACTGTGGTGGCTATGGATTGTTTCGTGCTATGCATTCATACAATTTTACCCAATATATGTAAATTTCATATCAAATGCATCCTGAATAAAACCCATGAATCGGGCAAGACTATAGGATAAACCAGAGAAAATGGTTGAAACGATTGTATAGCAGGCAGTTGACTCAGGGAATAGGAAGGATGCGGATAGGATATGAGAAGAAATAAAAAGAGCGGTATTAACAAAGAACGTATTATAATGTTAGCCTCTTCGGCCTTTGTGCTGGCAGCGTTGACCATGACAGGGGTCTATATGAAGGGGCAGAATGTGGAGTCCAGGGATGATGGTTATACCTTGGACTTCACTGCTTTGGAAAACAATGCAGATGATAAACTGCAGGAGATCACGGAGAATAACGATGAGCATCTTCTGAAGGAGGATGAGAACATCCCCGGACTGACCGCAAACAACACAGCGGGAAATGAGATCACAGGCTCGCCGGTCACCGAGGATGATCTGGACTATATGCCCCAGGAGGTAGGTTCCGGAAATGTGGAGATCCCCGGTCTGACGGACCAGGAGACGCTATCGGAAGCAGCACAGAAAGAACAGCAGGATTCCGACACCGGGAAGGCAGAGAACGGAGAAAAGCAGACAGCAGGTGAGGATGTAGTCGTAGAGAGAACACTGCATTTTGCGGAGAGCGATGGATTACAGCAGCCGGTGCAGAGCGATATCCTGATGCACTATTCCATGGATCAGAGCATCTATTTTGCCACACTGGACCAGTACAAATATAATCCCGCTACCATTTTTTCTGCAGAGGAAGGCACGGCAGTAACCGCCTGCGCACAGGGAAAAGTGACTTCCATTTTTGAAAATGAGGAGATCGGTAAGGCGGTGACCCTGGATCTGGGAGATGGCTATGAGGCCACCTACGGACAGCTGACAGAGATCGCAGTTAAGGAAAACTCTTATGTGAATCCCGGTGAGACCATCGGCAGCGTGGCTGCTCCCACAAAATATTACAGTGCTGAGGGAAGTAATGTCTATTTTACCCTGACCCACAATGGTGAACCGGTGAATGGGGAGGCATTGTTCCGCTGATGTATATCGTAGGAGGCAGGATCCTGACCATGGCGGACAGAGAGATCCCCCGAAGGGATCCTGCAAACCTGAAACGGGAAAATTTGATATAAATCCTATGGAAATTTTCGCACGAACCCTTTATACTATTGTCAATGGGAAATCGTGTATTGTAATGTCCCCAGGGAATGACCGGAGGAATATTTTGAGATACAGCAGGAAAAGTGCAGGGATCCTGTCCCTGCTATTACTATTTAACAGCATAGCAATGATGGCCTGCGGCCAGACAACAGTAGAGACAGGACATGTAAGCATGAGTATGACCGGCATGGAAAGTACGCCGGTCATCAATTATACACTGCCTGTTATGACACCGAATGTACTGGTGGATCAGCAGGGTTACGCAGCGGATGGAGAAAAACAAGCGGTGGTAAAGGGGAGAGAGCCTGTGGAGACCTTCCGTCTGGTGAACCGGGAGACCGGAGAAACTGTTTATGAGAATATTATTAAACAGACCGGATATAATGAGGAACTGGCGCTGTATATCGGGACGGCGGATTTCACAGACTATACCGGAGAAGGGGAATTTTACCTGGAATGTGACAATGTGGGGAGATCATTGACGTTTTCTCTGAAAGAAGACCACTATCAGGAACTGCTGACAGTGTTGGAGGAAGATATCCGTGACAGGTGTCAGGAGCGTAATATCACAGAGGATGAGATCATTACGTTGTTGGAGACCTGTGAGTGGTATCCCCAGGTCTTTGGGGACGATAACGGGAATGAAATCCCGGACTTGCTGGAATACATTGCCAACTGGCTGGAAAAAACAGCCAACAGCAGCGATGAGCAGGAACCGGAGAATATGTGCTATGTGGCGGTGCTGGCAAAATTCAGTTATCTGTACCAGAAATATGATGTGCAGTATGCCACACAATGTCTGCAACATGCATCGGCGGTGTACACCAAGCTGGCAGCCACCTCCGGCAGAGATGCGGAGAAATTCATGGCATTGACGGAGCTTTACCGCGCAGCGGGACTGTATACTTATCGCAATCAGATTCTGGAATACAAGGATTTTTTCGAGGACAATACCAGTTATCTGGAGGAAACGGCCTATCTGTACGGCTCTATGACCTATCTGGCCACCAGACAGCCGGTGGATGTGGAATTGTGTACCGTATTTATGGAAAGTATCAGAGACTGTGGCGAAGAACTGGCAAAACGATCTCATAATATGATCGATGCTGTAGCGAGTGTCAACAACGGAACCAAAGACCTGCTAGAGCGGGCGGAAGAATTGTCCTGTGCCAATTATGTGTTATATAGTTATCAATACACGGAGATTTTAGAGGATTTTCTGCATTACCTGATGGGACGGAACCGGGATTCGGTGAGTTATTATCCCGAAGAGGGAGACGCTGCGGATTATCTGTTGCTGATAGCCCAGCAGATCTCCCTTGCGGATAAACATTAGAAAAGTTAAATCAATTCTTTGTTCTTGAAATAGGTCTCGGAGATAATATTCTGTACATAGGTGCCCATGCTCTTGCGGGTTTCCTTGTCCAGTTCCTTCGGATAAATAGGCTTACCGTATTCAATGATTACGGTGGCCTTTTTTATTTTCGGAAAATGATCTTCAAATACGGAGGCAGAGTTCACGATGGTCATGGGAATGATGGGAACACCGGCTTTCTCTGCAATCTTGAAGCTGCCTTCATGGAAGGGGAGAAAGGTATCCTGGGTCTTGTTCCGGGTGCCTTCCGGAAAGATGCAGATGGAAATGCCGTTCTTTGCTTTCTCGATGGCTTCCAGGATGGTCTTCAGACCGGCCTTGATGTCCTGACGATCCAGGAAGAGACAGTGCAGATCCTTCATCCAGATATTCAACAAGGGCCATTTCAACATTTCCTTTTTTGCAATGTAACCGGTAGGTCTGGGAACACGGACATAGGTCAGCACTACGTCGAAAAAGCTGCGGTGATTGCCGACATACAGCACAGCGGTGTCAGTGGGGATATTTTCTTCCCCGATGGCAATAACTTTTGTACCGGCCAGACGGATGACCCAGCGGAAAGCCCAGTTTACAATAGCCAGGGAACTGCGGTCCTTAAGCCCGGAATTAAATTTGCCGATGATCCATTCCACCAGCATCAATGGTGTGGACAGGATCAGGAATAGGACTACAAATAGTACAACGAATATAAAACGGATCATAGAAAACTCCTTCTGATTCTTTATTTTGCAATGAAAAGGACACCCAGAGTGCCGGGACCGCAATGGCTGGAGACTACACCACCTGCTCTGGTCTCCAGGATCTCGTCAAAAATTCCCAGACTTTCCAGATAGGAACGGACAGCTTCCACAATCTCCCGGTCACAGCCGGAGTGGGTGATGAAGACTCTGTCGGGAACTGCATTTTTCAGATCCTCTTCCATATCCTTTGTGTAGGAGAGGATGACGGAACCCAGTTTTCCGCGGTATTTTTTGGAGGCATCCATGGATCCATCTACCACGACGATCCGGGGATGAAGCTTTAACATACCACCTGCCAGGGCTGCTACCGCACTACATCTGCCGCCCCGGTGAAGATAGGTCAGGGTATCCACAACGAAGCTGGCCCGGATTTTGGGACGGATGGCTTCGATGGCAGCAGTGATCTCGGAGGCTGTTTTTCCTTCAGAAGCCAGAATGGCAGCCTGTATTACCTGCAGACCGATACCGGTGGACAGGTTCGCAGAGTTGATCACGGTAACTTTGTCGGAAGCTTCCAGCTCTTCCGCAGCCAGCCGCATAACGTTGCCGGAGGTGGACATGCTGTCGGAAATGGAGAAACAGATGATCTCCCGGCCTTCTTCCACAAAAGGCTGCATGATTTCCATGGCCTCAGTCAGAGAAGGAGCAGAGGTCTTTGGCGTGGTCTTGTTCTCATCCGACCATCGGAAAATCTCTTCCGGTGTAATGTCTACACCGTCACGGTATTCGTCCTCACCCAGCAGAATATGCAGAGGCAGGATCGTGATGTCATACTTTTCTACCAATTCATTTGACAGGTCGCACGTACTGTCAGAGATGATCTTAACTGTCTGTGCCATAGAATATACCTTCCTTTTTTATTCGTGATTATTCCCCTTTAGCAATCTGTCTTGCGACATAGACACCGCTGGCGGATGCGTGGGACAGGGAATGGGTCACACCGCTGCCGTCACCGATGATGTACAGACCCTTGTGGCAGCTTTCCAGATGTTCGTCCAGTTCCACTTCCATATTATAGAATTTGACTTCCACGCCATAGAGCAGGGTATCGTCATTGGCGGTACCGGGTGCAATTTTGTCCAGGGCGTAGATCATTTCGATGATGCCGTCTAAGATACGCTTGGGAAGCACGAGGCTTAAATCGCCGGGGGTTGCGGACAGGGTAGGCTCTACCATGCCCTCAGCAATACGCTTTGCATTACTGCGACGGCCTCTCACCAGGTCACCGAAACGCTGTACGATGACACCACCGCCCAGCATATTAGAGAGGCGGGCGATGCTTTCACCGTAGCCGTTGCTATCTTTGAAAGGCTCGGAGAAATGCTTGGCCACCAGCAGGGCGAAGTTGGTGTTCTCCGTCTGTTTGTCGGCACCTTCGTAGCTGTGACCGTTGACAGTGACGATGCCGTTGGTATTCTCATTTACGACGATACCGTGGGGATTCATACAGAAGGTACGTACGGAATCCTCGAATTTCTCGGTACGGTATACGATCTTGCTCTCATAGAGTTCATCGGTCAGATGAGAGAAGATGACTGCGGGCAGTTCCACCCGGACACCGATATCCACGCGGTTGGACTTGGTATTGATATTCAGATCCTTACAGATCTGCTCCATCCATTTGCTGCCACTCCGGCCGACGGAGATAATGCACTTATCACAGTCATAGGATTCCTTCCCACAATCGATGCGGTAGCCTTCTCCAACGGCCTCTACCGTTTTTACCGGTGTATCGAAATAGAAAGTTACTTTATCCTTAAGTTCCCCATACAGGTTCTCCAGAACAATAAAGTTGATATCAGTACCCAGGTGACGGACGGAAGCGTCTAAAAGAGTCAGCTTGTTCTGCATGCAGAGCTTTTTAAAGGAAGTACCTGCAGTGGAATACAGCTTTGTGCCTTCCCCGCCGAACTTCATGTTGATGTCATCCACATACTTCATCAGGTCGATGGCCTGATTTTTGCCGATATATTCATATAAAGTGCCGCCGAAAGCATTGGTGATATTGTATTTCCCGTCGGAAAAAGCACCGGCACCGCCGAAACCGCTCATGATGGAACAACTTTTACAGTTAATGCAGCTCTTGATCTTGTCACCGTCGATAGGACAGTGGCGCTTCTCCAGAGGGTGACCGGATTCGAAAACGGCAATTTTCAGGTCGGGATTCTGTTGCACCAGTTCATAAGCGGAGAAGATGCCCCCGGGACCGGCACCGATAATGATTACGTCATATTTCATAGGGATAAGTTTCCTTTCTCTTTGTTCTCTTGTAAGGATTTGCGGGATGTATCCTCATTTTGAACCCTCAAAAACATTCAAAATATAGTATACCATATTTTCAGCTAAAAAGGGGAATAGAAATATAGCAAAATGTGTGATAGAATCATAAGTTATAGCGGTTCTTCTGCAGATGCGGATGAACGGTGTGGGAAAATAACGGGATTTGGAAGAGAATTACAGGAAATAAAATTATGGAAGCAACACGGAAGAAAAATAAATACGAAATAGATATGTGCAACGGCACGATCATGGACAAGCTGATCTCATTTGCGCTGCCCCTGATGGTGTCCAGTATTTTGCAGCTGCTGTTCAATGCGGTGGACATCATTGTGGTGGGACGGTTCACCGGAAGCCAGGCGCTGGCAGCGGTAGGATCCACCACGGCGCTGATCAATATGTTCGTCAATCTGTTTATCGGCGTTTCCCTGGGAGCCAATGTATTGTCCGCCAGATTCTATGCCGCCGGTAAGGAGCGGGAGATGAGCGGGACGGTACATACCGCCATGACCTTTGCATTGATCAGCGGTGTTGTCATGGTGTTCGTGGGACTGTTCTGCACCAGGGGAGCGTTGGAACTGATGGAAACGCCGGTGGATGTCATCGATCAGGCAGCTCTATATATGAAAATATATTTCTGTGGCATGCCCTTTTTCATGCTGTACAATTACGGAGCCGCCATTCTGCGGGCAGTGGGAGATACAAAGCGGCCGTTATTGTTCCTGATCATATCCGGAGCCATCAATGCGGCATTGAACCTGTTTCTGGTCATAGCTTTTTCCATGGGGGTGGCAGGAGTGGCTATTGCCACGGTGATCTCGCAGGTGATCTCCTGCGTGTTGGTATTGTGGTGCCTGTTTGGCACGGACAGCTGTTACCGGCTGCAGATTTCAAAGCTGGGCATGAAATGGGAATACCTGCGGCAGATCTTCCAAGTGGGCGTTCCTGCGGGAATCCAGAGCGTTGTTATCAATTTTTCCAATGTTCTGCTGCAGTCCTCGGTGAATTCCTTCGGCTCCATTGCCATGGCGGGCTATACAGCGGCCAATAATATCTTTGGATTCCTGTTCGTGTCGGTGAATTCTATTACCCAGGCGTGTATGAGTTTTACCAGTCAGAACTACGGTGCCGGGAAGAAAAAGCGTATGGACCGGGTGCTGATCGACTGCATGATCCTGTCGGTGATCGTAGCGGTAACACTGGGCGGAAGCGCCAATCTCTTCGGCCCGCAGCTGCTCCATATTTATACCACGGATGCAGACGTCGTTGCCTGCGGAACGGAAATCCTGTTATATACAACGCTGACTTATTTTTTGTGCGGCATCATGGATCTGATTCCGGGAGCTCTGCGGGGGATGGGACATTCGGCGGTGCCTATGATATTGTCCATCATCGGCACGGTAGGAACGAGAATCTTCTGGATCTACGGAGTATTTCCCACGCACCGGTCGCTGATGGTACTGTTTTTATCCTACCCGGCCTCCTGGCTGGTAACGATACTGCTGCAGGCGGTATGCTTCTATTTTGTCAGAAAAAAGGTATATAGCACCATGCCGCAGGAAAAGATGTCATAGTCGGTCAGCTCCCGGGAGTGGAAGTCCCGGGATGACCCGAGAGTACTATAGGAATTGTTTAGAAAACCATTATTTAGAAAATTGAGGGAAATTATGTTAGCAAGATTAAAGAAAAAATATATCGGAGACTGGGATTTTTATCGGAAATATCTGTTGCTGGCCATTCCGATGATTCTGCAGAATGCCATTACCAATCTGGTAAGCTTTCTGGATAATATCATGGTGGGACAGCTGGGAACGGAGCAGATGTCCGGTGTTGCCATCGTGAACCAGCTGATTTTTGTATACAATCTGGCCATTTTTGGTGCCGTGTCTGCAGCCAGTATTTTCGGTGCCCAGTATTTCGGCAAGGGCAACCATAAGGGACATATGTATTCTTTCCGTTTTAAGCTGTATGCCACATTGCTGGTGACCGGCGGGGCGATTCTATTGTTCCTGACGAAAGGTTCCGCTCTGATTGCCTTGTATCTGACGGATACGGTGGGGAACGGTGCTACAGATGTGGCACTGCAGTATGGTCTGGAATATCTGGCCATCATGATGGCAGGACTGATCCCTTTTGCGGTGAACCAGTCGTATGCGACAAATATTAAAGAGACCGGGCAGACTTTTATTCCGATGCTGGCAAGCTTTGTGGCGGTGGGAACTAATGCGATTCTGGACTATCTGCTGATTTTCGGTATCGGCCCTTTCCCGGAGCTTGGAGTACAGGGAGCAGCGCTGGCTACCGTTATTGCCCGCTACATAGAGGCACTGATCGTGGTGCTCTGGGCACATGCCCATCGGGAAAAGAACCGTTATCTGGAGGGGGCGTACACCGGTTTCGGAATCCCCGTTGATGAACTGAAGGCAATTCTGGTCAAGGGGCTTCCTCTGATGATGAACGAGGTGATATGGGCAGCAGGCATGACAACGGTGACCCAGTGTTATTCCGTCAGAGGTCTGGATGTGGTGGCGGGACTGAATATTGCGTCCACCATCACGAACCTGTTCAATATTGTCTATCTTCAGCTGGGTTCCTGTATCAGTATTGTGGTGGGACAATATCTGGGCGCCGGTAAATTGGAGGATGCCAAGGATGCGGACAACAAGATGATTGTATTCAGCGTCTTCTGCTGTGTGATCATGGCGGCATTGATGTTCGTGGTAGGAGGATTTTTCCCGGGCATTTACAATACCACGGAGGAGATCAAGACACTGGCGACCAGCTTCATTGCAGTATCGGCCATCATAATGCCGTTCTGTGCGTTCAGCCATGCGTCTTATTTTACCCTGCGTTCCGGCGGCAAGACTGTGGTGACCTTCCTGTTTGATTCCGTATTTACCTGGGTGATCGTGGTGCCGGCGGCATATCTGCTGGCACATTTCACCGGATTGGGCATCGTGAGCATTTATTTCCTGGTGCAGGGCACGGAGATGATCAAGGTGATCATCGGCTATTTCATGGTGAAGAGTAATGTCTGGGTAGTACAGATGGTATAATCAGTTAATGGTCTTCTGCAGATACCGGAGCATGGTCTGGGACACTACCGAATTGGTAGTTTTGGAGAAAGCTAGCCCGAGGGTACGATGGCATGAAGGAGAGAGCGGTCTTGAGACGACGCCCTGCGCGAAGGCTTTCAAGACCAGCTCCTGGGAGATGGTTACGCCACATATAAATACATAAAAATGAAATGACAAACACTTCCTCCCATGACGAAGAGGTGGAATACTTCGTGGGAGCCGAAGAACTTATGCTTCGCATTGAAGATCGGCAGCTTGAGGGCATAGATGACACCGCCCACGGTGTAGATGATGCCGCCGGCCAGCAGCCAGAGAAATGCGGGCGTGGACAGGGTTTTCAGCAGAGGCCCGAATACCAGGACACATACCCAGCCCATGGCAATGTAGATTACAGAGGAAAACCACTTCGGACAGGTGATCCAACAGGCTTTCACGATCATGCCCACAGCAGCAATGCCCCAGACAAGAGCCAGCAACGTATATCCCAGCTTACCGCCCAATACAATGAGGCACACCGGTGTGTAAGAACCGGCAATCAATACAAAGATCATCATATGATCCAGCTTCCGGAAGACCCGGAGACTTTTTCCGGTGAGATCCACGGAATGATATGTGGCGCTGGCACCGTACAGCAGGATCATGCTTCCCATGAAAATAGCCATGGCCAGGAAATTCTCCTGCCCGGACTGTACAGCGGCTTTTACCAATAGAGGCACAGCTGCGAATACAGCCATCATCATGGCAATAAAATGAGTAATGGCACTTCCCGGTTCTCTTATAGTAATCTGCATAATAACTCCTCCTTTTTCTGCCGGTATCCAGCCGGCGCATCCCATGATTCGATGAACTATAGTGGTAAATTATATGATGTCGGGTCAAAAGGTCTTTCACCCACTTATGAGCAAGCTCATGTGGGCTTAGACCTTTTGA
>ENA-ORNF01002508-ORNF01002508.1-human-gut-metagenome-genome-assembly--contig:-NODE-2508-length-13646-cov-3.027297_pt1 | contig 13646 bp, 10 predicted proteins | sample MGYA00242110_ERZ509012 | MGnify/ENA primary metagenome ERZ509012 (study PRJEB26280, sample SAMEA2338714) | human gut metagenome | biome: human gut; feature: human-associated habitat; material: faeces... | reverse complement strand
CCTTGCACTGTCCGTAGAACTTTAATTCGTGGTCTAACACATGAAATCCCGTTGTCTCTTCGATCTTATCTTCCAGATTTTCCAGAAGATCATCCTTGAATGGAATGATCTTTCCACATGTTCTGCATATCAGGTGATGATGATGATGTCTTTCTTAAAGATAAAATTACTAGACAAGTTGATTATTTGGAAAATAATCCGAATGTAGACGCTGTTTATTGCTATGCCCGTAGAGGGAAAAAGTTTGTGTACAATATGACTATTGAGGGAAATGGTCTCAGGCAGATTCTTATGTTGCAATCGAATTTCTTTACTCCAACCTTGATGTTCCGAAGAGAAGCTATAGAAAGTATTCATGGTTTTGATGAGAACTTTATAAGATATCAAGATTACGAACTACTTCTACGTTTTTTTTCTGCGGGTTATAAAATAGGCTGTGTGCAGGAAATATTGGTCGAATTAGGATCTAATCAAGGAGAAAATATACCGAAAGGTTATAAGTTAAACAAAATTAAGGCATTGTTTTTTGAAAAATTCAATCAATTTATTTTAGAAGAGGATAAGAAAACCCCAGGATTTGCTAGAAAAGTATATGCAAAGCATTACGCCGGTGTATTTTTAAATCACATGAAACATAAACATTTTATAATGGCAGGAAGAGTTTTCTTTTCGTATTTTCTTAAATCTCCACGAGTATTTTGTGACGTGTTGCTGAGGAGTTTGAAACTGCACATTAAGTAAATAATAAATAAGGAATTTATTAGTCATGACATTCAATTTACTTATTTCATGTATGCATCAAAGCGATGCAAGCATTATTGAAAAGAGCAATGTTCAGTCAGACGTTGTGGTAGTAAATCAATGTGATAGTAATTCGGTAGAAGAGTTCGATTTTGTAAACAAAAAAGGGCGGATTTGCCATGCTAAATTTATATGCACTACAGAAAGAGGATTATCGAAAAGTAGAAACATGGCTATTCGAAATTCCTGGGGAGATGTTTGTCAAATATGTGACGATGATGAATATATAGAAGATAATGCTGAGGACGTTATTTTAAAAGCTTATAAGGAAAATCCTGATGTTGCTTTGATAGCCTTTTCACTTATGCGTAAAGATATAAGTAAAACCTATCCTAAGAAGAAAAAAATATTAGGGTTTAAACAAATCTTAAAGACCTCTTCTCTACAAATTACATTCTCGCGAAAATTGATGGGTGATAAACAGGTTTGGTTTGATGAGAAAATGGGGTCAGGTACGGGTAATGGTGGTGGCGAAGAAAACATGTTTATGTTAGAATGCAGGCGTAAACATTTTAAGATGTTATATTGTCCGGATGTCATAGCAACAGTCCTACCAAGTAATAGCCAATGGTTTCATGGATATACAAAAAAATTTTTTGAAGACACCGGCTGGATAAATAGGCGCTTGTTTGGATTTGCCGTAGGATCGCTTTATTCTATGTACACCCTTTTTAGTAAAAGGAGAGCTTATGTCAAACACGGCCTTTCAATATTTGATGTTGCGAAAAGTATGTTAAATGGTTTTGTTTCAAAAAGATAGAGTAACTTATGGAAAGGAGTAACGTATTATTAACGACATTATTTTCGGGCTACAATTATGGTTCTTCGTTGCAAGCATATGCTACTAAAACCATAATAGAAAGTTTGGGGTATTCATGTAAATTAATAGCGAGGAAAAGTTTGATAAAGGGACGTGATGTAAGGATTGGTAAGTTGCTTACAATTTTGATAAGAACAATAGTTCATTTTAATCTTAGGACCTTAAAGGCCTATAACGATTCGTATAAGAAAGTCATGAATAGTGAATCAGTTAGAAAATTCGTTACTTTCGAAATGGAATATCTAAAGCCGCAGAGGTTGTCATGGAGAAGTATAAAACGTTTAGCAAAAGAAAGTACAGCTTGCGTTGCAGGTAGCGATCAGTTGTGGGATCCCACGTCGTTGTATGTTGATCCAATTTATTATCTACGATTTTGTGAATATGAAAAGAGAATCTCTTTTGCAACAAGTTTGGGACATGACGTGATATTGAAAGAGAATGTAAGAAAAATCAAGAAATATATTACAGAGATAAGGTCAATATCTGTTAGGGAAGAAAGTAGCGTAAAATTCATAAAAAAATTATGTAATAGAGATGTTCGACATTTGGTAGATCCAACGTTATTAATTAGCGGAAGCAGTTGGCGTGAAAAGTTTGATATTAAGGGGGAAAAAGAAAATTATATATTGGCTTATTTTTTAGACTATCCGTCATCCAAAGCTTTGGATATATTAACGAAGTTAAGAAATGAACTGGACTGTGAAGTAGTAGCAATTCCATACGTATTCGCAGACGGGAACTATTCCCAAAAAAACATTTCAGCCGGTCCCATCGAGTTTTTGTCATTGGTCAATAGCGCAAAATTCGTGGTTACAGACTCTTTCCATGGCATGGCTTTTTCTATAAATTTCCATATCCCATTTTATGTATTTAATAGGAATTACGGTTCTGCTCATTCGCAAAATTGCAGAATTTTGTCGTTGATAAATAAATTAGAATTACAAGAGAGATATGAACCTGACAGATTGTGCAATACTTTCATGAACGTTGGCTATTCTAAGGTGGAGAGAATATTGGAAGAGGAAAGGGCGAAGGCTTTGGATTATCTTAGAACATCTTTAAGCTAATTACAAATATGGTGGTAAGAAGAATCTCGGACTTGGGCGATGATAAATGTTCGGCCTGTGCATTATGTATTGAAATTTGTCCCGTAAATTGTATTACTATGGGTACGGATTCAAATGGTTTTTTAAGACCACAAATAGATGACAGTGCATGCATTAATTGTGGCTTGTGCGCTAAAAGTTGCGTTATACTTAATCCCGAAAAAATGATTAAACCCACGCAATGCTTTGCTGCAGTGAGAATAGAAACCGAGAAAATACTAAAATCGTCGTCTGGAGGGATTTTCGCGGCTATGGCAGAGCATGTAATCTCAAAAGGTGGGGCGGTTTGTGGCTGTGCTTTAGATTTTGAACTTAATCCGAGACATTTTTTGACGCAAGATTCGTTAACAGTTTGTCATATGTATGGTTCTAAGTATGTCCAAAGTGATATGGGTAATATTTACAGGGAAGTTAACAAATACTTATTAACAGGTAAGATTGTATTATTCTCGGGAACACCTTGTCAGGTAGCTGCGGTTAAACGATTTACAAAAAATCCGACAAATCTAATTACTGTAGAACTGATTTGTCATGGCGTCACTAATAAACGTATGTTTCTTTCTTATTTGGAAAAATATAATAGAGAGAAAATTAAAATGTACATATTTAGAGATAAAAGTCAAGGCTGGACTTTTAATGGGAAGATAATTTACAAAAATGGAAAGACATTAAATGTTAATCATAGGTTATCGTCCTACATGAGTTATTATTTAAGAGGTGAGACATATCGTGACTCTTGTTATAACTGTCCATATGCAAATCCTGACCGTTGTGCTGATTTAACAATCGGCGATTTTTGGGGTATAGTAAGACAGAGACCTGATTTGAAGGATAAAATAAACATATCGTTAGGTGTTTCGTGTGTAATGGTTAATACTCAGAAGGGAGGAGAGCTATTTTGTCAAAGTAAGATAAGAAAGTATGAAGTAGATTATGAAGATGTCAAGAAAGGTAATGCCCCCCTTAATGCACCTTCATCGTATTCTTATAAAAGAAATCAAATTCTAAAGGAGTGGAAAAAATCTTATGATTGGAACGATGTCCATAAACTTTGGAAAGCAACGGATTATAAGTGGTTTTATAGTTTGTGGAGTAAATTACCTAAAACAATGCAACACAACATCCGTCTAATGTTGGGTAAAAGATAAAAATAATGGATAACTATAAAGTAGCATTAGTAATACCGACCCTGAATGAAGAGAAGTTTATCTCTGCTTGCCTTGATTCTATAGTGTTTCAAACTTTTCCATTTGCGATGATGGACGTAATGGTAATAGATGGGGGAAGTAATGATAAAACAAAAGAAATCGTCTTACAATACTGTGAGAAATATTCCAATATAAGATTAATACATAATCCTAAACGGATTCAATCTGCAGCATTTAATATAGGAGTTGCGAGTTCAACTGCCCCTTTTGTTATTCGGCTGGACGCTCATGCAACTTATTGTGATAAATATATAGAAAATTGCCTAAAAAAATTTTCGGCAAAAGCCGAAGATTTAGGCTGCGCTCCTGAAAATATTGGAAATGTTGGGGGCGTATGGAACATACGCCCCCAACATTTAGGCCTAATAGCTGAATCGTCGGCTATATTAAATAAGTCGAGATTTGGAATAGGCGGAGCAGCATTTAGATTGGGGACAAAAGCGGGTTTTGTAGATACAGTACCATTTGGCTGTTTTCCAAGGAATGTGATATATAAGGTAGGAGGTATGCGTGAAGATTTACCTAGAGGTGAGGATAATGAATATAATTCAAGGATACGTAAAGCCGGATATAAGATTTACATGGACCCACAAATAGTAAGCACATATTATTCTCGAGATACTTTTGGCAAAAATATCAGACAGATGTATTCTAATGGAAAATCCATAGGTCATTTAATGTATATAGATCGAGAATCTGTTGGCCTACGCCATCTTATTCCGTTATTATTTGTGACTTTTATTATATGCGGAATCCTATTGTCATTTGTTACTCCTGTTTTTACATATGTCTTTTTTATCGGTATAGGAGCTTATTTACTTGCTGATTTGTGTGCTTCTGTTTCGGCAGCTAAAAAATACGGTATACGGTTCTTATTTCCATTATTTATCTTATTTTTAAGTGTACATTTGTCATATGGCGTTGGTACTATAATAGGCTTGATTAATGGAGAAAAACCAAGAAATACAAAGAAAATGATATAATTCTCAAAAGTGATTTGTCATATTTATTATCAGTGTTAAAAAAATACAAACGACAATGTGTAGTATACATAAAATTCCTTTTTCTCCTCCTGATATAACAGAAGAAGAAGTAAAATTGGTTAGTGAGGCTTTGTTGTCAGGTTGGATAACCACAGGCCCGAAAACTAAAGAGTTTGAAAAGAAAATAGCAGAATATTGTCATACGGATAAAGCTGTTTGTCTAAACTCGGCAACAGCTTGCATGGAGATGATTTTGCGCGTTTTGGGGGTAGGCCCGGGCGATGAAGTAATAGTTCCGGCTTATACCTATACCGCTACTGCAAGCGTTGTGTGCCACGTGGGTGCAAAGTTGGTATTGGTTGATGTCGCTCCAGGTGCTTTTGAAATGGATTATGATAGCTTGGCTGCAGCGATAACTTCAAATACAAAAGTCATAATTCCTGTTGATTTAGGCGGTGTTATCTGCAATTACAACAAAGTGTTTGATATCGTTGAAAGTAAAAAGTCTTTATTCCGCCCGAATAATGACATACAAAAAGCATTTGGCCGTATCATTGTAATGGCCGACGCTGCACATGCTTTCGGTGCTCATGTAGGTGAAAAGATGTGTGGCGAAATTGCCGACTTCACTTCTTTTTCGTTTCACGCTGTTAAAAATTTGACGACAGCAGAAGGAGGTGCATTAACTTGGAGAAACGTAAATGGCATTGATAATGATTGGCTGTATAACCAATTCCAACTATTGTCTTTACATGGTCAAAGTAAGGATGCATTGGCAAAAATGCAACCTGGTGCTTGGGAGTACGATATAGTTATGCCTGCCTTTAAGTGTAACATGACAGACATTATGGCTTCCATCGGGTTGGCTCAACTTAAACGCTATCCTGGTTTGCTGGCGCGAAGAAGGGAAATCATAGAACGATACAATAACGCTTTAGAACCGTATAATGTGCAGGTTTTAAATCATTTTAATGGAGACCACATATCGAGCGGACATTTGTATATTGTCCGTCTTTTGGATAAGACGTTAAAAGAACGAAATGATATTATTGTACGTATGGCGGAATGCGGAATAGCTTGTAATGTGCATTACAAACCGCTTCCAATGATGACAGCATATAAGAGTCTCGGCTTTGATATAGCCGATTTTCCGAATGCGTATAATCAGTTTTATAATGAAATCACTTTGCCATTGCATACCCGTCTGGCGGATGAAGATGTAAGTTATGTTATAGAAAACTTCAAACAGACTATAAAATGATAAGAACAGTAGAAGCCAAAGATCTTCGAATGATAGCTGCAATTCACAAGGAAAATTTCGGAGATCATTTTCTAGGGAAGTTCAGCAAAGGGTTGATAGCTGAATTTTATAGTTGCTTTTTAGGAGATGAGAATTTCATAGCCTCGTTCGACGATGACGGCGAATGTCAAGGTTTTGTATTGGGGGGGGATAGTCAACTAATTGCTAATCAAGGGAATGATTTTATAAAGGGGAATTTCCTACGTTATGCTGTTGAAATACTTTTTCGCCCAAATACATGGGGTGGAGCTATAAATAGACTGGTCCCTTTTATTAAGCGTTTAAAAAAGAAAAAGTATAGCAGAGTTAATAAAGAAACAAAATCGTCTTATTCTTTGTTGTCAATAGCTGTAAGTAAGAAATTTCAACGACAAGGAATCGCTACGGAATTAGTTAGTGCTTTTGAAAGGATATGTACATGTGACTGTTATTATTTATCGGTACATTCAAATAATGTAAAAGCAATTTCGTTTTATAAAAAGATAGGAATGAAAGAAGTGCCGAGTAATAACAAAAGTATTCGTTTTAGGAAAGATTTATACAAGTAATAAGTGAAGAGGTTTTTAGATATTATTTTTAGCGGTTTAGGACTAATATGTCTTAGTCCTTTGTTTGTGTTTCTTGCCTTATGGGTAAAACTGGACTCTCCCGGTCCGGTTTTTTACCGACAGGTGCGTGTCGGACGGAATAACAGAGATTTTAAGCTTTATAAATTCCGTTCAATGCGCGTCGACTCTGACAAAAAAGGATTGATAACAATAGGTGGACATGACCCGCGTGTAACGCAGTCGGGCTATTACATAAGAAAATACAAGTTGGATGAATTCCCTCAACTGATAAATGTTTTTTTAGGTGACATGAGTCTTGTCGGTCCTCGTCCAGAAGTCCGTAAATACGTTGATATGTATACGGACGAGCAAATGCATGTGTTGGATGTCCGTCCAGGTATAACAGATATGGCTTCGATTTATTACCGTAACGAAAACGAATTGTTGGAAAAAGCGAATAACCCTGAAAAATATTACCGTGAGGTAATAATGCAAGATAAGTTACGTATAAATTTGGAATACGTAAGGAATCATTCTGTAATAGGGGATTTTAGAATGATACTTAAAACTTTATTTGTTGTTATAGCCAAATAAAAAGTATAACTTTTATTTTTAATGTCCGGGGCGTGTGAATGTCCCGGACATTTTTGTTGTGTTGTATATGGCTACTTTCCGAATGTTTTAGTGAGGAAATCGTTGTAGCGGTTGCCGCATGCGTTCCATGGCATGCGTTGTTTATCGTATTCTGTAAGGTAATTGCGGTTTGGCATGAGTTTCTCGGACGCGGCAATAGCTTTTCCCAACGAATCTATAAGTGCGTCTAAAGTGAAATTTTCCATTTCGAACAGGTATTCTTTGTGCTCTATCAAGTTACGTAGGTCAGGGCCGCCCGTGTCGTGTGAATATACAAGCGGCAGCCCGCAAGCCATTGCCTGGGCGAGCACCAGCCCGAATCCGTCCTGGCGCGAAGGCAACGCCAGGACTTTAGCTTTGGCATAATAATTTACCAGTTCGGTTTGGTTCACGGAGTGTATATGTGTAAAGTTCTTTTCCAAAGGAAACGGGTAATCCACTAAATTCCCTACATGCAAGAGCGTAAACCCGCCTTTGCGGCAAGCATCTACTAACATGTCCACGCCTTTTTGGTATGCCCAGTTGCCTACGAAGATTACGTCGTATTCGGGTTTTGCGTCCTTTATGGGGTAAAAGGAACTTACGTTTACACCATGAGGATTAATAAAAATTTTGTTCCCGTCCATACCGTGTGCCACAAAACTTTCGGCAGCATGAAGCGATGGGACGTATATTTTATCTGAAATATCATATTGTTTCAGTTCTACATGGATGTCTGGAGGGAATACTTGTTCGGCCGTGGGTATTGTTTTCAGTATCCGATCTTGTTCGAGTATGTGTTTCGCTCCACGGTGACAAATGATGTGTGCTCCGTATTTGCGGCGGGCTTTCTTTATTGCTCGGAGCGAACAGCCGCTTAAGGTTATGGCTATGTCGCATTCTTTTAGGAACAGACAAGCCAAGTAATCAACAATCCTGCAAACGCAATAGTACACGTACCTGTTGCCGTCAAACGGCAGCTTGGTTTTCCTGAATATGAACATCAGCGGGGCACATGCCCAAAAGAACGACACAACGTTCTTGCGCGGGAAACCGAATTTCTCGCAGCGCGATTTCGATACCATGGTATAGAACGTCACGTCGTGCCCGTGTTTTGCCAGTTGTATGGACATGTCGAGCAGGTGCGACCGTCCCGGTGTTATGATAGCGATTTTCATTCGTTTGGTTTTTCACGAACTCGTTATATGGTTTGCTAGCGAGCGCGTTTTGTGTAGCCCAAAAGTAATGATTTATTTTGTTATGACAAGGTGAGGGTGTGTTAGTGCAGGTAATTGTGAGAAGTTGTTGTTCTTCTTGCGTTGCTATATATGCGGCGCATGGAGGTTTTAACTATTGTAAATGGAAAAACGGGGGTGGAATGGGAGGCTTTTTACCGGGGGTTGGAGAAAAGAAAAAATAGGTGGGACATATTTTAAAATTCAAGGCACATATTTCGAAATATGTCCGACCTTTTTTCGGGCGGGTGAAAAGCGCTTAAAAAGAGGCTTTTGTGCGGTGCCTCTACGTCGTAGTCGGCTTTAACATTTCGTGCCCGGTTGTTTGTCGAAATATTAACTATCCGTGCGGCGCGGTAATCGCATGTTTGTTCTGCCTGGTAATGCCGCATTATGTGCGCGTTGCGTGTTTGTGCCGACTGACGTTGCCGCAGGACAAGGGCTTGGGGCTTTGGGATGTAGATTGTGGGGAGTATGAACGGGTGTACATGGTTGCGGAAAATGGATTCCCGAGCGCTCTAAAAGAGGCGCACGGGTGCGTTTTGAATGGTCTGCAGTACATTTTCCAAAATGCGGGTTATAAAAAGCCTGAAAAAGGCATTGCGTTTGCGCATTTTTTTTAAATTTGCAGAGATATATTTGCTTTTAATTTATTTCTAACCTAAAATATTTAATCGGTATAATGAAAACAAGCAGACGGACTTTTCTTAAAACTGTGGGTGGGATAGGTTTGTTCACCATTGTCCCGCGCAGGGTGCTTGGCGGCAACGGGCACATTGCCCCGAGCGACCAGCTCACCAAAGGTATCATCGGCGTAGGCGGAATGGGGCGTTCGGGCAGCCATTTCACAAGTGACGAGCATTGTCGCCTTACCGCGGTGTGCGATGTTGACAAGAACCATCTTAACGACGCCGTTAAACAGGCGAAGGAGAACCTGAAGGAGGACGTGAAGTCGTACCACGATTTCCGCGATTTGATAAACGATCCCAATGTCGACGTGGTACATATCGCGACTCCGCCGCATTGGCACGCGCTTATGGCGATAGCTGCCGCAAAGGCGGGGAAGGATATTTGGTGCGAGAAGCCCATGACGCGTACCATAGGCGAAGGCCGCCGGGTGGTGGAGGCTATGAAGCGCTACAACCGTGTGTTCAGGCTTAATACGTGGTTCCGTTTCACTGATACGTTCTACGGTTTGGGCACTACGGTGCAGCCTTTGAAGAAACTCGTAGACAGCGGGCTTTTAGGATGGCCGTTGAAGATTGTTGTGTCGGGCACTACCGGCTTTACATGGAAATTCTTCTGGGTGGGCAAGACGAATCTCGAGCCCCAGCCCGTGCCTGACGTGCTCGACTATGACATGTGGCTCGGCCCGGCTCCGTACAAACCATACAACGTGCACCGCACGCACCAGACGTTCCGCGGTTATTGGGATTACGATGGCGGCGGCCTTACCGATATGGGCCAGCACTATCTCGACCCTATACAATACCTGCTTGGCAAGGACGATACTTCGCCCATAAAGGTGGAGGTGGAAGCACCGCAGCAACATACCGACGCAGTAGGCATTTGGAAGAAGATTACATATACTTATGAGGACGGGTGCCAGATAATACTCGAAGGCGAAGGCTTCGAAAGCGCCGGCAAGACGGCTTACATCGAAGGCCCGAAAGGCAAGGTGTACAAAGGCTTCGAATGCACGATACCCGACATCATGAACAAACTGGCCGAGTTCCCCGACCCCGAACCGCAGCGCACCGATTTCCTCGACTGCATACGCACACGCCAGAAGTTCGCCCTCAACGAAGTGAACGGCCACCGCAGTTGTACGTTGGTCAACATGGCAGCCGTGGCTTTACGCCTCAACCGTCAGGAACTGAAGTTCGACCCCGTAACGCAGCTCTTTGTTGGCGACGACGCTGCAAACGCATTAGTCAACCAGCCTATGCGCGGAGAGTGGGGCTTATGAGTATGAACGTATAGAAAACAAGTAGCAAACAAACGAATATAAAAGCCTACGATATGAAAAAATATATATTATTCATAGCAGCAGCGTTGTTGCTTGGCAGCGCAACGATGTCGGCGCAAACCGACAGCCGCAACCGAACGGCCGAGACTATAGTTGCCGACGGGCTTGCACAGCTTCCCACGCAATCGTCCGAGACGTTCAATGCCATTATGAACGAGCTGGCCTCGACAGGCGATAAGGGAATACTCCAGATTGCCTCAAGGCTGGTTCCGCCCGCAAACGGCAAGAACGCCGTGTTCGAATACGCCATTGGCGGTATAACCGACCTGGTAACCACCAAGAACGGCGAAAAATATCGCGCCTCCGTGCGCAAGGGCCTTGCCGAAGCTATCGAGAAATGCAACGACTACGACAACAAGGCTTTCCTCCTTACGCAGCTTGCAAAGTGCGCAACCAAGGATGATATGCCTGTATTCTCGAAATACTTAAAGGACAGCAAGCTTAGCGACTTGGTTATAATGCTGCTTACGTCCATTCCCGGAAATGATACCGAGCTTGCATACCTCGTGAAGAACACCGACCTTCCGCACCTGGCGCTTGCCAAAATGGTTACGGCGCGTAATATTCAGGGAGTGGAAGACGTTCTCCTCGGCTGGACTAACGACAGCGACGCGAAAACGCTGAAAGAAGTTTACAACGCGCTTGCCACCGTCGGCACGTCTATGTCAGTCGATGTGCTTGCGGACGCGGCCAAGAAAGTAAACTACGGACCAGACCCCACGTTTGCAACAAACGCTTACGCCAAGCTTCTTGAAAGTCTCGAAAACGATACGAAAACAGTCCAGAAAGGGGCAAAAGCCCTTATGAAGTCCGAAACGTCGGCCGTTCGCTGTGCGGGACTGAACCTGTTGCTCAAATCATCGGGCAAGGACGGCGTGAAAAACGTTCTCTCCGCTTTAAAAGACGATGACATTGAATATCGCAACACTGCGCTTGCCTGCGGCCTTGAATACTGCGGCGAACCTATCTTTACAGAGGTGACAAACAAATTCGGCAAACTCTCCGAACCCGCGCAGGTGGACGTAATGCGCTGGATAGGCAACAATCACGCAAAGGCGGGCGAGGCAGTAGTGTTGAAATACATGGCGTCGAGCGATACAACGCTTGCGCGCGAAGCCATGTTGGCAGCTTCCAAGATTGGAGGGAACACAATGCTGGCCGACCTGCTGAAATACGTCAGCGGCCCGAACGCAAAGCAGGCCAAGGCGGCTTTGCTTTCGTTCAACGGCAAGATAAACGACGGAGTAGTGAGATTCCTAAATAGCAGCGAAGACGCAAAGACCCTCGTTCCCCTTCTCGAGATTGCCGGCACGCGCCACATTCACGAGGCATACCAGAGGGTAGCAAAACTTACCGGCTCGTCGGACGCTTCGGTAAGCAACGCGGCATTCACGGCACTTTCCGGCGTGGCTTCACCTGACGTGTACGGCGATATATGCGCTATGCTCGACAAGTCGTCGGGCGAATCGACGGCCAAGTTGCAGAAGGCGGCTTGCAGTGCACTGGCCGGCGAGAGTGCTGAGGTGCAGTTCAACCACTTCAACGAGAGCATGAAAAATTCGTCGCACCCCGAGTATTATTACCAGCTTCTTGCACAGGCCGGCTCTGACAAGGCCATTGCAGTGATAGAGCAAGGCATGAAGCAAAGCAACACAAAAGAAGCCGCTTCGGCTGCAATGCTTAATGTCGACAACTCTGCGGTGCTCCCGATACTCATAAATATGGCACGTTCCGCCCAGGGTGAGCAGAAAGACAAGACCATCGACCGTTATCTTACCCTGGTCGACAAGGCACAGGTGAACGCAGTGCGCAAGTACCAGTTGCTGCGCGACGCATTGGAGCTTAACCCGTCGGACGCCCAGGTGAAGAAAATACTCTCGGCGCTGCGGACCACGAACACCGTACAGGCGTTGAACGTGGCGGCTAATTATCTTGGCAGTAGCACATGTTACCGTGCGGCGGCCGAGGCTGTAAGAGGCATAATCTCTTCTAACGGAGCGTTGAACGGCGGTGCGGACATAAAGAATGCTTTGCAGAAAGCCGTTGAGGCGTTCAGCAAGGACAAGGCCAACGGTGACGCCGACGCAGGTTATGCAATCGATGACGTTAACGGTTTGTTGTCCAAGACAACGGCGACGGGCTTCACGCTCGGCAGCGGTACCGCAACTCTTGCTGCCGGAAGTGCTCCAGCTTCACTCAATAAAGACTACGAGAACTTCCAGATAACGGTCGACTTCAAGTGCAGCGGCAAGACAACTGCCACGCTCCGCGGTGTTCCGGTCTTTACGATAGACGGCAGTTCGTTTGCTTTCGTCGGCCCTAAGGAAGCCAAGGCCCTTAATGCCGAAGGTGAGTGGAATACACTGGAAATAAAAGTAGTGGATGACCGTATCTTTACCTCGATAAACGGAACGGAGATAGCTGCAAACGCACTCTTGCCCGATATGGCGGGGCTCAAGACTGCGCCTGCTACAGGCAAGGTTGAAGTGGCCGTAAACGAGGGCGAATTCCAGATACGCGACCTCTTAATCAACGAACTTCCCTCTACACCTGTGTTCAAACTCTCGCCCGAAGAGGAAAAAGAAGGCTTTGAAGTGTTGTTCGACGGCCGCTCGCTCGAAAAATGGCAGGGTAACAAGACCAACTACACCACCGAGAACGGCGAAATCATCGTAACCGCAGCTTGGGGCGGAAGCGGCAACCTCTATACGAACAAGAAGTACCGCGATTTCGTGTTCCGTTTTGATTTCTGCTTTGCACAGCCCGGCATGAACAACGGTATCGGCGTGCGCACTAACATAGGAACCGACGCCGCATACGACGGTATGGAGATACAGATACTCGACCACGACGACCCGATTTATGCTGACCTGAACGATTACCAGCAGCACGGGGCCGTTTACGGCATTATCGTTCCGAAACGTGTCAAGTTCGGCGAGACCGGCACGTGGAACTCCGAGGAAATCCGCGTTGTCGGCGACCATATCACCGTTACGGTGAACGG
>ENA-ORNF01002506-ORNF01002506.1-human-gut-metagenome-genome-assembly--contig:-NODE-2506-length-13661-cov-2.195134_pt1 | contig 13661 bp, 9 predicted proteins | sample MGYA00242110_ERZ509012 | MGnify/ENA primary metagenome ERZ509012 (study PRJEB26280, sample SAMEA2338714) | human gut metagenome | biome: human gut; feature: human-associated habitat; material: faeces... | reverse complement strand
TTTCGCTATCAATATCTGGCTGTTCTTTTAGTTTGAGTTGTTTAGATTTATCATCATTTGTGTTAAAGTAAATATCACAATGGTCATCAAATAAAACAACTCTGTTCAAAAACATATCAACAAGTCTTTGACAAGCAAGTTTATTGTTTAGGTCAATATCTTTAAAAGAACAAAGAAAAGAATAGATTACATTTTTATCAAGTGGCTTAATAACAAGCATTTCTCGGCTTGTTATTTTTTCTTGTAAATCTTTGTTTGCTATTTCAAGTTCTTTCATTCTTTCGTTTGTTGTGTCATTAAAAATTCCATTTTCTATTGCACGAACAAAATTTGCAAGCTTTTTGTTATTTTCTTGCAATTGTTTATTTAAACTTTCTAACACTGCGTCTTTTTCAATGCTTTTGTTGTATGTATCAGCAAGACAAATCGAAAGTTCATTCAAATTTGTTTGATTTAAAAATTCTTTTGTGGCTTGCAAAACTATATTTTCAATATATTCTTGTGAGATAGACTTTTTATCGCAAAGGTCTTTGTTCTTTTTCTTTGTAAAGCATTTGTAGTAGTTGTAAATCTTGCCCATTTTGCCTTTGCCACTATCTCCAGTCATTAAACCACCACATTTGCCACAAATAAGTTTTCCACTAAGAAGATAGTTAACTTCTGTTTTAAAATGCGCAGAAGTGCGTTTCGAGACTTTTAATCTATTGTTTACTTCATCAAAGATTTCTTCACTAACAATCGCAGGGAAAATGTTTGTATAGCAAGTGTTGTCAGCATAAACACAACCCTTGTAGTTTGGATTCCTTAAAACCCTTGAAACTGAGTTTATTGTCCAAGGTTTGCCATAGTTATTTTTAATCTCTAATCAAATTTCGTTATGCTGCAAGAAAAACTGCTACGATATGTAGCAGTTTCAATATGCGTTTAAGTCTTATCCTTACTCTTTATCGGGGTTAATATCAAAAGGCAACAAGTTGTCGCCATTATTGAAACGGTCGAAATCGGAGCTAAACAAACGGTCTTGAACGATACGGTATTTCTCGAATTCCGATTCGGCAAATTCCTTGGCGAACTCTGCCGTAATCTTTCCTGCATCGGCTAATATCGCATCACCTCCGGCTTCGAGGATGATGTCAATACGTTTTGCCCAATCTTCCATAGTCATCGGAATGTGACGTTTCGCCATTCGTTCTGCTAAATCAAGAACAGCATTGACTAATTGCGCCATATTTTCCAACTCGTTTTCTTTCAGATAGTTTTTTGCTATAACCACATCGGGCTTCACTATCTTTCCGTCAGGAGCATTTTCCCAAGAGGTAAGCCCCATGTGTTCTTTCTCGGAGTTTGCACGTTGCACGATAAGTTCGGCAGCCGTATGCCCATGTACGGCATAGTGCATTTTGTTCTGTACCTTCTTGAAAAAAAGACGAGTTGTCGGAGCGTCCTTATTATAGTCTATAGCCGTAGCATATATATGTCAATTTCTGATAGAACCTACGTTCACTCAATCATATTTCTCGAATCTCGGCAAGCAAATGCTCAAAATAATCCTCACCGATAAACGAACCGTTCTCCATTCGCTTCTTGTCTATCACATAACCACGGATGACAAACTGACGAAGCACACATGTACACCACTACCGGAACTGGGTTGCCCGAACAGAATTGACACGATAACCGACACTGATAATCGCATCAAGATTATAGAAAGTCGTATCATAATTCTTACCATCCGAAGCAGTTGTTTCCATTTTGGAAATAACTGAATCTTCGCCCAACTCCCCACTCTCAAAAATATTTTTAAGGTGTTTGCTAATTGCAGGTACTCCCACATCAAAAAGCTGTGCCATTGCCTTTTGTGTTGCCCAAATGGTTTCATTCTTATACATCACTTGAATCCCACCCTCTTTGCCTTCAAGCATAAAGATAAGAAACTCTGTTGTACTATTTCGTATTTCTATGTTCTTTGCCATAATTTAATTTTTTATTCGCACAATCATAAATCCATTTTCAATTATTCACAACAACACTTTTATGCTACTATATACTACAACACTTTTTTAATATCATCGATGATTATCGGAGATAATTCTAATTCATCAAGGTCTAATGACCTTAACCATTCTAAACATTCGTCTTTTGATTTCTTTGTAGATATAATGTATTTAGTCAATTCAAGTACAGTATTGCGACTTAAACCTAAAGCCAACAATGATAGATGGGTCTTTTGAGATACTCCAAACTCCAACCAAAGATTTAACTGAGGAATACTTTCCATCAGTTCCTGCTTATTATTTATTTCGAGAACATATCGAAGTATATCAATATAACAACTTGAATCTTTTGCAAATTGATATCTGACAAAACTTTCCACATTTTCCATTACCTCTCTAATCACCGCAGGAAGTTTCTTATTATAATGATTTCTTTTGTAAGATTCATAGCTTTTGCGAATAAGATATGACAATGGTTTTCCTGACATCCAATTAATCAACAAAATTGCTCTAGAAGCATTTAATTGAGGTGGATAATACGAAATAGTACGTCCTATAATATCAATAAGATTTTTATATTCTTCAAAGGCGTTAGTATCATTGGGATAGACTGGAATTAATGTGTCAATCTCATCAATATGCTCCGTAAAGAAATTATATAACTTCTGTTGAGCAAGAGGCGATATACCTGGATTTTTCTTTATGATAGAACTTGGTAATGTGATCTTTGATTGAATAGAATATAATTCAGTCATTAATTCGTTATAAAATGGATTTAAAGGTGCCGTCTCTTCTTCCAAAACATATCTTATATAAAAATAACCAAAAGCAAACTCTAAGTCAGGTCGTTTTTCCGCATCTTGTCTAGGTGACTCATGACGAATATAGTTCAATAATTCTTCACCTTTATTTTCGATAACATTTAAGGCTCGTTTTATCTCTTGTTTCGTTTTATTTGGTTCTGGCTGGACACTCCATTTTGAAGGTTCGATACAGAAGATATTTCCGCTATACTCTTTTCCCAATCGACCAGCTCTACCTGCTAAATTCCAAAAATCATTTTGATTCAGCGGATTCCCTTGACCTCTTGTTGGTTTTCTTATTATAATTGATTTTGCTGGAAGATTGACACCTTCCAGCAAAGTTGAAGTACACACCAGATATTCTATTTTCCCTATGGAAAACAATCGCTCGATTTCATTTCTTATGAGCAAGGGCATATTTCCATAATGAAATGCAATTCCTTTAGATAAAACTCTAGCTAAAACATACTGAGTATGAATAGTGCTCTGCACTAATTCAACTAGGGCTGTTATTTCTGTGTCCGGTTCTCGTTCTGGTAGTAAATCATAAAGCAAAGTAGCAGTATCTTCAGCATCCGCAGCCCCATTACTATAAATAAGGCATCCACCTTTATTCGATGTTTGATAAGCAGTATGAACTATTTTATGTCGTTCAGTTGTAGGTCGATCAGTCATAATTATTCTCCCCAACAAAATAGTTTTCTCAATAGTACATAAATGGATTTGCCATTCTCTGATTTTTCTATGGACTTGAGAAACGTATAAAAGATTTTGATTAACAGCAACAAATTGTGTATTGACCATACACTTTCTGCTATTATTCATAACATTATCCAAAAGAATTTCTGGATTTGATGTAAAAGGGCTAGAAAAAAATACCTTGATTGAAGAATTAGCTTTAACAACATCTTCTATCTTTTGTTGAAGTAAGATTCCTCTGTTCCCATCTTCAATTTTATGTGCTTCATCAACAATAAGAATATCTATTTTGTTATTAGCCCCCCCATATAAAAACCAATGAAGACGCTCTTGAGTAAAAACAAAAATATTAGATTTATCTTCTATAATATCTTCTTGAGGAGGCACTGTCGTTACATTTGCCTGATTATCAATATTATATTGTTTCAATAATACTTTTAAATCAGATTCAACCTGACTGATTAATGCTCTTGTGGGTACAACATATACAATATTTTTATTACCTTCGATTAATTCTTCCAACAAAAGGGTACAAAGAATATAAGACTTACCAGCAGAAGTTGGAGCTGATATACTTATTGTCTCATTATGTTGATATGCGGAATAAACTTCTCTTTGAAACTTATTCAAAAGAAATACTTCATCATTTACAATTATGGAATGCTCAATATCTGACTTGTTTTGTTGGAGTTTTAAAGCAAAAGGATAGCTATCTCTAAAGTCTTTTTTTATATACTGTTTATCCAATGCGATTTTAATCGCTGGCTTAATTGTTAGATTATCCAAAATAAATGCAGCTGCATTTTTTTGATTTTCATCAGTTGTTTCCTGCATTAAACAAGTCTGAGCTATGCGGAGAGCAGCGTCCAAATATTTACTTTCATCATAATAACTAAACAAAGATGCTATACTTAATATATTATTCCAATCTATTCGAGATAATAAATCTGATTTATCTTTATCCCAGATTAAATTAGGAATAGTATCACAAACAGACAATGTAAGTAAAGCCTCATATTGATGCTTGAAACTATTTAAGTTATAAACTTTTTCAGCTAACATTATTTGATTGTTTTAAGATAACACTTTCTAAATTCGTCAACAGAAGGGAAGGGCATTAAAAAGACATGAATTTCCTTTTTATCAAGATTCTCATGATCTTTTATCTTTTCGCCTATGGTACTATGCCATTTCTCATATTCTGTTAGTATTGCATTTTTAATGTGTTCTGTAGTTTTTGTAATATCTGTATCACTTGGATATTTATCATAATCAAATCCTATAAAACATACACCCTTATAAACTAAATGATTGGATTGTTCTTTATCTTTATCAAAATACTCTACGAGTATATCTTCAACAGTTTCATCGTTAATATTTTGGTGTATATTAGATGTGATCAAATCAATGTCTCTTTCTTGTGTAGAAGCACAACCTTTCGGATCTAGCAAAAAACCTTTCAAACTATCAAAACAGTTCGTTAATGCCGCATTCAAATTTTGATACATTTTAGCTTCTGCCCAATATAATTCGAGGTTACCTGTTGTACGATTATACCGAAAATGGACACCATCTGCTCCTTGATAATGCATTTTCGCAGATGTTTTTAAAGACATTTTACTTATTAACTGTGGCAGTTTCAAAATATCTTGTGTAAGAATATATAATAAAATTTCACCACCTTCTCCTGTTTTATCCAAATCTGTAAAAAGATTTTCAGCTTTCTTTCTTAACTGAATTATCTTTCTTGTAGAACCTGTGTTATTTAAATCATTTTTTGCTTCATCTATTTCTTTCTTTGGAATAGCATAATCAACTATTCGAAAATCAATATATTCTATTAAATCTTGAAGTCTTAAGCGCCCATTCGCATCAACTTTTAGACAATAGCAATATCCTTTAGAATTAGTTTCAGGTATATCTATACAGTACCTAACCTCTTCAATACGGGATTTTATTGCCTCATTTTCATTAATTATGAGATTGTTTATTGCAGTTTCTATTCTATCCATATTACTCATATTCAAATTCTTAATATCTAAAAGTTGTTCTAGCGACTAATGATTAATAATACATTTCAATATACTGATAAGCTTTATCAAAAACTTCCTGGTCTTTGATTTGATAATTAACCCATAGGATAGAACGTAATTTCTTTTTAATCTCTCGTTGAGCTGTAATACTCTTGAATGCGTCTTTAAATTTGCGCACAATAGCCACTACATTTTCATCTATATCTGCAACGACACGCTCTACAATTATAGGAGTGTCTTCTGTCTTTATGGATTCAAATAACTCCGTAAGAGCAGCTTTTGCTTGTTCCCTCTTATCGAGAGGTTGATTTGAATTTTTTTCTTCCTCAAGAACCTCTTTGGCAAGAGTTAGCAATCCACGGAGGAAATCAATACTAGTTATAAGATTCTCCTCCATATGACGACGCAGTTCATCCAACTTTTCGGCAAATGCTTTGTAGTTGGGATCTCCATGATGCTCACCTAATCTCAAACGGAGCATCTTTTCGACCTCAAGTATCTTTTTAGGATTATCTTTCGCTTGCTCCAACACCATATCAATAACATCTCCATCTACCACAAGATCTTCAAGAGGAGTACCTATATCGATTGTATCAATATTACGATGAATTATCTCTATAGTTTTAGCACCCAATAAAGTCCATATAAGTGAACCTCCAGTACTAACAGGACGTACACTTTGATATACCTGAGCCAGCCAAGTATAATCCGCCTGATAAGCAGCCAGCATTGCATCCGGGCTTACTGTTTCCCAAGCTTTAGCCAATCGTGAAAAATGTTTTGCAAAATTCGTTTTTGTAGACTCATCAAGTAAACATTGCTGGGCAGCTTGCAAACCTTCCCAACCACCGATTGTCCGGTCTACACCAGGGAAAAAGTCAATACACTCTTGCAAAAATTGAGGTATCAACACTTTTATCTCATCAATATTCTTTACAACCGTTTTTACCGTCTCCTCATCAAAAGCAAGGCTTTTGGCTACATTATCAAATACACCAACGAAATCTACAATCAGACCACATTTCTTATCAACATTGTACTTTCTATTTGTACGACAAATAGCCTGCAACAGCGTATGGTCTTTCATCGGCTTATCAAGATACATACATTGCAAAATTGGAGCATCAAAACCTGTCAACAGCTTTGAAGTGACAATCACCATTTTAATCGGTGACAATGGATCACGGAATTGGTCAAGAAGTTTTCTTTCTTGTTCTCTATCACGACGGTATGCCTTATACTCATCAGCTTTATCGCCAGCCGTATGCATAACGATAGTGGTTGCATCTTCCGAACCCAAAAGAGCATCAATCGCTTTCTTATATTTCACACAGCAGTCTCGGTTATATACCACGACTTGAGCTTTCATTCCAGTGGGCTCTACATACTCTTTGAAGTGATTTACAATATAACGTGCGACATCGTTAATTCGCTTCTCTGCTGTAAAAAATGCTTCAACAGAAGTTCGTTTTACTAATTCGTTCTTTTCGTCCTCGGATATTTGATCGGTCAGTTCATCAAATTCTTCTTGTAATTGAGTTTCGTTAAGATGCATCTCTACCGGCACTGTTTGGAAATTCAATTCAAGCGTAGCTCCATCTTCAACAGAATTTTGGAAAGTATATTTTGAAATATATCCACCTTTCTCTAAATCCTCATCAGCTCCAAAAGATTGAAAAGTATTCTTATCTCGTTTATTGATAGGCGTTCCGGTAAGGCCAAAGAAAAATGCATTAGGTAATGCATTGCGCATTTTTTGTCCTAAATCCTTTTCCTGAGTTCGGTGTGCTTCATCTACCAATAAAATGATATTATCTCTTTCATTCAGTACACTATCAACATCTCCGAACTTGAAAATTGTCGTTATCAGAATCTTGCGCTGATCCTGCTTGAAAAATGCAACTAACTCATCTTTTGTCTTTGCAGATTCTATATTAGGAATATCAGCACGAGTAAAATCGCCCGTTATCTGATCTTCCAAATCAATACGGTCATCAACGATAACAACTGTGGGAGCATGTAATTCGTTCTGCAAACGTAATTTTTGGGCAGCAAATACCATCAACCATGATTTTCCCGAACCTTGGAAATGCCAAATAAGACCTTTCTTCGGACCTTGTTTCTCTCGATATGTATTTAAGACACGCTGAACAATAGCTTCACCACCTAGATATTGTTGATAACGGCAAACTATTTTTATTTTTTTGCCTGATGATGTTCCTGTAAAAACACTATAGTAACGATATATGTCAAGCAGTCGGTTTGGTTGAACCAACCCCATTACGTTACTTTTAACCGACTCTATTGTACCATGCTGACGACTTTCATCTTTAAACCAAGGTCCCCATTTGTCAACAGGGGCACAGATGCCGGCATATTGAAGTTCTTTACCTTCTGTAGCAAAGGTTAATATATTCGGAACAAACATTTCTGGAATGCTCTTTTCGTAATGCAGCATATCAATGGCTCCGTCAGCCCATGTTATCTGAGGGCGAACAGGAGATTTTGCTTCACCAACACAAACCGGAATTCCATTTATCAGATAAACCAAATCCAAACGTTTACCTCCTTCAACAGAACTACGTGGAAACTCCCATTGATTGGTCACTACACAATAATCTTCGACCGCATCTTCGCTAAAGAATCTGATAGGTATATATTCACCATCCTTTCCAAAAGGCTCTGTGTTTTCATTAAATAATAATGTACGAAAACGGTCATTGGCAGTCACCAATTCATCATAATTACCTCCACAAGTAATAGCAGCACGGAGTTTATAAATAACTTGCTCCGCTTGTTGACGTGTTATTGGATTTAACCTGACAAGAGCTTCCAATAGCCATGATTCAACAAGGACAGAATCAGAACTACGAGGTATATCCTGTGACTTTACATACTGCCAACTACTTTGGGTTGCAGCTTCTATGAGCATTTGCTCCACTGTATTGTCTTCGTTAAACATATCTATGGTTTTTATTGTTATCAATTTAATAATTAAGCGATTTTCCCTAATTCGTCACTCTGTATGTCATTCAAATATACTAAAGCTTTTTGAATGACAGATTTTGATTTGTCGGCTTGTTTGAGGACCTCAACAAACAAGATTTGTTCATCCATACTAGGAACAGGAACTTTCATTTTCTTGATATCTGAGAATACGATATCAACTTGATTTGTAGAACCAGTTACATATTGCCTGTATATTTCTGCTTGCGTATCATTTAAAGAAAGGTACGTATTAAGCACTTCTGGAAGAATCACTGCTCTATCTGTTGACAAGGCAATCACATGTCCGTCATTTATGTAGGTATTATTGTCTGAAGGACAAATAAATACACAACATCGTCCAAGAGTACCATTTCCAGTTGCATTCAAGAGAACATCTCCTGATTCAAGTATTCTCTTCCTAACTGGGATTTCCTCGTTGTGGTATTTTATATTACCCAAACGTTGACCATCCCAATGGATACATGCTTGATTAATCACTAAGACAGAAGAAGATTCAACATATTTTGGCGTTATCCCCTTACTCATGATTGGACAAACCGATTCAAGGGTTTGCTTATTATGAGTATTATAATACATCTCGATAAATTGCGACATACTAACCAATAAATTTACGGTGAGACATTTTTACATTTGTCTGATTCACCATAGCATATTGCAATGTTGTATCAAGACTTTGATGCCCTAAGAGATGCTGGACCTGCTCTATAGGCATACCTTTATCTATCGCCATTGTCGCCAACGTACGGCGAAATTTATGAGGATGCACCTTAGGAATATTCAATTCACGTCCCAAACGACGTAAACGAATTTCCACACCACTTATCTGTAGTCGATCATAAGGTGCTAATAATGAAACAAACAGGGCAGGATTGTCATCTATCCGTTCTGCCAAATAACGTTGTAAATGTATCTTTGTACGAGCATCGAAATAAACTCGACGTTGCTTATCTCCTTTACCGGTAACGATGCATTCCCGGTTTTCAAAGTCTATATCGTTCCGATTGAGTTTGACCAACTCCCCGACACGCATACCAGTAGAGGCCAACAAATCAATCAAGGCTAAATCGCGAATACCTTCGCAATGGTCACGCATTTGTTCTAACGCTTCATCGGAGTATGTTTCTTTGACTGTTTTTCCGACTTTTACTTTATGAATCCGACGTACCGGACTCTTCACAATATAATCCTCATCCTCAAGCCATGAAAAGAAACTTGACAAAATGCGACGTATATTGTCTACCGTAACCTTTGTAGCACCGCTTGTCTGCTGATAATCATTTAAGTAATTACGCAAGTCATCAGTAGTGATATGGCGAATATTTTTTTCTATTTTCCTGATAGCATTATTTAATGTACTTCGATAATAGTGCATCGACTTATCCGAACAACCTTCGACTCGTTTAGCCGACAAAAAACTATCTATCAATTCACTATTACCACTGCACTCTTCATTGTTCTTAGACGACACGTTGATATCACGAAAGGCATAATCTAGCACCTTTCGTAATTGACTCATTTGCTCGTTGTTTAAAACTCCCAGCATAGCCTGCTCTATGTCATTAATCAGATTCTCTATCATATTATTAATAAATTAGTTATCCAATTAAGCCGCAGCTATCAACGCATCTCTTTTATTCTATCCGTTTATTAAACTCTTTATGACTTTATCGATATGTTCAATGCACTGCTTCAATTCAAATTTTGATTTGTCGGCTTGTCTATATATTGCTTCAAAACGCCTTTGTTCCTCTATCGCAGGCAATCCAACCATAAAATGGTCCAGATATGAAGCACTAACTCTTTTCTGCCCGCCTGTTCCAGACATATTTTTTGCAGCACGCTCACGAAATATAGGCATTCGTGTTAATGCTAACAGCCAATAGGGACTAGATATTCCGTTAATTGGCCGCAATACATGAAATTCTGTAGATCCCATTCCTATACCATTTGTAAGTCCATGTACAATAGCTCCTTTGCCATTCTCCATACAAGGTGTAATTTTGGCAAACAAGACATCATTATTCTCAAAATATGTAAAGCTTTTTTTTACTTTTCCATATTCTTCGTCAGTCATATCTACCAAATATCCATCCTCACTTACCGCCGGCATAGGAATAAAAGAGACTTTATCGGTGTCGCAAAGAGCAATGTTAGGACGTCTTGGATTTAGAATACAACATTCTCCTAATCTTTTCAACTCATTCTTCTGATTTAAAGAAAGAGGATTCCCAAACATCTCGATAAATTGCGATTTGAAGTCGCCAAATTTTGATTTATCTACCTGTTCTGCTATGAAAACGAATTCAAGTTGTTTGTCCATTGGCGGTAAGATACAATCAAAGTTTCTTAACTCAGTGAGCGGCATTCGTGGCATTTTAGTACCTCCAGCTATATCATTTGCATAATTAACGAACTGATTACCCCGCAACAGATGACTCAAAAATACTTTATGCAATTTACTAGGCTCTGGACGTAATGGAACCAGTTCTGTCGTTGCCATTCCAGGCTCATCTGGTATCACAACCTTGTTTAAATAAGGCCTTAATTTTGAGAATAGTACATTCCCTTCATCAAAGGATTGAACAGATAAAGCATTCTCAACATCTTCATAGACCTTCTCTATTATCCTACCAGTATTTGATTCTATCATATCAAGATTCAATAGCCAGATTTTGCCAGATAGTTGCTCTTTAGAAGGCATTTCCGGGGCGACATCTTTAATCTTAGCAGTCTTCCAACCTTTTGTATTCGTAACAGGATTACCAAACATCTCGATAAATTGCGATTTCACCATTTCATCAGTGGTAACAAGCAACTTTTTATAAGCCTCTTTTAACCGATAAGCAGCCCAAAGCTTATCCGATATGTCTCGCATTTCATCAATTGATGGTAATTCAAACTCATATTCAAGAAGTGTATCTTTAGAAATGCGTTTTGAGTTCATCCCATCAGCATGTTTATTAGCATATATCCAAAAATGCTCAGAATTAAGCATAAAAGGGATATACCTAATTAAATCTTCACGCGAATATCCTATCGTTTTTTGTGTGTCTTCTTTTAAACGAAGAATAATAGAATCTCCTGAAGTTATGCCATCAAAGAATACAATGCCAGCACGTTTAAGATATACGTTTCTTCGTGCTATTAAAATATCATTTGCTTTGAATGCCTTAGCCGAAGTAGTCAATAATTCCGTCCCCTGAAAACGAGTAATAACAGGTTCCCCACTATCGTAGTGTTCCAATCCTATGAATCTGTCATAATCAGACCGACTCGGATTTTGGACAGAAATAGATATAGGATTGGCTATTGAACTTAAATTAATTATTTTCATGGAATAATAGATTTGTTAAGGAAGAATATTCTTTTGACAATTGGCTGTGACTTGATTTCCAATTTTCCACGGCCTCGTCATAGTTTAAGAATTCCTCTGATTTTCCCTCTACAAAGAGAGATACAGAAAGTTTTCCACCATTGGACAAAATATCTTCATTTGTCGCTACTTTACAATAGCCAGTTTCATCAGAGAAGCTATTATAAGCATTGAGCATTCTGTTAATATGTTTGTCCTCCAAATAACTTTGTGCATTCTTTCTTGTTACTTCGCTTTCTGCCTCAATAAATAAAACTTTACCTTTCCGGTCATACGGTTTGTTCTCATTAAATATAATTACGCATGAAATCATCGCGGAATTATAAAATAGATAATGTCCTAAAGCAATGACACATTCAATTTTATCTAATTCAACAAGTTTCTTTCGTAATTCCTCCTCTTCACGTCTAAAGAGAACACCATGTGGAAAAAGAACAGCAGCTCTACCTGCTTTGGAATCCATTGAAGCAAGAATATGCTGTAAAAAAGCATAGTCTGCTTTTGATTGTGGTGGTGTGCCGAGGAAGTTACGTCCCCACTTATCATTCATAAATTTTTCACGGTTCCACTCCTTAGTAGAATATGGAGGATTTGCCAAAACTACATCAAACTTACGAAGATGGCTGCCATCCAAGAATGCAGGATGCTCCAACGTGTCAGCACATACTATTGAAAAATCCTCTACGCCGTTCAGATAAAGATTCATTCGTGCAATAGAAGAGGTCAATCCATTTACCTCTTGTCCGAACACCTGCACACTCTGCCACTCTTCCCCTTTGTTGCGAAGATAGTCCAAACATTTAACCAACATTCCCCCGGAACCGCAAGTCGGGTCATAAATACTTTCATTGTGTTTGGGCTGCAGTATTTCAGCCATAAGCTGAACGACTGTTCTATTCGTATAGAACTCCTGAGCAGTATTTCCGGCATCATCGGCAAACTTTCCAACAAGGTATTCGTATGCTTGCCCCATCTCGTCGGCAGGACAAACCTTCAGACTCAACGTATATTTAGAGAAATCCTCAATCAACGAAGTGATTATACTATCGGGCATCTTTGCCTTGTTGGTCCAACCATCCTTTGGGCCAAAAATTCCCTCTAATCCTCCTATTTTTCTGCCATCCATCTCTTTGGCAGGGTTGGCTTGTTCTATGGCAATAAACGCCTCGACTAATTTATTACCTACATTTTCGGTTACCTCACGAACATCTCTCCAGTGCGCACCATCAGGAATACGGATGGGGAGATCTTCTACTTGCATACCTGCATACTCAACTCCTCCTTCACACACAAAACCTTCAAACTGTTCATCATAAACATCGGAAATGCGTTTGAAAAAAAGCAAAGGGAAAATATACTCTTTATATCCTGCCGCATCAATCTGACCACGCAAATGAGTGGCAGCCGCCCAAAGGAAACTTTTAAGTTCATCGAGCGTAATAGGGTCGTCCGGATGACGATATTGTTTTACTTTTTCTGCCATATTGATTATGCGTTAATGAGTAATGAAAATTCGTTCTCCAATCGCTTCACATCTTCGTATGCTTGTTTGAACTCAGCCAACACTTCCGCATAAGGACGAATTTCCTCCTTGTGGTAAACCACATAGCGATTGGGCGAAAGATTATACTCTTTATCTCTTATCTCCTGCAATGTAACGATTCGAGAATAGTCCTCTTCATCGGAGTAATTTTGATAAAGTGAATATAACCTATCTATATCATTCTCTTCTAAAATATTCTGCGCTCTC
>ENA-ORNF01002500-ORNF01002500.1-human-gut-metagenome-genome-assembly--contig:-NODE-2500-length-13676-cov-3.518097_pt1 | contig 13676 bp, 13 predicted proteins | sample MGYA00242110_ERZ509012 | MGnify/ENA primary metagenome ERZ509012 (study PRJEB26280, sample SAMEA2338714) | human gut metagenome | biome: human gut; feature: human-associated habitat; material: faeces... | reverse complement strand
TACTTTACATTTAATTTTTTACAAAGATCTTTTAGTTCTAATAAAGCTCTGTAAAGCGAAGTATAAGTAGGTTTCTCATAGTACTTTCGTTTTGTTATCAAATTAAAGATTATTTTTTCATCATCCTTATAAGTAATTACCATAGGTCTAAAATCTAAATGATTGTCTGAAATTGTTTTTAAAACTTCAGGTTTTAAGTTTTTATATCTCTTAACAAATTCACTTGCAATTCCAGCTCCCATTTTGGAGTCAAAACTTATACAATGTGCAAATGCATATTTTTTATCACACAGAAATAAATCACCATTTACTTCTTCAATTTTCAAATTATTTACTCCTTTCTTAACATTGATACAAATTCTTCTTCTGTAATTACTTTAATTCCATTATTTAGAGCATCTTTTACTTTACTAGAACCTTTTTTAGAACCCACAACTAAAAAATCAATTGTCTTTCCATAGCCAAAAGTTCCACCATTTGATTCAATTAATTTTTTAAGTTCATCTTTTTTGTAGTTTAAAAAAGAACCTGTGCAATAAATCTTCATTCCTTCAAATACGTTTCCAGTAGTAATTTCTTCTTTTTCTATAGTAAGCAATTCAAATAATTCTAAAGCTTCTTTTCTTGTTTCTGAGTCTTTTTCAAAGTAATTTAAAATTGAATTAGCTGCTACGTCTCCTAAATCTGGAATTCCAATTAATTGATAGTAACTAGCATTAATGAATTCTTCAAAATCATTATTAAAACATTTAGCTATAGTTTTAGCCATTTTATTTCCAACATTTGGTATACCTAATCCAAATAAAAAAGAACTTAATTTACAATGTTTACTTTCTTCTATCTTATTTAGAATTTTTTGAATACTAACTTCTCCTACTTTGTCTAAAGTTAAAATTTCTTTTTTGTGGTCTTTCAATTTATACAAGTCCATAAAATTATTTAATAATCCATTATCTATAAGTTTTGTAATTAACTTTTTGGATAATCCATAGATATTCATTGCATTTTTACTACAGAAATGATCTATTTTTCTTTCTAATCTGGCATCACAATTTTTATTAGAACAAACTAAAACTTTAGAAGCATCTGAAATTTCAATTTTAATATCTACACCGCAAATTGGACATTTATCAATAACTTTTAAAGTGTTAGATTTTGTTAAATTATCTGCTATTTGAGGAATTATTTGATTTGCTTTAAAAACTGCAATCTCATCACCTATGCCTAATTTTAAAGACTCTAATATGGACAAATTGTGGATAGAAGCTTTCTTTACAGTAGTACCTTCTAATTCAACTGGTTCAAAATTAGCCACTGGAGTAATCTGACCAGTTCTTCCAACTTGATAAGTTACATTAAGTAATTTAGTAATTTCTACATCATCATCAAATTTAAAAGCTAAAGAATGAAGTGGATGATGTTCAGTTTGACCTAAAGATTTACCAAATACTATATCATTATAACATACAACTAAACCATCTATTGGAATTTGTTTTTCTTTAGCTAATTTTTTCATAAATTCAATTTGATCTTCTAAATTAGAATTTACTTTAACATAGCTAATAGATTCAAATCCTAAATGTTTAATAAATTCAATTTGTTCATCTTTCTTTTTGAGATTTGAACCTTCTAAAATATATCCTATAAATTTGACTTTTCTAGATTTACAAATAGATGAATCTAATTGTTTTACTGTACCCGAAACAAGATTTCTAGGATTTTTATATTTATCATTTTCATTTAAAATTTTTGAATTAATTTCTTCAAAAGTAGAATAATCTATATAAGCTTCTCCAATCACATGGATTTTTTCTTTATAGCTTATTTTTAAAGGTATATTAGAAAAAACTTTTGCGTTATGTGTAATATCTTCTCCAACTTCTCCATTACCTCTGGTAGAAGCATTAATCAATTCCCCATTATTGTAAATTAAGTCTATGGTTAGCCCATCGATTTTATGCATTAAAATTGAATCGGCTCTTCTAGCAAAACCTCTTAATTCGTTAACATCTTTGGTTTTTCTCAACGATTTCATTAAAAATTCATGCTTTACTTTTTTAAATCCTTCTATTAAAACATTACCAACTTTTTGAGTTGGAGAATTAGATAAAATTGTATTAGTTTCTTTTTCTAATTCTAACAAATCATCAAACATTTTATCGTACGTTTTATCACTAATTTCTGAATTACCAAGCGTATAGTATTGATAAGAGTACTTATTAAGTTTAAAAATTAATTCTTTCATAATATCAATTTTTTCTTCCATTACTCACCCTCCCTTTTAATTAATTATAAACTATTTTTTTAAAAAAGTGAACATAAAAAAAGACAATACTTAAAAAATATTGTCTTTTCAAAATGGATTAATTTAACTCCAAGGTATGTTCTTTAATTTTTCAGCAAAGCTTTCTACTCTACCAGAAAAAGTTCTTTGATTTTTTTCATTAATGATGTTTGACATATCTCTCATTTCGGAAATTTTATGAGTTTGTATTCCAACACAACCTGACCTTGATGCTACTTTTTCAAGTATTTTTGCTTCAGGATCTGCTCCTATACAAACAAATGAATCTTCAAAAAATTCTACATCTCTATTATCTTCAAAAACTGGTAATCCATTATAAGTAGAACCTTTATAATTTTTTATATGTTCGCAAAAATCATCTTCAGTAACTGCTTTGTTTCCACAGATAGAGCAAATTGAGCTTCCACATCTGCATCCCATACTTGTATCTGAAATATCCTTTATACCCTCAGTTTCCTGATATTTATTAGGGGGAGTAGACTATCTCTTCATCTCTACTATTAGAGATGTTCGGCACTTCCATTCTGGAATTTCACCAACAATGTACGAATTTCATAATCATATTACTAAGTAACTTAGATCGTATATCCTAGTCGTTACACCTTCAAAGAAATTTCTTTCTAAGCTTGGCACGGTATTAGCTTATTAATTTAATAATTAACTTAGATTTTCACCGTTAGCCAGTTAAAACTGACACCTTATATTTATAAGTTCACCGAATTTTTAATTATATATTACTACATAATGGACCTTTAAATTAAGCCCTTTTCTATTCCTCTAGCAAGTTCTGGATATGCTTTTTTATCAACAGCTTTTAATAATTCAACATATTTACCTTTATCATTCCAAACTGCATCTACTATAATTCCTCTAGCTTTTTCTACATTTTCATTATCGTGATCTACAAACGCTGATTTACCTATAAAAGATTTATAACTCTTTTTTAATTCTTCTTCTGAAAAGAAATCTCCATTATCATTTGCATTTCTACAAATTTTAGAGTACTTTTCAAAATTCTTATAATATTCATCTATTGGAACTGAAATAGCAGAACCATCTCTTTGAGGTATTACATTTCCAGCAGATACTGCTCTATTTCTAACATATAAAAAATCATCTTCTTTAGGAGCAACAGTGACTAATTTTGCAGTTTTTACATTACTTTTATTAACCTTTAAAGTTTCTGATTTTTTTAATTTACTCATGTCTGGAGTGACATTTTCTTCTATTACTATCTTATTATTATCATAACAATATTTATTTTTCAAAATTTTCAACCTCCTACACTCTTAGGATTCCGTTTTTTCTTGCTAATTCTTCAGCTCTAAGGATCCAATTATCATAATCATCATTGAATTTTCCTAAATCAGAAAATTTTCCTTCATTAATCATTTGCCTCATAAATAAAAAATTCTCATTAGTTGGACCTAATACTGAATCGCATACCAATTGTTTTGCCATTAAATAATCATCTTGACCATCTCTAACTTTTGATCTAGTAGTATCATTTACACATTTATCTACATCGTTATGAGACAATGGTCCTACATGATTAGATTTTCTAATTAATCTTTTCATCTTTTTCCTCCTTGCAATTTTTTTATAGTTATCATATTCAAATGATTGTGCATTATCATCTTCTTCAAAAATTTCAAATCCAGGATATTGTGATTTAACCGCATTAACTACTTCTTCTAAAGAAGTATTTTCTAAAGTATCAGTATCTATATAGATAGCCTTTACTTTTGTACCTTTCATTGGAACTTTAGTGACCTTATGTAAGCAAGCAAATGGAAGATTATTTTCTTTAATTTCGCCTCTGTAAACTTGATCTGAACTATTATCTTCTAAAACATCTGAAACAATTTCAGAATGAAAGTCTCCTTCATAAAACTTTCCATCTAAATAAACTACTGCGCAGTCTCGTTCCCCATAATCGTGAAAAGCTTTTTTAACATTAAATTTATTTTTTGCTAATTTTGTATATTTATCTGTCTCTTCTGGAGTAAATTGTTCACTATCTTCAAAAATTTCATAATCTGGATATTGTTGTTTTGTTAAATTTGCTAATTCATTTAAATCTATTCCGTAGATGGTTTCCGGATCTATGAAAATCATTTTTCTTTTTTCGTTAGTCTGTGGATCAATTTCTAACTTATGAAGACAAGCATACGGCATATCTTTTAATTGTCTATTATTTGCCATTTCATTAACCAAATTACCTCTAGCAACTCCAGACTGACCAGAATTTCTTCTTATATTGTTATCATAAGTCCAATTGGTTAAAGCGATATTATGTGTATTTGCCTCTACAAATTCTCCATCTATATATAAGATAGCACGGTCACGAAATTTAACATCATGCCATGCAACTTTACTTATTAATCTTTTCATTTTTTTCTCCCTTAAACACTGTTTTACAGAATGGATGAAAAATTGTTTCATCTATATCATCATTAATTTCAAATCCATTTTTAAATCTCTCTTTACAAATTTCACAAGTATTTGCATTCATATCTACTTCTACTTTTTTAACTCCTAAAATAGCAAAAGTATATATTTGAGACATTTTATAGAATTGTATTAATTTACCAATTATAGTAAATATTAACTCATTCTTATTGTCTTGTTCAAATCCAAATACTTCTTCAAGTTCTTTTACAAAATCTTCTATGTTAAATTGTTTTATGAAACTATTATCAACTTTTTCTTTTTTATTTAATTTCTTTAATACATTTTTAACAGCAATAGTAAAAATATCGTTTATATAAAATTCAAGTAATTCTTTAATATTAGTATATAATTGTTTATTAACTGCATAATCTTGTAATTCTAATCTAATACTATTTAAAAGACTATGAGCATTATTTTCTAAGCATATTTCTTCAACTAATTCTCTCACATTTATTTTTTTAAAGATATTTTCATTAGTTTGTGAGGTTTTTGTTGATCTTTGAGCTCGTTTGTTACGAAAAAACGATTATCCCTTATAGAAGCTTGACTTGAACTTTCTCCTGCACTAGGTGGTGAAGTAGGCATTTGTCCTCCAGATAATGAAGTAGGTTGATTTCCTGGTCTATTTCCAATTGATGGAGAAGTGGATCCAACAGGTGAACCATTTTGTGGAGCATGAGATGCTGGGTTTCCAGAATTTCCTGGTAATGGTCCTGTTTTTGGAGCGTTAGGATCAAATACAGTACCTCTTTCTCTTTCAAGATTAGCTTTTTCAGTATCAGGATTTAATCCCAATATTGGTAACATTGTAGAAACTGAAACTAATCCCTTATTTTGCATTTGTTGTAAGGTACTCATTATTGCTTGATTGCTAGTTAAATCTTGTACATCCCATCTAATTTCAGGAATAACTAATTGACGATCTTTTCTATTAGCTATTCTATATCCGCCATTAATTTCTGATTTAATTGGTTTATAAAAACCTTGAATCTCAGCAATTGGTTTTAAGACTTTATAACGAACCCAATTTTCTAAACGCAATCTATAAGACATATATTTTTTCATTAAAGCTTCCATTCCAACTCTAGCACCATCATAACCTTCACCATTAAGTAATGCTTCACTTATGCACATACCTGATAAAAGTTTCTTAGTAGTAAAGTCAAATTCTTGTTGCAATGGTAAAATCTTTCCAGCAGATCCAACATAATCGAATTGTAATCCATAATGATATACTATAAAATAATTAGGGTCTTGATCTGCTTCTAATAAAACATCTCTAAATGAATCTAAATCTTCTTGAGTTGGCATTGGTTCTCCAGGAGCACCTATTTTTGCAACTCTTATAGGGAAAATATGTCTAGTAGCTATAGCATCTTGAGCTTGTCTTAATTTATCTTCATATATTAAAGTTTTAAAACATCTCATCATTAATGGTGTTCCCCAAGTTTCATATGGAGAAGCCTTATGAGCTATATGAGTCACTAATCTATTATCTAACTTTATATTTCTTCCTGTTTTTATTGATCTAATAATATCTGATGGCAATTGAGCATATAAGTCTTTATATTGTCCGGATGGTCCTGCTTCTACTATTGTTTTAATTTGTTCATCTGGAACTAATTCTATTTGTTGCTCATTAGCTAATGAATTAGATACTATATTTATGTAGTCTGGATTTAACATTGTAAATGAATCCCAAATTCCTTCAACTTCGTCTAATTGTCCAAAAGGAAAAACATCCCCTATTTTCCAATATTCTAATCCTATGTTTAATAATAATTCATTTATATTAAGTTTATCAAAAAGCATATATTCAAAAAATTCTTTAATATCTCCATCTGGACATTGTAAAGAAAAATTTGAAATAGGTGCTTCTGTATGAAAGTCTATAGCGGATGCAATTATTTCATTAGTTCTATAAAAATGTCTAGTCCATTCGTTTCTTTCTCTTCTATCTCTAGGCAAAAGCATATTGTAAGATTGAAATAATGGATGATAAAAACTTGAACCCAACATTTTAGTATTATTCATTAAATTCATACCATTAAATCCTACACCTGCTGCCATTTTTCTCTGTACATTTTTTGGTAAATCGGTTTTTTCTAATATTGCAGATTTGCCCATTGTAACGCCAGTCGGATTTTTGATTATTTTTGCACCAGTCTTTTGATTAGTATTTACACCTTGTTTAGCATTATTAAATTCTTCATTTAAATTGCTGGTGATTATCTTTTTTGGCATTTAATTCTCCCTTCTGAAGTGCGCACACGGCCACAACAAGTTATTTTCATATTATAAATACGGGTATGGATTTTGAAAATAATGAAAAAAGGTTAGCAATTAAGCTAACCTTTTATAGTTTATAAATTTTTTCACTATTTTTATCAACATAGAACTTACTATTACAAGCTGAACATTGAATTTCTACTTTATCTTCGCAATCAGTACATTTTTCTAAGCCGCATGAACAATCTGGACAAACGCCTTCTTTAAATATTTCTCTCCATTTACCCATTAATTCAACTGGATTTGAATAATCAAATGACCCATCAGTTGCTGGTACAGCATCTACATGAACATCACATTCTTCATATTGTACTGGACAGCTTCTCATATCTTCTATTATAGGTTCATCTACTTCTTCTTCATCGATATGATCTTCTTCTTCGTCTTCTTCTACAACGTCATCTTCTGGCTTTTCTATATTATCTAAGTCATCTGCTTCTTCAAAATCTAAATTTTCATCTTCATCTAATAGTTCTTCTTCTTCAGCTTCAGCAAATTTTCTTAATTTTTCAGCTTCTAATTTAGCAGTTACCATTCTTGAAACTTTATCATTAATATATTGTTGAACTTTACTATTTAATAATATTTTATCAATATTATCGTTAATATATTCTTGAACTTTAGTTTCTACTAAAGATGCTATCTTTTTACTACTAACAATCATATCGGTATCATCTTCTTTCATTTCATCTATATCTGGTTTATCATCAGTCACTTCTACTGTAGAAACAGTATTTCCATCTTCATCTTCTATATGTGCAAAAGCTTTACTAATTTCATCTTGCATGTCTTCAGCTTGTTTATTTGAACTAGATACTACTATTTGTCTAGCATTTAATTGTTTATTAACTTCATCTATATTTATAGTATTTGGTAAAGTAGTTACCACATTTCCAAACCCATTTATTATTGCCGCACTATTATTCTCTTTATCAAATAAAACTTTATAAGTTTCATCATTCCAAGTTATTGTTTCTAAATCATTTATATTTATTTCTGTACCTGGAGCTTGACTATTTGGATTAGCTTCACCATGACTAGGAGAAGGTGCTCCAAAATTATTATCGCTAGGTTGACTCATAGGAGAAGTTCCTGGAGTACTTGTTGCATCTTGACCACCTGACATACTAGGACCTCCAACAGAAGTAGAAGGACCACCTACACTAGATGAAGAAGGTGAACTTGAACCTGGACCATCAGCTACTTTTGTAGTTCCTTTTTTTAAAGAGTTTACAAAATCATCTATCCAAGAAGGAATAGTTCTATACTTATTATCACTCATTCTTTTTTACCGCCTTTGTTTTCGTTCAATTCTCACTTATTATACCTAAACTAAAAATAGGTGTGCACAAATTACATATTTAATTTTCTATTCAGTTTTGCCAAAATAAGCATCACTTGTCTGATAATCTGTTTGTTCTTCAAATTTCCAAGGAACTTTAGTATCTGAAAAATAATGTTCATCTGTTATAGAGTCATTTTCTACTTCGTCATATCCTTCTGGAAAAACTATTCCAGAAACATATCCCACATCTCCAGTATAAGATTCATTTTCTGAAACTGCTTTCTTTTTTAACCTAGAAATTTTTTTCATTTAAAATTCCTCCGTTCTATCCATTCCATAAAGCATTTCTTTTACTTTCAAACGATACTCACTATCTTTATCATCTTTACTCTTTAAATAATCTATTGTATCTTTCATTCTATAATTATCAAATTTTTCTGTAGTTTTTATTCCTTCAAATGCTGTTAATAAATCCTTATACATTCTTTCAGCTTTATCATAATCTGGACCATCGTAAAAACTGCTAGTATTATATAGTCCTTCTTGATAAACTTGAAACATTGGTGTTGTACCATTATTTATTAACCTATAGCAAAAACAAATTACATCTCCACTTGGTAAAACAAAACTATCTAAATCTCCATTAAAATTTGAAAATAATGCCGCAGTTTTATTCATTTTTTTCTTCACTAATCTTTTCATATTTCTCACCTAATGAAAAAACGAACCAAAAGTTCGTTTATTAAAATCTTCCGTACAAATTAGCTGCTGCTGGTGACCATATAGCTGATGAAGGTGAATTCCAATCTGAATGTGGAGCATAAAATTCACTAGAATTATCTTCCCAATAATCTTGTTTTGCTGATAAACTTGAAATCAAACCGTTTTGATACATTTCTTTCGCTTGTTGAACTCCAACAAAAGGAGTTGCTTTTGAATCAGCTTCGACTTGCTGAGTTTGATTTGGGTCTTGTTGCTGCTGCTGATTTTGAGAATCTGTATTTTCAGTATCAGTAGTATTATTATTGGTAGTATTGTTAGTATTAGTAGTATTGTTAGTATTATCAGTTGGACTACTTGGAGCAGGAGGTGCAAAAGCTTGATCCACTTGTTCAGGTGTTTCATTAGTAAAATCAGCAAATTTTCTCAAATCTGTTCTTTTAGTATTATACTTTTTATCTAATTCTTCTTCTGTAATAGTATCGTTTGTTAAATTAACAAAAGTAGAAATCTTAAACATTACAATCCCTCCTTTTTATAAAAATTTCTTTAATTCTCTCCAAATGTATTCTATATCATTAGGATTTTTAGCTAAACTAAGTTTTTCACTAAGTAAATTTTTCTTATTAGCTGTAATCTTTTTCTTGCTATAAGAATCTTTTATTATAGCATCTAATTTTTTAGCTGTATTAATCATATCTGGACTTAAACTTTCTTCTTTTTTCTCTATAGCTCTATTATCTGTATCAAATACGTATTTTCCTCTTAAATCAACTGATAAACTACTAGTAGTATTTTCACTCATATTCCTATTTGCTTCTCTAATATTAGTCATATTATTATCAGATAAATATTTTACTATTTCGCTCATAGACATATCACTATAGTAACTATTTGAATTTAAGTTATTTAATACATTTAATTCAGCTAATTTACTTATTGATTTATCAACATTTTCATATCCAACTATAGGTAATAATTTATTCTTTAAATCGGTTTTAGAAATTACAATTTTGCTAGAATTTCTTGTATTATTTAAAGAAGCATATTTATCAACTGCTCTATTTGTATTTTCTAACAATTCAATAACATTATTAGGAGCTACTGACTTATTACCATCTGAAATTTCTACTATATCACCGATTTTATTACGATTAGTAGCAAATTTAAATTTTAATCCTTGTCTTAAACCATTAAATGGATTAATAACTTTTGCAGTTATTGTATAATGGTCTTCTTTATCTTCAGCATCTAAAATATCAAAGTCCTTAAACATTCCTGAAATTACTACTTTACTATGTAAAGCTTTACTTTGGCTAGACCATTTTTCTTCCATTTCTCTAGTATCACTATCTTGTATATAATTAGCAGTTAATACTAACTCTTTATTATTTTTACTTCTACGTAATTTTTCTATTATCTCTTCATCTGATAATGGTTTTAAATTACTTATAGATAATAATTGTTCTAGAGTATTTTTAGAAGCATAAACATTATGAGAAATTTCATTAACTTTTCCCATTCTTAACCAATTATTAATAGTTAAATCTATTTCATCATTATCTAATTTTGCTATATTCTTCAATTTTCTAATTAATGAATCTTTAGAGAATATAGTAGATGAATTTACTTTTTTATTTGAATTACCAGCTAAATATTTTGATAATATACTATTTTTAGCAAAAACTTCTTTTACTTTATTTAACTCAATTTTTTTACCATTAATTAAAGCGCAGCATTTTGTTATCTTATCATCATCAAATGATAATTCAAATTCTATATCATTTTTTAAACCTGATATGTCATCAAATAATTCTACTTTATAATTTAAAGAATTTTTATTATATCCTACTTTTTTAGGACAGAAAGATGCAAAATGTTTAGTTAAATAACTATTAGCTAAAAATAATCTTTTTTCATTTGAAATTTCTGGAGTACTATCGTTTAAATTATATTCTTTAGCTTCATATCTTTCTATATCATTTTCATATTTTCTACCAGCTTTTACAATTCTATTAATTTCTCTTTCTGATAGTTTTTCAAATGACATTTTACTAATCATATCATCAATAGTAGTCGTTGCAGAATATGTATTACTATTAATTTGATTTAATTCTCCAATTTCAATTAAACCATTAATAAAATCATCTATCTCAGAACTTTTTACTAATGTAGCTAATTTATTAGTTAATTCATTTTTAGATATTATTGCATTACTATATATTCTACTAGCTGTTTTTTTTGTAGTTTTATTATTTATAGTATTTAACAAACTAGAAAGTGACATTTGCTTATTATCGTAGTTAGCAGATCTTAATGAAGCTATTTTCTCATTATTTATATTAAAATTAAAATCTACATTACAAACTTTTCCTGTATTACTTAATACTTTAGCAGCAACTTTAAAATTATCATTATTTCTATTATAAGATTCTACTATATAATCTTTAAAAATAGAACCTAACATATTACTAGCTTCTAAAGATAAATTTTTATCTGATTTTTTTTCATTAGTTGCTACATGTTCAGTATTATTTACATATTCAAAAGAGCCTAACTTGTAAGCTGGTATTTCTTTTTGCATTTTAGGAAATAATTCATCTGGATCATAAAAAGTTCCATATGCATTACTACTAACCCCTACTATTAATCCTTCTCTCAAATAACTATTAATAGCAGTAGTTGCTTCCCTAATTTGTCCATTATAACGTCTTACAATATCTTCTCTATTAATTACATATGCTTGTGAACTAGCAATTTTTTCATTACTCTTTTTTAACGTACCATTTTTTAAATCATCGATACTTTCTTGTAAACCAAATTTATTAAAAGGATATTTTGAATCATTAACATAGAATGTAGAAGCTTGCTTTATTTTACCATTCGCAAATTCATATTCAAAAGTGAAATTTGCTTGAATACCATCTATAGTAGTATCTAAATAAGCCTTTGTTCCAGCTGTCCTAACATTAGTCTTATAATATTTTCCTTTTAAAAACTTGGATAATTCTATTTTAGATTCTATTTTCATTCTTTCTGAATCATAACTTGCTTCTATTTTTCTACAGGAAGCATCTAATTCAGGTCTATATACAGAATTATGTTCTTCAAATTTACCCTTTTTATCAAATTCAAGTTCAATAGCTTGTTTGTTATCAATTATATCTTTGGTCTGATCTCTAAAATCTTTCATCCATTCAGGTAATCTAGAAGGTCCATTATCTGTGAATAGTTTAGAATCTACTATACTAAACTTTTCTCCCATTATAATTGTTTCACCTCTTCATAATAGTTTTGCAATTTATTGTAAATAAGCCATTACTTCATTTTCTGCTTCTTCTATAGTAGTATAGAATCCGCAATAAGAGAAGTTACTCCATTCTCCATTAGCATATCCTTTTTGTTGATAATCTCCACTAATAACTACATAACAACAATCAAAACCAGCTTGTTTTTGGTCTAAAAATACTTTCCATATTTCATAAGCTTTTACTATATTAGCAACATTAACATAATTAATTATATCAGAATTTTCTTCACTTTCAGTATTTCCTTCATCGTTTTGTTTTAAAATTTGTTTAATAAATACTGGAGCTATTTGCAATTTCTTATTTAATAAATCTGATACATTTTTACTTGCTTTGCTAATAATATCCATTATTTCATAATATGGAATATTTTCAATTTTACTTGCGACTAGAGTTTTTTTTTAAGTAACCTTGAACACATTTTTACGCTATTAACTTCATAATTATGTGGCATTACACCAAAATCATCATTTAATTGACTTATTTCATCGTAACCTTTTTCTGTAGATATAAGTCCATTAACATTTGCTCTTGTTAGTGGATCTCTATTTCCATTTAAATTATCTTCCATATTATTTAAAGATATATCTGACAATTGTATATCATTTAATTCATTTCCAACTGCAGCGTATTTTGGTCTTTCATCCAATAATGTAGGAACTACGTCAAAACCTTTTTCTCTTAATATTTTACATATTTCTTTTTTTGTTTTATTATCAACTTTTCCATTTGATGTAAAAGCGTCAACATAATCTTGTAAAGGTCCATCTACTTCCTTCCATATAGATAGAATTTCTTCTGCATAATCTTCTGGAGAATATTTAATCTTTATAATCTCAACAGCAGCTTTTTTTCTCAATCTTTTCATCTTATTTTTCCTTCCTTTATTAGCTATGTATCGCATTTCATATGGTTGCAATTTGTAACCTTTTTCGTATGAAGCTTTAGAAGGATCACTTCCTTCAATATCTCCTTCATTAGTATATAAAGTATAGTCTTCTGCACTAGTTTCAGAGGTATTGTATAGAGTGTTATACGAATCAGTTATTTTATTTTTTAAGCAATTTCTTGTTTTTAAATGATCGCTACTTATTGGCATCATTAATCATCCCGTCTATTAATACCTTGACTGAATCTAGATTTAATATTTGATTATTAGCAATTTGATTATTAACTTCGTCTTTGATAGAGTCAATTAAAGTTTGGTCTTGAATATTATGTTGCATAATATAAGCATTTATAAAATTATCATAATAATTTTTAACAAATTCAAAAACCATTTGCTTTTGATCTGATTGAAGTATTTGATTATAAA
>ENA-ORNF01002492-ORNF01002492.1-human-gut-metagenome-genome-assembly--contig:-NODE-2492-length-13716-cov-3.629163_pt1 | contig 13716 bp, 14 predicted proteins | sample MGYA00242110_ERZ509012 | MGnify/ENA primary metagenome ERZ509012 (study PRJEB26280, sample SAMEA2338714) | human gut metagenome | biome: human gut; feature: human-associated habitat; material: faeces... | reverse complement strand
TGTGTTAAGCACGCCGCCAGCGTTCATCCTGAGCCAGGATCAAACTCTCATGTTAAAAAGTTTTCCTGTCCAGTTATAAACTGGCTTAATCAGATAAATCTGATTTACTGTTTTAAGGTTGTTTCTTTATAGAAACGTTCGTGTGTTGTTATTTACAACACCCTGAAATTCATTGAATCTTTCAAGGTTATTTCACTGTTCAGTTATCAAGGTTCTTTGTTTTGTTGTCGTTCTCGGCGACAGCTTGTTTATTATATCTTATCAAGTCTGTTTTGTCAAGAACTTTTTTCATTTTTTTGAAAGTCTTTCTCTCAATCGGTTTTGTCCGATCTGTTATCTCAAACGCGACAACTCTGATATCTTATCATGTGTTGTTCTGTTTGTCAATAACTTTTTTTATTTTCCAAAAGATAAACAATCAAGTATCTTTTTCCCGCCCCAGCAAAAGTGCTTGTCTTTCGCAGTGGACTTTTATACTACCATCATTGTCCGGATATGTCAACACTTTTTTTCTGTCTATAAAAAATTCATAATGAGTGTCAGAATTACGTTGTTTTCATACAGGTATTTTAACAATCTGCTCTGATATATGCAGGCAACCAGGGCACTTCCCATTTCGCTCGTACTTGTCACAGCTATCATGTAAAACCCGATCCATACCAGTATCAGTCCGTATATCCCACCGGCAAATACACCGAGTGTACGATTTACCCCGCTCAGTACCGGAATCCGTGAAACAATTCTTAACGCCCGCGCTATCACATGCACGATGGTCCACGCTGCGACCAATGCGATCAGAAATGCAATTCCCTCTACCACAAATTCTGCAATCTGTTTTGCTATCTCATCATACAGGCCACTTTGTTCTATAATCTCTCCCGCCATATTTCCGGTCTTCTCAAAAATATCATTTACCACTGAGTCCGGCAGCATAATCCCAAACTGTGACAATTTCTGATTATCCGGACTGCTTTCATTTTGAATGGATCTCTGTTTTTCCTCTACGGATCTTTTTATCTGTTCACTGCACTGCTGCTCAATCTTTTCATATAGTGTCGTGTGTTCCATCAGATACGTATTAATGTATGGTGTTGCAACGGTAACAAATGTAAGTACTATGACCCACGATACCAGGGAATACACAATTCGCAAAAATCCTTTTCTATATCCTCTTATAATATTGTATCCCAGTATCAGCAATACCAGCAGCAAAACCCAGTTCATATGTATGCTCCTTATTTCAGTCTTATTTTTTCTGTTGTATCTTCCAGTATCAATGTATAATTCAGCGCGCCACTCTCCGAAATGATCTTATACAATGTCTGTTCAAACTCATGATGGAATTTATATATCCCATGTATGGTGTATATATCACATGCGTTTTCATTTGTAATACAAATCTCATTGTTCGCAAGAAATTCCACACCTGTATACTCCATTGTAAAATCTTTTTCCAGAACGCTTTTTCCATCCAGATCATAGACACTTATGTGATGTGTCACTGCCTCATCCTCATTGCTTATCACGCAGCCAATATAATTATCATTATAGAAAATACTCTTCACTTCTTTTTCAAAAGGGATCGTTCCGGATTGTTTTGGTTTCTGAGATCCCTCAAACAGGATCACTCCGGTATCCGAGAATGCCGCAAGCCTGTCATCCGCCAGGTAAACAATTTCCGGGATCACGGTATCTGGAAACGTCTGTGCTCCGACTACATGATCAATTTCACTTTCTCCTGCTGTTCCAAAATTGTAAAAAGCAATCGTACTTTTTATACTTCCATCATTGATGTCCAACATGGCAACTGCAAGTCTTACGGCATCCGATGACAATGCAATCGCGACCGGATACCCTTTTTTTGCACCGTGAATCTCTCCTTCCGTTAATTTTGCACCTGTTTTATCATACATTGCAAGATAACCGGAAGCATCTTTTTTCATCAGAACCGCCACCGTTCCCTGCGATGCCACACGCACCTGCTGGATCGGCATTGTCGTTTCTATTCCGCCTAAGATTCCCTCCTTTGTCATGATATAGATCATAGTTCCCTTTTTATCATAGATTGTCAGGTAATCTTCGCAAATATCAATCTGTGGATCGGTCATCTCATAGGTCTGATTCCAGATCAGTTCGTTTGCCGTATCCGTATAAAAAGCACCGTCGTTGCTGTATTTTAAAATATTCTCCCCAAAATCTGCAAACTTTGTAGCCTCCGTATCAGCCCTGTCAACAGACGATCCCACGTCAAAATTCTCATAATGGCGCAGTGCCATAAACACCCAGAGTCCCGCAGAAACTGCCAATACGGTAACGATCAGAATAACGGTTCTTCTGACTACTTTTACCCGATGTTCACGCAGCTTGCGTTCATACTCTTCCATATCCGGTTCTTCTACCGTATGAAATCCTCTCTTGTTTTTTTCCGCCATACCAATCTCTCTTTCATCTTAAACCTCGTTCTTGCCCATTTCGGGCATCTCAAGTTTGTGCGTAAACACAAATCCTGTGTGTGAAAAATCTTTTTTTCACACTGATCTTTCGATATTATAGCATTATTCCCTGGATGTTTCATCTTATTTTTAGAAGCGGCTGCTTTGTTAATTCGGAAGCGTCAGATACTGGCCTGCATAGATTGCATCCGGATCATCAATCCCGTTTGCCTCGCATACTTTGTCCATCATGGCTGTTGTCTGATATATTTTCCGGCAGATCGCAGCCAGATTATCCCCCTGCCGCACCACATAGTACCCCTGTTTTAAATATGTCTGTGCCTCATCCGGCTGTGCCGCCGTCTCTTTTACGTTTTCCTTATTGCTGTTTGTTTCATCTGTGTCCGCTTCCGCCTTCTGTTCTCCCTCCCGATTCTGCATACTCTCTGTTTCCTGGGACTCCATCGTTTTCTGGGCATCTGCTGTTCCAGACGTTTCTGCAGTTTCTTCTGTATCTGTCATTCCTGACAATTCCGTTCCTGCCTGTATCCCTGCCGTTTCATCCGGTGCGGATGCCTCCGCCGCCTGCGTTCCATTTGTTTGAAGCTGTTCCGCCTCTGTCTGCGTACTGTGTTCATCCGCCTGTTTTGTCTCCGTCTGTTTTTCTATATTCCCTGCAATATTTTCCACCACGATCCCAGAATCTGCCGTTTTTTCTGTTTCCGGCATTTCTGTCACGATATGTACCTGATTCATCTGTGCCAGAGTATTTTCCATCTCATTCATCTTCTTATGGTTCTGATAAGCGGTAAAACCAAGAGTCAGTACCACCACAGCCAATACGAGGGAGGAATATGCAGGGATCTTTGCCTCTTCCGTTTTTTCCGCTTCTTCCAGTTGTTTCCGATAACGCCCCTGTCTTTTTCGTTCCGGATGTGGCTGCAGTCCGGGCTCGTCCGGCTGCATACTCTCTTCCATATAGAGTTCTTCTTCCAGGATATCGATATCATTCGTATCTTCCTTTTCTTTTATGTCGTAAACAGGCTCGTCCGGCTGCATGAATGTAACCTCGTCTGTCTCCGGCAAATTTACTTCTTCTGTTTTTTCTTCCCTGTGTTCCATCTTTTTTAATTTTACCGCGGCGTGCCTGTCATAATATATGTAAAATCCTTCTCTCCGGTACAGATGTCCGTTCCGGATGCTGAAAAATGTTTCCTCCTTTTCCAGGGTATCCATTAAGAACAATGTCTGATGAACGCCGCCAAAATGCGTCTGATGAAACTGTTCGATCTGTTTTGTCATATTCGGCAGACATCCTCTGTGATCTAATGCCCATCCGACAATGACCATGCTGTCATACTCATCTTTTAACCGTTTATATATATACGCCCATTCATGGTCGCTCCATCTTGGAATCTCTGCATCAAATTCCAAATGTTCCAGCTGTATTGCTGCCTCCACAAATGTGCACTGTCTTCCACTGTAATTTTCGAATCTTCCAAGCAAAACATATACAAGTTTTTCACAGCTGCTCTCATATGGATGCAGATACCTGTATACTTCATCCTCTATGTATATTCTCTCCCCAACATCCGGTCTCCCAATCTGTCTGATATCTTTTGGCAGCTTTTTTTCTTTCGTATCATCCCAATTTTCTTCCCGGATAATCTCAATCATTCCAATCCTCCCTGTTTAAATTTAAAAAGCTTTTTTTATTGTGAAATGGTATCACAGCATGTCCGATTTTTTTGTGGTTTTATGGCCAGTTTTTCAAAAACTTTTCGACAGAAAAAGACTGCTGCATACGTTTCCGTAATGACAGCAGTCTCTCTTTTGGATTTCTTTTATTATTTTACAAATGCTTTTACTTTTTTGTAGATGCCCTCTGCATCAAGCTCATATTTATGAAGCAGCTCTAATGCCGGACCTGACTCACCGAATACGTCGTTGACACCGATCTTTAAGACTTTCGTCGGAGCCTCTTCGCAGAGCACGTCACATACCGCACTTCCAAGTCCACCGATCACAGAGTGTTCCTCAACCGTAACGACTTTTCCGGTCTTTAACGCGGATTTTACAACCAGTTCACGGTCGATCGGTTTGATGGTGTGGATATTGATGATCTCTGCATCAATACCGTCTTTTGCAAGCATTTTTTCTGCCTCTACCGTCTCATTCACACAGAGTCCGGTTGCAAAAATTGTCACATCTTTTCCTTCTTTTAAGACAATTCCTTTACCGATCTCAAATTTGTAGGTTGCCTCATCATTGAATACAGGAACCGGTAAACGGCCAAAACGAAGATATACAGGTCCTACATGATCATATGCAGCGTGTACGGCAGCTCTTGCCTCTACATCATCCGCCGGGTTGATGACTACCATGCCAGGGATCGTGCGCATCAGGGCGATATCCTCCAGGCACTGATGGGTTGCGCCATCCTCACCAACGGAGATACCTGCGTGAGTTGCACCGATCTTGACATTCAGATGTGGATATCCAATCGAGTTGCGCACCTGCTCAAAGTTTCTTCCTGCCGCAAACATGGCAAAAGAGCTAATAAACGGCACTTTTCCACAGGTTGCAAGTCCTGCTGCGATGCCGGTCATATTTGCCTCTGCGATACCGACATCCCAGTGGCGCTCCGGGAACGCTTTTTTGAAAATTCCGGTCTTTGTTGCGCCTGCAAGGTCCGCATCTAATACGATCAGGTCTTCATGCTCTTTTCCCACTTCTACCAGAGCATTTCCATAGCTTTCTCTTGTTGCAATTTTTTTTATTTCTGACATAATGCTTCCCCCACTTTCTCAAGGTCTTTCATTGCGATCTCATACTCTGCATCATTTGGAGCTTTTCCATGCCAGTCTACGGCATTTTCCATAAAAGATACACCTTTTCCTTTTACGGTCTTTGCAATGATCGCAGTCGGCATTCCCTTTGTCTCACGCGCCTCTTTAAATGCAGCACGAATCTCATCAAAGTCATTTCCATTGATATTGATCGTATGGAAATTAAATGCCTCAAATTTTTTGTCGATCGGGTAAGGAGAACATACTTCATCAACAGTTCCATCGATCTGAAGGTTATTATTGTCAACGATCACAACCAGATTGTCCAGTTTGCGGAATCCTGCCCACATGGCAGCTTCCCAGATCTGGCCTTCCTGGATCTCGCCGTCTCCGCAGAGTGCATAGACACGGTAATCTTTTTTGTCAAACTTTCCGGCTGCTGCCATTCCGGCTGCTGCGGAGAGTCCCTGTCCCAAAGAACCGGATGACATATCAATCCCCGGAATGTGTTTCATATCCGGATGTCCCTGCAGGTAAGAGCCTGTATGACGCAGTGTGACAAGATCCTCCTTCGGGAAAAATCCACGTTCTGCCAGAACTGCATAAAGTCCCGGCGCCGTGTGGCCTTTTGAAAGCACAAAACGGTCGCGGTCTGCCATCTTAGGATTCTTCGGATCAATATTTAACTCCTCAAAATACAGATAAGTAAAGATATCTGCTGCGGAGAGTGATCCGCCCGGATGTCCGGCTTTTGCGCTGTGTACTGCAGTTACAATACTTTTGCGGACTTCGTTCGCTGTTTTTTCAAGTTCCAGATTTGTCATAGTCTAGTCATGTTCCTTTCTATTCCTTTTATTAAATCTCCGTTCTGCCTTCTAAGGCACGGAGCAGTGTTACCTCATCAATATACTCTAAATCTCCGCCGACCGGAACACCACTTGCGATCCTTGTCACTTTGATCCCGGTAGGTTTGATCAGTTTGCTGATATACATCGCCGTCGTTTCTCCCTCAAGGCTTGAGTTTGTCGCAATGATCACCTCGTCAACATCCTTTTGCAGGCGCTGCATCAGCTCTTTTAACTTGATATCTGCAGGTCCGATTCCAAGCATCGGAGAAATTGCCCCATGCAGGACATGATAAACCCCGTCGTATTTGCCGGTTTTTTCATATGCTGCAAGATCTCTGGTATCTTCCACAACCATAATCGTCTTGTGGTTACGTCCGGCATCCTTACAGATCGGACACAGTTCATCATCTGTCAGGGTAAAACATTCCTTACAGTAACGGACATTTTTCCTTGCATCCACGATCGCAGACGAAAGTTCTTCGACCTGTTCCACCGGCATATTCAAAATATGAAATGCCAGACGCTGTGCAGATTTTGCACCGATTCCCGGAAGAGACGATAATTCCTGTATTAATTTACTGATCTGACTGCTGTAATAATCCATGGTGTTTCCATTCTTTCATTTATAATGTTCCAATACGGCTATATGCCTTCTTTAATATTAAAGGATAACGGCGATTTTTACAAGAAGTGTTTTTTACGGCATATTTTTTGAAATTTTTGTACATGATAAACAGGTAACCACACAAAAACAATAGATTACACGTCCCGCAGGCAAATCTGCTGCCGGAAATAAAAGGAGGACCATATGGCATCTTATGTAGCACCTGGAATCAAAGACAAATTCGAGACACTTTCAACGGATCTGAAAAATCTGATCCTCGAGCGAAATGTAGAGCTTAATAACATGCAGGATCTGATCCGCGTGTTAGAGCAGATCGTAGAAGAAGGGGAAGCCGAGTAACCACGGCCTCCCCTTCTCTTTTATGCTTATCTTTTTTGATCTGCAAAATACAATTTCTGTGCCCGTAACAATTCCTTACTGAATGTTAGTTACCTCATATCCTGCATCTACAACGGCTGCTTTTAATGCATCCGCACTGACTGATTCCTCTGCGGTAACAACTGCATTTTTGTCCTCTAAGCTCACCACTACCTCAGACACACCCGGTACTCCTTTTAAAGCCTTCTCAACAGTTGCCTGGCAGTGTCCGCACATCATTCCTTCAATACTTAATGTTGTTTTCATTGTTTGTTCCTCGCTTTCTGATACATCACTTTTTGTTTTTATTTCAGAAGTGACCGCTCTGTTTTCACAGACCGCACTCTCCTGTTCCATGTTACCTGTCTCATTTCCGGATGAAGATTTTTTTCCAAGCTTTACCCATCTAAGGCGCAGTGCATTACTTACTACACAGACGCTGCTTAAGCTCATGGCAGCCGCACCAAACATCGGGTTTAATTTTAATCCCCAGATCGGATATAAAAGTCCTGCCGCAAGCGGAATGCCGATGCTGTTATAGAAAAATGCCCAGAACAGATTTTCCTTGATATTTCGGATAACCGCTTTGCTCAAACGGATCGCTCCGACCGCATCGATCAGGTCATTTTTCATCAGGACGATGTCCGCGCTCTCAATGGCTACATCCGTACCTGCCCCGATCGCGATTCCCACGTCTGCGGAAGCAAGCGCCGGCGCATCGTTGATACCGTCTCCGATCATTGCAACTTTATGTCCGCTGTTCTTTAAGGCGGATATCTTTTCTTCCTTCTGTGTCGGAAGCACTCCGGCAATGACTTCATCAATTCCTACCTGATCTTTGATCGCCTGTGCCGTCACTTCATTGTCACCGGTTAACATGATGACATGGATTCCGTATTCTTTGAACTGTCTGACCGCTTCACGGCTGGTCGGTTTTACGACATCCGCAACGGCGATCACGCCTATGATCTGTGTTTCATCTGCAAACAGAAGCGGTGTTTTGCCCTGTTTTGCAAATTGTTCCATCTCTTTTTTTATCTCACCGGACAGGGCAACGTGTGCCTCTTCCATCAGCTTTTCATTTCCTGCATAGTAAAGTCTGCCGGAGGATAAACGTCCTTTAATTCCTTTTCCAAACAGCGCTTCAAAGTCATTTACTTTTTCCGGAACGATGTTCTTTTTCCCGTAATCGGAGACAATCGCTTCCGCTAACGGATGCTCACTTCCCTTCTCAAGACTGCCCGCAATCTTAAGCAGATCGTTCTCTGAAATTCCTGCATAGGTTCTGATATCCGTCACAACCGGTTTTCCATAAGTAATGGTTCCGGTCTTGTCCATTACAACGGTATCCACAATATGTGCTGTCTCTAATGCCTCTCCTGATTTGATCAGGATACCGTTTTCCGCACCCTTTCCGGTTCCAACCATGATTGCCACCGGTGTTGCAAGTCCAAGTGCACACGGACAGGAGATCACAAGAACTGCAATTCCGCAGGACATTGCAAACTCAAAATCTGCCCCGCTTGCCAGCCATAAGATAAATGTTACGATCGCGATTCCAATAACTGTCGGGACAAAGATTCCCGCAATTTTATCGGCCAGACGTGCGATTGGAGCCTTACTCGAAGATGCTTCCTCCACAAGACTGATGATCTGTGCGATCGTCGTATCTTTGCCGACACGCGTTGCACGCGCACGGATCAGTCCGGCTTTATTGATGGATGCAGAGATTACTTTATCGCCTTCCTGTTTTAACACCGGGATGCTCTCTCCGGTGATTGCGGATTCATCAAAAGAGGATTTTCCTTCTAAGATCACACCGTCCACCGCAACCGACTCTCCCGGCTTGATCACGAAAATATCCCCCTGCACCACATCTGCCGCATCAATGACCTGTTCTTTGCCGTCGCGCACGACTGTCACTGTCTTTGGTGCTAAGTTCATCAGCTTTGTGATTGCCTCACTCGTCTTTCCTTTTGACTTCGTCTCAAGATATTTTCCGACCGTGATCAGCGTAAGAATTGTTCCGGCGGATTCAAAATAAAGATCATGGCTGTACTGATGTACCAGTTCCATGTCTCCGATACGGAATCCCCAGCCGATCCGGTAAATCGCGAAGATACCGTATACCGTCGCCGCAGTTGCTCCCATTGCGATCAGACTGTCCATGTTTGGACTCCTGCGCGCTAATGTTGTAAAGCCGTTGCGGAAATATTTCTGATTAACAAACAGGATCGGAAGTAAAAGCAGGAATTGCGTAAATGCGTAAATGACTGCATTTTCACTTCCATGGAAAAACTTCATGGTAAGCGGCGGCATCGGAACGCCAAGCGCGTTGTAGATCATATGTCCCATCGACACATACATGAGCGGTATCAGAAATATCACGGATATGATCAGTCTTGTCTTCATGTTTTTGATATTCTTCTGCTGGATGGAAACGGCATCCTCCGTCTCCCCCGCCTTTACTGCTGCTTTTCCGTCTTCTTTTACCGAGGCACCGTATCCGGCATGTTCCACCGCCTCAATAATCTTTCCGGTATCAAGCTTTGTCTCATCATACTCGACCTGCATGCTGTTTGTCAGCAGGTTGACACTGACTGTCTTTATGCCCTCCAGTTTGGAAACACTCTTTTCCACATGGGAGGAACATGCCGAACAGCTCATGCCTGTTACGTCAAACTTTTCCTTCATGTCAATCTCCATTTCTAAATACAAACCGTTATTTCATCAATTTTTTTAACAGTTCACAGAGTTCGTCGACAGCCTGCTCATTGCCTTCTTTGATGTCTTCGGAAACGCAGGTTTTAATATGGCGTGCTAACAGCTCCTTGTTAAATCCGTTTAATGCAGCCTGGATCGCAGATACCTGTGTGACGATATCCACGCAATATCTGTCATCTTCCACCATGGCACGCACTCCCCGCACCTGTCCCTCTATCCGGGAAAGTCTCGTAAGCAGTGCCTTTTTTTCTGCACTCTCACGCTGTTTATGCTTCACATTATCTCCGTTTGCGCTGCATTTTTCACATGCCATCTGTCTACCTCCGGTCTGTATAGTCTGTGCTGTCCCTGATTTTTTATCACGGTTTTACCATTTTATTGTATACCATATACCCCTATTGGGTATCTTGAATTTACACCACGATCTGCATTTTGTCAAAAGATTTTCTAAGTGTTAAGAATTTTTATCAACAAACTTTATTCTCCGCAATCCACACAGTGTGATCAGCATTGTCACAAATTCCGCCGCCGGGAAGGCCATCCATACCCCGTTTAATCCAAATATTGCGGACAGTATAAATGCAAAGAAAATGATCGCCACAAAACCTCGGGAAATCGACGCTGCAAATGCATATTTTGTAGATTCGACAGCACTTAATATGGCAGTCCCTACGATATTGATCCCGGCAAATAAAAATCCGATAAAATAGATCCGCAGTCCAGTTTCTGCGTAGTCAGCAAGCGTCCTGTTATGTTCGCCATTAAACACTGCAGTCACCACAGGTGCAAACAGGTAAATAAAAATAACCAGAAGTACAGAGACGCCTACTGCAGTCGTAACCGCCATTTTTAAATAAGTTTTCACATCTTTATGAATATCCCTGCCATATGCCTCGCTGACTAACGGCTGGGAGCCCTGTGCAATTCCGTTAAACAGGGCAACTGCAACAAGTGATGTGTTTGCAACCACGCCGTAAGCCGCCACTCCGGTATTTCCGGCAAGTCCAAGGATGATCATATTAAAGACGACCGTGATCACACCGGATGAAATCTCTCCCACAAAAGAGGACACACCAAACTGACAGCAGAAAAGTATTTTTCGCAAAGATGGCAGCATCGGCTTAAATTTTACCGTACATTTTTCCGAGCGGAAATGGATACAGCAGATCAGGATGCCGACCACCGGGGAAAGTGCCGTTGCAAGCGCAGCTCCTTCCATGGAAAGTCCCAGTGGGAACATCAGTACATAGTCAAACACAATATTGAACAGACTGCTGAATAATGTCGCAGCCATTGCGATCGACGGATTCCCATCGTTGCGCACAAAAGCATTGCAGATATAATTCCACATAAAAAACGGCGCAAAACCCATAAAAATACGCGTATAATTTTTCCCAACCGCAACGATCTCTGCATCCCCGCCAAGCAGGGCGATCAATTTATCCGGGAAAAATATTCCTACAAGTATAAAAAGCAGGCCAACAATCAATGCCCATGACAGTGCATGGAAAAAGTATCCGTCTGCATTCGGATGTTCCTGATTCCGCTCGATCACCAGACGGATCGCTGAACCGACACCCATCATTGCCCCGATGGCAAAGATCATGTTGTAGACCGGCAGTACCAGATTGAGTGCGGTGATACCATCCGTCCCCACCGCAACAGAAATAAAGTAGGTATCTGCCAGAATATAGACAGACATACCTACCATGCCAAGCATGTTCTGCGAGACATACTTTACAAATTTTTTTAACATCATAATCCCCATTTTATCAACTTCAATCATAGATTGTGCACTTCTTGGACAATGCTATTGTCATGAATAATAGACCGAACACAAAATTTCAATATTTTCTATATTCGGTCTTATACCCGTTTTACTATTTAATTTTGATGATTAAGAACCCATTGCAATAAACCATTATAATCTACGCTTCCCGATGCAACATTAAGAATTGTTTCATATAATTCTTTTTGCGTATATTTAAGTTCTATCCCGTTCAACGCAAGAAATACAAGCATTGCATGTGTTCCAATTCTTTTATTACCATCTATCATACAATGATTCTTTATCAGTCCATATCCTAATCTTGCAGCTTTCGCCTGTATTGTCGGATATAATTCGTCCCCTCCAAAGGATTGAAAAGGCGTTTCCAAAGCCGAGTCCAATAAATTATAATCTCTGACTCCATCGCTTCCACCAGTCTGCTGAATTAATTGAGTATGAAGCATAAGGATCTGCTCTTTGCTCAATTTTTTCATTTAGCCAGCACCTCATATGCTTCCCTATTCTGTTCCATAAGCTGCTTCGAAATACTCAATACATCATCATCAGATGCTATCATATCTTTATCCGCTTTACTAAAGTCTATAACAAGGTATCTTGGTACATTGTTTTTCAAAATTACTGCTGAACCGCATTCATCTACCAGTCGTGCAACCTTAGAAAAATTCTGGTTTGCTTCGGAAATTGAAACCATTGTATTTGTATCTATAGTCATTTGAACACCTCCATAATCTTTTTACAATAGTATACACATTTTTTAGGATAAATTCAACCTAACACAAACAGGCAGGTCGTATCCGACCTGCCTGACTTATTATTCTGATTTCTCTGAACCTTACTTTTTATGTTCTTTTATATAAGCGCTTTTCCAAGACTTCTGCACGCTTCTAATGCTTCATCGTCCGGTGCTTCATGTGCGATCACACCTTCACCATTTACAACAGTTGCTCCTGCTGCGTTCATGCGTTCTTCCCAGTCGCGCATCCACTGTCCGTCACCCCATCCGTAAGAACCGAATAAAGCGATCTTTTTGCCTGCTGCAAAGCCTTCTACCTCTTCTACGAAAGGCTCCATCTCGCTCTCCTCTAATACTTCAGCTCCCATTGCCGGGCAGCCTAATGCAAATGAGGATGCAGCTTTTAACTCATCTACGGATACTGCAGATACCGGAACAACGTCTGCCTCTCCGCCTGCTGCCTTGATTCCCTCGCCAACTGCATTTGCCATTGCTTCCGTATTTCCCGTCTGGGACCAGTATGCCACGATAATCTTGCTCATATTTCCTCCATTCCTGTGCTTATTTTTGCACATTCATTTTATACAAACGGATTCCTGGTCTCGCACGACGCCTTTGCCGCATCAAGCCGGGTGTTTTCCGTTTTTATCTTATTTACTTTCATCTGAAAATCCAGTCATACATCAAATGATAGAATATGCTTTTGTAAACATTCTGTTATCATGAGTCCATCTAGGCAGACTCTAACATCTTGCCGTAAAGCAGAAGTTCATGGATTTCCATGCCGGACGATATCAGGCGGATCGCGTCTTCCTTTGCCTGATTGTAGCGGTCAAATGTTATTCTTGCCGCATCCACATCTCCATATACTTTCCAGTAACCGCAATATAGGTAATTGCGTCCCTCGTTTCGGATAAAACCTAACACATCTTCTACAGGATAACCCAAGAGCAGTCCAAGCTCATGTGGAAAAGACAGATGATCCTTCATATATTTTTGATAGCGGGCACACAGTTTTTCAAAAATGTCGATAAGGCGTAATGTCTGATACCCAAACAATCTCATCGTTTCCTTCACATCTTCTTCGTTCAGATAAGCGAGTAGTTGTTTTTCACGAAAAAGCAGGAATATTGTACGATGTTTTGTCTGGTAGAGTGTATGTACAGTAATTTCTGTATTACGGAACAAATCTTTCACATCTTCTTCGTTGCTCTTTGTCACCGTAAGAAGATTTGACAGTTTGATTCCCGTAAGAAGCGGGGCACATTGCAGTGCCAGTTGAGTCTTTAATTCTTTTTTATCCATCTTCTCCAGAATCTCTAACACTTCCCTGCTCATGGTCATCTCCCATAGAACAACAGATCTCTCGATCCATTGTTTTAACATATATAGTTAGTTTATCCTAACTCCTGTTTAAAA
>ENA-ORNF01002486-ORNF01002486.1-human-gut-metagenome-genome-assembly--contig:-NODE-2486-length-13754-cov-3.041390_pt1 | contig 13754 bp, 10 predicted proteins | sample MGYA00242110_ERZ509012 | MGnify/ENA primary metagenome ERZ509012 (study PRJEB26280, sample SAMEA2338714) | human gut metagenome | biome: human gut; feature: human-associated habitat; material: faeces... | reverse complement strand
GAATACACGCGCTTTTCCTTCCGAAATCTGCACATCCCCGATCGTCACCTCGCCTTTTTTCTGAATCATCCGCCCCACATCGGGCCGTGCGTCCGGAACATTGTAGTCCTCATCAAACGTAATCTGTGACACCGCTTCGCTTTTTCTGCTGATCTGATGCAGAATCTTTTTTACAAAATCCATAAGGCTCCTCCCACTCTAATCCTCAAATACGACTGAGATTCCCGCCGCCGCTTTCGTTTTCAGCACGACGTAAGGGCAGGAGGCGGCGCCTTTCTGCTCCTCCTTTGCGGCAGGTCCGACGAGTTTTGTCCGCACGAAAACGGCGTTTTCCGATTTCGATACTTCTTCGATCTGTATGGAAAAGCCTCCGCTTTTCTGCTTTCCGTAGCCGCGCAGTATGTAGAGATCGTCCCCGCTCTCGTACGCCATCTGGAACGCGGATTCTTTTTTCCTGCGCAAAATCTGATCGATTTCCGGCGGAAAATCGCCCGGCTTTACAATCGCATACGACAGTTCTTTCCGCTCGCCCTCGCTCACATCTGTGATCCGGCACGATGCCAGGAGCATCAGAATCACCGCAGCCAGAAGAACTCTTCCCCGTCTCTTTTTCTTCATCATTCCAAACGCCGCTTCCCGCTCTTTCTATCCATTGTATGACGGGCCACAGTCTTCTATGACGCAAAATCTTTTTCCGAAAAAGACGAAAGTTATTGCAACCCGCCCCATATATGACGTATACTGAAAAGTACGCAATAACTGAATATCACTATTTTTACCAAGAGGAGAAAAAGATTCATGATTCGTTTTATTCTGGTCATTCTGACCGCTTTTCTGTATCTGATTCTGTCGATCCCGGTGCTTCTTGTTCTGCTTCTGATCCGTAAGAAAAAGCCGGAGGTCTGTGACAAGGTAAGCCGTGCGCTGATCCGCTGGATTTTCCGCGTGATTCTGTTTTTCGCCGGCACGAAGATCACGGTGGAAGGACAGGAAAATATTCCGAAAGATCGTGCCGTTCTCTACATCGGCAATCACCGCAGCTATTTTGATATTCTCGTAACCTACACAACGGTTCCGGGTTCCTGCGGATTTGTCGCAAAAAAAGAGCTTTCACGCATTCCGCTGTTAAAGAGCTGGATGGAACTCATCCACTGCCTGTTTCTCGACCGTTCCGACATCAAGCAGGGTCTGCAGATGATTCTCTCCGGATGTGAGGAGATCAAAAGCGGCACTTCCATCTGTATCTTCCCGGAAGGCACCCGCGGCAAAACACCAAGCGAGCTGGAGCTCGGCGAATTCCACAACGGTTCATTCAAGATGGCAACAAAGACCGGCTGTCCGATCATTCCGCTTTCCATCTCCGGTTCCAGAAATATTCTGGAAGCACACTTTCCGAAGATCCGCGCCACACACGTTACTGTGACGTACGGCAAACCGATTCTTCCGGGCGAGCTTACGAAGGAAGAGAAAAAAGAGATTGGAAATTATACGAAAAACATTCTGCTGGAACAGCTGAAAGAAAATCCGGCAAGATAAAATCAATGAGTTTATCAATGAGATGAATGAGGTTGATAAAAGTATGGATTTTATAAACGAACCTCCTACATTGACACCTCCCGTTTTATCTGATACGCTGCGGATGCCAAAATTTGATTTAACTCCTCGTGAAGAAATGCCTAAAATATCTCCCTATACTTTTTCCGGGAATCCTTTCGGCCATGATTATATAGATGGACGTGCTTATCAGATTAATAATACAGGGATTCTGAGTGGTTATCATTCATTTCAAGGATTGCCTTCTATAGGCGAGGCACGCAATGTCGGGGTGATGTATACCCAGCGGCTCAATGATTTTATAACCGTGACAGGAGGAGTATATGCTGCTAAATACAATGTATATGGAGTCCGCTTTAATGATTTCGGTGGTAAGGGAAAATTGTCTTTTCGCATTAATGACAGGATGAAAATTAATATGTTCGGCACATATTCTGTGTATAATGGATACGGCATGACTCCGGCCTCTCAGCTTTTTATGAATCAAAATTCATACGGAGGTACTTTGGAATTCAAAATATCGGATAGTTTCGGTATTGAAGCGGGGGCAGAGAGGGAATTTAATCCGATGACCCGCAAATGGGAAACCCATCCTATTATTATGCCGGTATTCTATAAATGATAAATTGTGTATCTTTACGGCATGAATGAAGAAATAGCAGAGTATTACGAAGAATTATACAGGCTTTATATAGATGAGAACCAGCCATTAGAACGCCGTTACAGACAATTGCGTGAATCATTGGAGCGTGTGGTGCGTGAACGGATACAAGGGAATAGTTTGCAGACCACTGATTTGGCCGCCCGTATTAATTATGTAGCCACTCAATATGGGCTGGATCTGAAAGAACAGAATCAGTTACATACCTTTCGTCTGACTTCCAATGATATTTTGAATCATCGTAAGTTTCCTGCCAAAGAAGAGTTTCTACGTGATTTACGTGCAGTGGCTTTTGCGTATAGGAAGATGTTTGCACAAGATATTCCTTTGAAATTATTCTCGGTTCTTCCTAAACAAGAAATAACATCTTTAGGGAAAAAAGAAAAGAAGGAATACATCCGTCGTATACGGGTATGCTTTGATTATGCCGATGATACCTATTTGTATGTACATCCTGTAGATGTAATAGCTGATGAACCTATACGAGTTGTTTATAATAAACCCGGTATCAATCATGAATTTGAAGAAACCATAAAGGAACTTTGGCGATATGCCCAGCTTAATCTTTTGGATGTTTTTGTAGATAGGGAAGGAATTTATACCCCTTCTTTTATCGTATTGGAGCCGGATTATCTAATAGATATCAGTTCACTGGCAGAATGCTACAAGGATTATGGCAGCCATCCGGCAAACTATTTTTTGAGCCGGCTGGTGCCGATTGATAATGCCCGCCCTTTGCTATTGGGAAATATAGCCAATCTGTTCCTGGATGAATGGATACATGCAGGTGAGGAGGAGCCGGACTATATAGACTGTATGAAGAAGGCGTTCCGGCAGTATCCCATCGAACTGGCTGCTTGTGCCGAACTTCGTGACCCGTCCAAAGAGAAAGAGTTTGCCAAGGATTGCCGGATGCACTTTGAGCATATACGGGATATCGTGCAGCATACTTTTCTGGAACCTGGTTATAACTTGGATAAAAAGGATGCTGTTCTGGAACCGTCTTATATTTGTGAGGCATTGGGTATTCAGGGACGTTTGGACTATATGCAGCGGGATATGAGCAGTTTTATCGAAATGAAATCGGGAAAAGCAGATGAATTCTCCATACAGGGAAAAGTGGAACCCAAGGAAAACAACAAGGTTCAGATGTTGCTATATATGGCGGTACTGGAATACAGCATGGGACAGGACCGGCGGCGTATGCATCCCTATTTGCTTTATACCCGTTATCCTTTATTATACCCTGCCAGAGCATCGTGGGCTCAGGTAAGGCGGGTTATCAATCTGCGCAACCGTATTGTTGCTGCCGAGTATGGGGTACAATTCCATAATCATTCTGATTTTACACGAAATTTGTTAGCGCAAATTAATCCGGAGGTAATGAATGAAAGAAAGTTGCGTGGAAGATTCTGGGAACAGTATCTGAAGCCTTCTATCTCACGTTTCCGAGAAAAACTGTCGGCATTGGAACCTTTGGAGCAGGCCTATTTCTATACGCTTTATAATTTCATTACAAAAGAACTTTATACCTCCAAATCGGGGGATGTGGATTATGAAGGACGTGCAGGGGCTTCAGCTCTTTGGCTGAGTACACTGGATGAGAAACGTGAGGCAGGGGAAATATTATATGATTTGCAGATCATTGAGAATAAGGCGTCACAGGTTCATAAGGCTTATATACTCTTGTCCATTCCGCAATATGACGAAATGTTTCTTCCTAATTTCCGTACAGGAGATGTGGTTATATTGTATGAGCGTAATCATGATTCGGATAATGTGACCAATAAAATGGTTTTTAAGGGTAACATCGAGCAGATTACAGATACAGAGTTGCGTATTCGGCTACGTGCCACACAGCGTAATGTTTCGGTCTTTCCTCCGGACAGCCGTTATGCTGTAGAACATGATACGATGGATACTACATTTCGCAGTATGTATTTGGGACTTTCTGCTTTTCTGGATGCGAATACGGAAAGACGGGAGTTGTTGCTGGGACAACGTTCCCCCCGCTTTGATTCGTCTTTTGATGAAGCTATAGCGCAGGTCGGTGATGATTTTGAGAGAGTGGTGTTGAAAGCGCAAGCGGCCCGTGATTACTTTCTTCTGGTGGGACCTCCCGGAACAGGAAAGACTTCAAGAGCGTTGCGTAGAATGGTGGAACATTTTTATGCAACATCATCTATGCAGATATTGTTACTAGCTTATACCAACCGGGCTGTGGATGAAATATGTCAGTCACTTTCTTCTATAACCTCCGGTATAGATTATATACGGGTGGGAAGTGAACTTTCCTGTGATGTACGTTTTAGAGGACATCTGTTGGAGAATATATTGGCGGAATGTAACAGCAGGCGGGAGGTGAATACCCGTATGACAGATTGCAGAGTGTATGTTGGAACCGTGGCCTCTATTGCGGCTAAGGCTGAACTTTTTAAATTAAAACGTTTTGATGTAGCCATAGTGGATGAGGCTACCCAAATATTGGAACCCCAATTGTTGGGTATTCTGTGTGCCAAGTTTGCCGATGAAAGAAATGCAGTCGGTAAATTTATTCTGATAGGTGATCATAAACAGTTACCTGCCGTTATTTTGCAGAATAGCGGACATTCTGAAGTGCATGATGAGGGGCTGAGGAAAGTCGGACTTTTTAATTTAAAAGATTCTCTGTTTGAGCGGCTTTATCGTTTTCGTTTAAAAGAAGAATCTCCTAAAGCGATAGATATGCTTTGCCGTCAGGGGCGTATGCATCCGGGAGTGGCTTTTTTTCCCAATAAAGCATTTTATGCTGGAAGATTGGAAGCTTTGGGACTACCTCATCAGTTGGAACACATAGAGGCTCCAGTACGTTTTATTCCTTCGGAACAGGATTTGGAGAGCATTTCCGGAAAGACAAACCAATATGAGGCACGGATTGTTGCCGGTTTGGCCAGAGAGGTGTATCTGGCTTATGAAGAGGAATTTGATCCGAATCGAACGTTAGGGGTCATTACTCCTTATCGAAGTCAGATTGCTTTGATACGTAAAGAGCTTCAGACATTGGCTATTCCTGCTCTGAGTAGGATTTCCATTGACACGGTAGAACGGTATCAGGGCAGCGAACGTGATGTTATTATTTATTCTTTTTGTGTGAATCACCTCTATCAATTAAGGTTTCTGCCCAACCTGACAGAAGAGGACGGTGTACAGATTGACCGTAAGCTGAATGTCGCTTTAACGCGTGCACGCAAGCAGCTTTTTATCACAGGAGTCCCTGAAATATTAAGTCATAATTCTATCTATCAACATCTTCTGAAAACTATTTATTAGGGAAAACACACCACAGACTACTTAGATGTGTAGTCTGTGGTGAATTCTTTAATTAGGCATCAACCGGTTTGTATTTGGGAACCAATGCTTTCATGATAATCCAACCAACTAAATAAGCTACGGCACATACACAGAATATGATGAAGTAGCCGGCAGGTTTCCCTTCGAATCCCATAAAAGTCATATTCGTTTCTGCTGCATAGTCAAACAGTCTGCCAGATCCCATATTAATACAGAATGAACCTATACCACCTGCCATACCACCAATACCTACGATAGTAGCGATGGTGCTTTTGGGGAACATATCGCCTACTACAGAGTAAATATTAGCAGACCATGATTGGTGTGCCGCACCTGCAATACCGATGATAATGATAGGATACCAATATGAATAATTGCCTAAAGGTTGGGCAAACAGTGCCAGCAATGGGAACAAGGCAAAGATAAGCATAGCCTGCATACGGGCTGCATACGGATTCTTACCAGTTTTGTTAATGATAATAGTAGGTAACTTACCACCATAAATAGATAACATGGTGATAGCGTATAATACGAAAATCAACATTTGTGCAGTACCTGTGTCTGAGGCGAAACCATATACATCCGAAATATATGCCGGAGTCCAGAAAAGGAAGAACCACCATACGCCGTCAGTCATGAATTTACCGACAAATACAGCCCATGTTTGGGGAAATTTGAAACATTGCAAGAATGAAATCTTCTTGTTGTCAAAGTCGTTGGCGGCAGCTTGTTGTGCTTTAGATTCTTCAGGATTGTTGTTGTCTTGTTCAATATATTCCAATTCGGCAGCATTCACGCGAGGGTTGACATTGGGTTTCTTGTAGAGGAACATCCAAAGTCCCATCCAGATGAAACCTAAGCCACCGATAACGATGAAAGCCATTTCCCATCCATTACCCACACCAATGCTTTGAAAATAACGCGCCAAGGGAGGAATAGTGATCGGAGCAGCTAACGCGCCTACTGTAGAGCCGGCATTGAAGATGGAAGTGGAGTATGCACGGTCCTTTTTCGGGAAATATTCGGCTGTCACCTTAATAGCTGCCGGGAAGTTTCCTGCTTCACCTACACCCAATACAATTCGGGCAGCAATAAAGTAATAAACGCTGGTAATGGCGATAGTTGAAGCGACAGCTCCTGTTGCAGAAAGCATTTCTTCTGCATTATGAATACCTAATGTCTCTTCGGTAGCCCAGCCGCACAATGCATGGAGACAAGCTCCTAAAGACCAGACGAAGATAGCCCAAAGATAACCTTTTTTAGTCCCCATCCAATCGATGAAACGACCGGCGAACAGGTTGGCGATAGCATATACTATAGAAAAAATAGCTGTGATATCTCCGTAATTCGAATCCGTCCAGTGAAATTCCGGAGCAATGAAGTCTTTCCAAGTTAGTGAAAGCACCTGACGGTCGAGGTAATTGACTGTAGTGGCAAAGAATAGCAGACCACAGATTATCCATCTGAAGTTTGTCATCTTCTCACCTACTTTTTGAAATGTACTCATGATAATAGATTTAATTATGTTTTTCTTATTAGACGCAAAAATAACCATTCTGTACCTATTCTCTATGCAAAAATTGGTGGAAAGCCTGTATAAATCGGTACAATGGTAAGATTTCTAAAAAAACATTCCGAATGTCGCAAAAAACCTAAAAACGGGTTGATTTCTTGCAACATTCAGAATGACAAGAGTTAATGAGTAATGGTGTGTACCATTCTACTTATCTCATATCTGTGTATTTTATTTCATCCTTGTCACTGTATTTCAGGTTTTCACCTCCCATACCCCAAATAAAGGTATAATTATGAGTTGCGGCAGCCGAATGTATTGACCATTCAGGCGAAAGTACTGCTTCCTCGCCTTTCATCCATATATGGCGTGTTTCAGTAGGTTCTCCCATAAAGTGACAGATAGCGTCGCCTTCGGGAATTTCAAAATAGAAATAGGCTTCCATGCGACGGCTATGTGTATGGGCCGGCATCGTATTCCAAATACTCCCGGGTTGCAGTTCGGTCATACCCATTTGCAACTGACAGGTTTCAACAACCTGACACACCAACATTTTATTGATGTTTCTATGATTGGAACCTTCGAGCGAACCCATTTCGGCAACGATAGCATCGGCTTTCGTTACTTTTTTATCGGGACAGTTGCGATGGGCAGGAGCCGAATTGAAATAAAATTTAGCAGGTTTAGCGGCATCTACGCTTTCAAAAGAAACCGTACGATCACCACAGCCCAAATAAAGGGCTTCCTTAAAATCCAAATCAAAGGTCTTTCCGTCGACTTTGACACGACCGGCTCCTCCGACATTGAAAATACCGATTTCACGACGGCTTAGGAAATGAGTCGCTTTCAACGGATCGATAGCTTCAAGGACAAGGGTCTCGCCTACCGGTTTTGCACCACCTACAATAAGGCGATCGTACATGGAATAAACCATGTTCACCTCATTGTCGACAAAAAGGTTCTGAATCAGGAAATCTTCACGCAAACGTGCTGTATCATAATTTTTTGCATCTTTGGGATGCGCAGCATAGCGCAATTCGTAATTGGTCTTCATATAAACAGTTTTTAAATTAAATATCTATTCTTCGGCTAATTTACAAACCATACAAATGTATAAAGAAATCCCATGAAAAGCTATTTTTTTGTAGTTTTTTATCCAAACTTTATCTTTTCTTATCCTCCGACATTTTTATAGGTTTCTCTGTTACAAAAAGATACCCCATCGATAGTCGATAGGGTACTTTGCTTTGGAGAGATAAAAACCGGCACTTATTTTCCTGCCAACGGAGCCGCTTGCGTATAAGTACGTGCTCCCAACTCCTTATCGAGCGTATAGATACCGAAACCGTTGTCTTTAATCATTTTCAAGGCATCGATATACCCCTGAGCCGTTTCTTCTTCCTCGACTTGCTCATCGATAAACCATCCCAACATGCTCTTTGTTGCATAGTCTTTTTCTTCTTCGGCCAAAGCATACAGATTATTGATCATAGAGGTTACTTTTTTCTCATGAGCCAGTGTGTCCTCAAATGCAGCCAAAGGAGACGACCACTCGGTCTGCACCTTATCGATGGGAGCCAACGTTACTTTTCCGCCCCGCGAAAGAATATACTTGATCAGAATCATGGCGTGATCTTGTTCTTCTTTGAACTGAACAGAAAACCAATTGGCAAAACCGGGATTTCCAAGTGCTGCAAAATTGGACGACATCGACAAATAAAGATATGCCGACCAAAACTCCGCATTAATTTGCGCATTGAGCGCATCTTCCATCTTCTTGCTTAACATAATTATATATTTAAATAGTGAAAATTCTATTTACACAAAGATAAAACCTTATACCCAACAAAGCAATAAAGGCGTTTCTAAAATTTCATAAAAAACAAAAGCGACATTGCAAATGCAACATCGCTTTATAAGTCTCATAAGACCGTTTTTTCAATCGGTACTACCCGAAGAAACCGCTTGTTCGAAATACTTCCACAAAGAGTCATCGGGTACGGGTGCTGTAACATCGACAACTTGTTTAGAAACAGGGTGTATAAAATGTATATGTCTTGCATGCAGTGATATACCTCCGTCGGGATTGGAGCGTTTCGCTCCGTATTTCAAATCGCCCTTTATCGGAGAACCTATTTTTGCAAGCTGACAACGTATCTGGTGATGACGGCCGGTTTTAAGATCTACCTCCAAAAGCGCATATTTCTCGCTACGGGCAGCAACCCGATACGAGAGTGTCGCCTCTTTGGCCCCGGGACGTGGATTCTCCCATGCCGTAGATTTATTGAGTCTCTCGTTACGTACAAGATAATGCGTAATCTCATCGGCCTCTTTTTCGGGAACCGTCTGCACAATCGCCCAATACGATTTCTTCACTTCGCCTTTACGGAACATCTCATTGAGCCGTGCCAACGCTTTGCTGGTTTTAGCCAAAACGACAATCCCGCTTACCGGCCTGTCGAGACGATGCGTTACCCCGACAAACACATTACCCGGTTTGTCGTATTTCTTTTTCAACCAAAGTTTTACCGTCTCGCTCAACGGGGTATCGCCCGTTTTATCGCCCTGAACGATTTCCGAAGTATTTTTATTAACGATAATCAAGTGATTATCTTCGTACAATACGGTCATCGGGAAAAATTACATATTCATACCGCCATCGACCTGTATCACTTGACCCGATACATACGACGACATATCCGAGGCCAGGAACGTAGCGACATTGGCAACATCTTCGGGAGTTCCACCACGACGCAAAGGTATTTTCTTACACCACTCTTCCCGCACCTCGTCGGACAATTTAGCGGTCATATCGGTAATAATAAATCCCGGAGCAATGGCATTGGCCCGAACACCTCGCGAACCCAATTCTTGGGCGATCGACTTGGCGAGTCCTATCATACCGGCCTTAGATGCTGAATAATTGGCTTGTCCGGCATTTCCATGCACTCCGACAACCGAAGCCATATTGATGATGCTACCTGATTTCTGACGCATCATGATGGGGGTACAAGCATGGATAAAGTTGAATGCCGATTTGAGATTTACGGCGATCACTGCGTCCCATTGAGCTTCGCTCATACGCATCATCAAACCGTCTTTGGTAATACCGGCATTGTTTACCAGAATATCTACCGATCCGAAATCTTCTTTTACCTGATTGACCACTTTTTCGGTTTCTTCAAAATTTGCAGCGTTCGAGGCATAGCCTTTTACCTTTACTCCCAAAGCCGCAATCTCGGCTTCGGTAGCTTTACCGTTTTCGTCAATTACCAAATCGGTAAAAGCTATATTTGCTCCTTCACTGGCGAATTTCAAAGCGATTGCTTTTCCAATACCACGTGCAGCACCTGTTATAAGGGCTACTTTTCCTTCAAGTAATTTCATAATTCTATTTTTTAATGGAAAGTTATTCTGTTATATATTTTTCGCATCCCAAACAAGATTTCGTCATGTCGGCTATAAATTCTTTCAATTTCCCCGAATCGAAACCCATATCGGAAAAGACTCCTTTGAGATAGGGTATCTCCAACCCTTTGAGGCAACAATGTATAACCCAAGAGGTGGGTTGAAGAGGCGTCGGTCTGAAAATACCTTTTTTTATTCCGTCATCGATAATCCGCCCCAAAAACTCAAGTTCCTGCCTATCGATATTTTTCCGTGCCATCTCGACTTTCCGTATGTCCCTGAAAAACTCCGCTTTCAAAGTCCCATTGCGCAAAACGGTTTCCCTGAAAACATCGAACCGCACCTGAATATAGATAGTCAACTTTTCGTCAGGAGGCAAATCCCGACCTACAACATCTCCCAACTGATGTATCAAATGAGATAATTCCGACTCGATAACCGCTTGATATACTTCTGTCTTGCTTCTGAAATAAGTATACAACGTACGTCGACCTTTTCCCGAGGCCAACGCTATATTATTCATCGTTGTATTGTCTATGCCTTTTTGTGCAAACAATTGCCGAGCCGTATCGACCAGAATTTTCCGCGTTTTTGACATAAGCTCTTTCATACTGCACAGATCCTTTATCGTTGAGCAAAAATAACACTTTTATATTTCCCGACAAATTCTCCCGACAGAATATTTTTCATTCTTTTTCTTATACTCCGAAGTTCTACCGACGGAGCGAATCGCCAATCAACAAGCGAACCGTCTCGTTCAACTTATCTTGCCGAAGAAGCGACTCCAACGTCAAATGCATTCGATAACGCCAATAATTACGCGGATCGGACGGTACATTGATACGCTCGACAGACGGATCGGGAACTCGAACATCGAGGTTTACCGACAACCAATCCTGCAAAGGCAATATAACCAACATCGACGGAGATTCCAAATGCTGCCTGATAATCTCCTGACAAATATACGGAGGACATTGCTCGGGTGCTTCTCCCTCCCGATGCAGTACGACATTGTAGTACCGTTGCGTTTTAGAGCGGTCTTCTTCCCACCACCCTCTGATTCCCGACATATCGTGAGTCGATGTCGTACAAACCGAAAGATAGGGATACTTGCGGGTATCGCCAAACTCACAATAAGGTTCTTTGGGCATACGCTGTATTTCTAGCGAGAGAATCTGCAACCTATTCATCACATCGGGCACACAATGCGGTATCATACCCAAATCTTCTCCGCAGACAAGCATATCGGTCGAAAGAACAAGTGCCGGCAGTTTTTTCAGTGCTTCGTTCCTCCAAAACTCATCATGCCGATGATAATAGAAATCATCATGCAAACGCCGGAAATCGCGTTGCATATCTGCGGGTAAATCCTTGAAACTGTATGTATCCTGTGCATTGATACGCGGATGCCAGGCATATGCGGCATAAGGGTCGCGAACAAAAAGAATTTCATCAGTAAGCCGGAACAACCCTTCTTTTATAACTTGTGCCTTAGCATCATAAATATCACCCAATAAAGTATTTATTTTCTGCTGATTGTCGACTTCTTCCCGCAAACAGAAAGCATTATTGCCGATCGGTTTCAAGTATTTTGCTTGGACCTCTCCGGCATAAATCCCGAAGATTTCGGGAAGCATATATCCCCGAATGTATGGCTTGGCATGGCGCTTCTCATCGAATGCAAAATCATATCCGGCCAAATCATCGGGAGTAAACGGCAAAGCGGCATTGAAATGCCCCGGCAATCCTTCGACTGCCGTATCGGGAATTTCCCAAATGCGAAAAAAACCTAAAATATGGTCGATACGATAAGCATCGAAATATTCCGCCATTTTGGTAAAACGGGCTTTCCACCATGCATACCCGTCTTTTGCCATCTCTGCCCAATTATAGGTAGGAAATCCCCAATTCTGCCCCGTAGCGGAAAAATCATCGGGTGGAGCACCTGCCTGAGAATCGAGATTGAACAAGGACGGAGCCACCCACGCATCAGCACTGTTTCGACTCACCCCGATAGGTATATCGCCTTTCAATACGACGCCTTTGCTTCGGGCATACCCGCGCACACGCAACAATTGTTCATGCAGGTGATATTGTTGAAAATAGTATCCCGCAATAATCGGATAAGCAACACTTTCCTCATCGGAAAGACGCGCTATTTTCCTTTCATCATATTCGGCATACTCTCCCCATTCCGAAAATATGGGCGTATGTAACGTATCCCGCAAATAACAGAATGCGGCATAAGGAACCAACCATTTTTTATTCTCATCGAAAAAACGCCGGTAAGAAGACGAGGCAAGCGTATCGGCACCGATTTCCCGGAAAAGAACACGCATATATTCGCTTTTCAACCGGGTTACAGCCTCGTAATCGACAACAGGAAGAGCATTCAGTCGGGCGGCCTCTTGCTCGAAACGCGCCATCTCTTTCTCGTCGGCCAAACGTCCTACTGCGGGCAAATGCAAATAGGCCGGGTGCAACGCATATACCGAGTTGGCGCGATAAGGGTAAGAATCGAGCCATGTATGCCACATGGTAGTGTCATTGACAGGCAGAACCTGTATAAAACGTTGCCCTGTGAGGACAGCCCAATCGACCATTTTTTCGAGATCGAGAAATTCTCCGATTCCCCAACTCGACTCCGAACGCAGAGAAAACACGGGAACGGCAACACCCGCCCCTTTCCATAAAGGTCGGAAAAGACGTAAATGACCTCCGTTTACAACAATCGTTTCTCCGGCCCTTTCTACCCAAAGAGGCAAACGACGATTATCTCCTTCCTCCCATGCCACAATCCGACGAGTAGACTTGTCTACAACAACAAACTTATACTCGACAGGCAATCTCAGTATCTCCGGCGGAAGGGTAACAGACCATACGGGATAACGTGCATCAGACATCAGACAATCCTCTTCGACACTCCACGGTTGTTTGGTAAACGAGCCGACAACAGCCAACGTCTCTTGTGGCAAAAGTGCAGGAGCTGTTACTTCAAACCGCACACCAACGGCTGAGGCGGGATTTTCCTTTTCCGTAGTCTTTCGAAAAATACCACTCTGTCGGATAGCCGAAGAAAGAAACGCATGATCGCGACTTATCTGCAACCATTCGTCATAAACCCGATAGGTAGAAATGCCGAAAGTGGGGCGGAAACAATGTTCCCCACCCCACTCTTTGCGACATACCCCGTTTTCGCGCAACAAATACCCATAAGTAAATGTACACCCTTCGTCGGCATCGATCGTTGCCGTCCACCAGCCATCGTCGACATACTGCATAGCAAGA
>ENA-ORNF01002484-ORNF01002484.1-human-gut-metagenome-genome-assembly--contig:-NODE-2484-length-13766-cov-3.634527_pt1 | contig 13766 bp, 4 predicted proteins | sample MGYA00242110_ERZ509012 | MGnify/ENA primary metagenome ERZ509012 (study PRJEB26280, sample SAMEA2338714) | human gut metagenome | biome: human gut; feature: human-associated habitat; material: faeces... | reverse complement strand
ACGACATTATAATTAACTTATTAATTTTTCAATTAAACGTATACAATGGAAGTCCAGAAGAAACTTCAGAGCTGTTAAAAGGTAAAACAATGGGTGAACTATTAGAAAGAGAAATTTATAAATATAAAGTAATTATCTATAAGAACGCATTAAATCTTTGTAATGAAAGAAAAATTAAAAGGAGCGAAGAGAAATGAGAATCTCTAAAGAAAGATCTTTTCAATTAAATTCTTTTAATAATGTTATAGCAGAAGTGTGTTGGATGGAAGGCTTAATTGAAGTAAAAACTAAAAAGAATTTGAATCTTTTTTATGAAACAATTTCAAACAACAAAGATTTGATTAATTCCATTTTAAAAAAAATAGATTGTACTTTACTTAATCGAGATACATTAATTCTGAAAAAAGTAAAAATGAATTTTTTCAAAACCAAAGTATTTTTGGAATTTAATGCTTCATTTTTAAATGACGATCCAATTGTAAAAATAATTGAATTGATTTTAAAGATTGATGTAGAAAAAGATACAGAAACAATTGCAGAAATTTTACTCAATAATGGTAAAGAAAATTTCATCTACAATGTAATTAAATAAAATTAATCCATCCTAAGGGATGGATTTTTTCTTGCAAAAATATAACATAAATCTTTGATCCAAACCATTGTTATACAAATCATTAACAATTAGACCAGAACTACCCCCCCCCGCATTTATTTCATTTTCAAAGATGTAAAAAATGGAGGTGGGAAAAATAGCTAAAGTCAAAAGTGTAAAGTGTTATAATTTTATGCCAATAAGCGGAGCAAATTCTCCAACGTTTAGTATGCAATTTTATGATTTAAAAGGTAAATTAATCATACTAGATTTTTCACAACCATTATCAACACCAACAGAGACTTATTGTAAAACAAATGAATGTATAGTGACAGCTAATGGTAAAACATATGGCGGTGGTTATCCACATGGGGCTTTTCATACAGCGAATACAAATAACACTTTGGGATTAAAACCCTTGGGAGGATCCAAATGCTGGTATCTCAACAGTAATGAAGAATTAAATGACTGTTGGATAAAAATTGAATTTAGAGTTCCAATAAAATTATCTGATATTAAGATACTTAATTCTTATTGGGGCCCTGATTATGGATTTAATACATGTGATTATGATATAGAGTACACAAACAGTGCAATAGAAACAGGTCACTTTAAATCTGATGGTTTGTTCATATCAATTCACTGGACAGTTGAATATGAAAACAGAGATCAAAAAATAGTAGACGCTAAATTTAAGTCAATTGATTTTAATAAAGGAATTTCAGTTTATGATACAAAAATTGGCTATGTTGAAACTTTGGACACTAATAATTTTAGAAACATTCCTGCAAATACTGTTGAAAGATTAAAATCTTTATGTATTAAACCAAAAGATACTTTTTTAAGTTGTTTGATTTCATTTGATAAAAAACAAACTTGGAAAGCTTTTAATGGAGCCAATTGGAATGCAATTTCAAATATTTCACCTGAGAATATAATTTTAAATGGTATGGAAGTCGATAATTTGAATAAACTAGATAAAAATAAATTAATTTCTGGTGGATTTACAGGTGATTTAGATTTTAAAATTGCAATGAAAACTAATGATGTTAATAAAACACCTTCAATCACTAAAATTTACATAGAATATAAGTAAAAGCAACTATTCAATAAAAATAGTTGCTTTTAAAGTTTCTACGAATATATTTAGTTATTTATCTAGTTAAGTTTGTATCTTTAGCCTAAACTTTTGTTGTTAAAAACCAATAAGACAAAACTTATTAGTTATTTTATTTATAGAAGAATTTGAACGGACTTTTAAAAAAGGAGAGAAAAAAAATGGCAAAGATACATACAATGTACGATCCACCAGAAACTATAATTGAAGGAGATATTTATATTCACAAAAAAGACCAAAGAAAAAATGTTTCAGTTTATGTTGGTAAGTCTGACGGTACTTTACGATCAGTTTCTACTACTGAGGCAAAGAATATACATATAAAAAATGATAATTTTCCAAATTGCGAAACTTTAGAAGATATAATTAATGATATTGACAACAAATTATCTTTTCCAGATACTAAAGAGTTCATTAATTTTTGGAGTGGTTCTAAAAGAAGTTATGAAAAAATTACTTTTCCAGATCCTAATGTTTTATATTTTATCTATTCGCCAACAGGCTTCATTATAGACACATCGCTTGTAAATGATACTACTGATTTTAAAATGCCACTTTATGGAGATGAATTAGACATTTTAGTTACTTGGGGAGACGATACAATTGATCGTATCACTTATGGCTCTGTGGATTACTTTCAAGACAATGCTAAATACAATGGAAAATGGTATAAAAATGAAAATCCTGTTCATACTTATGCCAAAGATGATCTTTATACTGTAAATATTGAAGGTTATCTTCCTCGATTTAGTTTTTATGAAGCTTATACTGAAGCTGAACGAGAGATATATCCTCAAATGTTAGTTGAAGTGTCTTCACTTGATAATATTGGTCTTACAACATTAACAAAAGCTTTCTATAATTGTCAAAATTTAAGATATGCTTGTGATATGCCAATTAATTATAGTTTTACAGATATGGACGAAACTTTCTTTGGATGTAAAAATTTAACCTCTGTTGGTGAACTTCCAAAATCATTAACTTCTATGAATAGTACTTTTAAAACTTGTACTTATTTAAATCAAACAATTACTGTACCAGATGGAGTTACTGAATTAATTCACACATTTGAAAATTGTGAAAGTTTAACTATTTTTCCAACAATATTAAGTAATGTTACAAAATTTGATTATACTTTTAGTAATTGCGGATTCGAATCTTTAGCAAAAATGCATTTACCACATTCTTTAGTTGAAGCACCTTATGCATTTGCTTTTTGTAAAAATTTGATTGATACTCCAATGATTGGTATGGGTATTGAAAATTGTGAAGGAATGTTTTTATGTTGTTCTGATTTAAAATCAATTACAAATATACCAATTACTTTAAAAAATGGTAAAAAAATGTTTAGTGGTTGTTTAAGCTTAAATACAACTATACCAGATTTTCCATATTACATTGAAGATATATCAGAAATGTATATGAATTGTGTTAAATTAACTGGTAATGTTCCATATTTTCCAGCATCAGTTAAAAAATGTAAACGAACTTTCTATGGATGTATAAGTTTAGATGGCTATGCAGAAGATAATTGGACTATTAAAAATCCTAATTTAATAAGTCAAACTGATGGAACTTATAATTGTTATCAATGTTTCTTAGGATGTACAAATTTAAAAAATTATTATTATAACTATGAATTTAATGGAAAAACATATCCTAAAATATGGCGAGGAGCAACTGACGTTAGCGAAGATGCCGAAGGCTGGTGCGGAAATAATCAACCAATAATGGCTCTTGAGTTCAAAGATCATTTTAAATATACTTGTCAAAAACTTGGAAATATGGCAACTATAAATTATGGAGATGGTTCTGAAGATGTAACACTTGATTCAGGTAGTTCTGTAGATTATGCATATAAAGCTGCAGGTAGCTATGTAGTTACAATGAGATTACCTAATGATGTAAAAGCAGTTGCTGCAAGAGATGCATTAATTCATTATGATGATTTTAATAATAATCCAAATTTAGTAAAAATATATAGTCTTAATTTATTGTGGACATTTGGTGATTTATCTTCTTTATTTGGTGGTAGTGGAATTACTTATATAAATCCAAATGTATTTAACAATGAATGGTTAGAACATCAAAATTATTCGCAAGCTAATTTAGGTATTGCAACATTTAGAAATTGTGGAAATTTAACTTCTGCTGAAATAACAATTCCTAAAAAAATCACAAATATTGATTCAATATTTAGTGGCTGTGGAAATTTAATAAAAACACTTAAAATAATACCTAATACAGTTACAAATGCATCAGGTGCTTTTTATAATTGTGTAAGATTAAAAGACCTTCCAATTATAGAACTTGGCGGAACAAAACCATTAAATCTTTATGCTTGTTTTCGTGCAGTTGGTAATGCGATAGCAGGAAAGTTTAGTATTTCTCATATTACAATTCCAAAAAATGCTGAAAATTGTTATGATATGTTTAGTGGTTGTACTGAAGTATCGAATTTGCCAATGTTTGAACTTGGATATATTAGAGATGAAAATGGAGAAATAATTAGGCTTAGCACTAGAGGAATGTTTTGGAAATGTCGTAATTTAGAAGAAATATCCAAAACTACATTTCCATCAAGAATTATAGATGCAACATGCATGTTTCAAGATTGCATTTGGGTAGCAAAAATAACTAGTAGATTTGAAAACGACGAAGTATTAGATTATGACGAATCTTATACACCAAATGTAACTAATGATCAAGAAAATAAAATGACATTGAGGGGTATGTTTTTTGGTTGTAACAATTTACAAGACGCTAGCGAATTTGTAATACCAAAAAACAATAGATTTGTATTAAACAGTATGTTTTCTAATTGTAATAGTTTAATTACTTCTCCAAAAATGCATAAAGAATGTAATGCATTGTCTTTTAGATACTTATTTGATTATAATACAAAGCTTAGTGTTTTAAATTTTGATGATATTCCAACTACAGCAATTAATTATTCTTATATGTTTAGAAATTGTTGGTCTTTAACTAAAGCACCATGGTTTAGAAATGATACTTTTGATAATTCTGCTAAAGATATTATTGACTGTAATTATATGTTTACCATTTGTAAAGTTTTAACTGGTTTTATTAAAGATTATACAAAATTACAAGCACCAATAAATACAAAATATAACGGTTGTTTTGAAGCTTGCCCTAAATTAACAGAAGCTTTAAAATTTAATATTAGTGAAAAATTTTATCGTTATATGGAAATAGGTTCAATGTATGGTGGATGTAATTCACTTAAAAATATATCTCACATAATTATACCTGCTTCAGCATTTTATTGTGCTGGTATGTTTAGCAGTACTGGTAATTTAATAGATTTTGTACAATTTGAAGATCAAGATTATGTGAAAGGCAGAGATAGAAATTTTTCGAAAATGTTTTGGAATGCATATAGAAATACAACTAATTTTGATGGAATAGTACCTGAAACATTTAAATTACCAAAATATGTAAACAGATTAAATTGCGACAGCATGTTTAGAGATTGTATTGCAATTAAAGATATGTCTAATTTTGAAATAAATTATCACGTAGACAATGCTAATTCAATGTTCCAAAATTGCATAAATTTAGCAAAATATCCGTTTTTTGATATAACTGATGCAGGTTATAATTTGCAAGCTAATAATATGTTTATGGGTTGTTCGCAATTAATAAACGGCGATTTAGATTTATCTAATGTAATTTTTCCGCATAGAATATCTTCTTTGAACAGTTGTTTTTCTGAAATACCTAAAGCAATTTTAAAAATGCCTAGAATTCATTTAAGTAATTATAACGCAACTCTTTGTGATTTTTATGCAACTTTTTTATATACTGTTAGTGGTGATGATAAGGGATATTTAATTGGTGATAATATAGTACTTCCTAGAAAAATTTCTAGTTTAACCGATACATTTAGAGGCAGATATTTTTCGCCAGGAAAAAAAGTCACTTTTGCACCCGAAGGAGTTGAAGGAAATCGATTCAATGCGTTCAAAACGATAAGCATTAAATATCTGAATAGAACGTTTATGGGAAATGATGATTTTGACTTTGATACATTTGATTTAGATGAATTTGATTCTATAAACGATCAGAATTTTACTATGAATAGTACTTACTCAGTTAATGCTGATGCCTCTAAAGAAACAAAGAGAACAATAACATTGGAAAAAGCAGGAGTAGTTAAAAAAATTAAAATTCCTTCTAAGGCAACTGAATTAATACATACTTTTTATGGTTGTGCATCAAATGTAGTATTACAAAGTAGATCAATTTTTGAAATTCCAGACAATAATGAAATTACAAAAATATCATCTATAACTCGAAAAGATGAAATGGTTGATATGTTTGGAACCAATATAGATATGTCTATATTAGCAAAGTGTAGTAAACTAGAAGAATTAGTAATTAATGATGAAAATGTAATCAATATTGCAATTGATATAAATGCACCAATTAAAGTTCTAAATATTGCTCATTGTGGATTTACTCATGAAGTTTTAAATGATTTCTTATTAACTTTACCATTAAGAGAAGATCAACCACAAATTAACTTAACTGGATATGAAGACACTATTGGACTTGAAGAAGAAACAATTACACAAGTTAAAGATAATGGATGGGTAATAATTTCTTAAAAAGGAGCAAGCTTATCTTGCTTCTTTTTTATGCCTCTGTTCAAACAGTTAAAATTATTTCTATTTTATTATAAAGCTGATCCATCCTAAAGGATGTATCTTTTCTCGTAAAACATTTTACAAAAGCGTTTTTGACCTTCGTCTTAAACATGAACCTTTTTTAACGGAGGTGTTAAAAATGAATTCGGCAATTTTAGTTGCATTAATAGGTGGAATCTCTACTGTTACTGCAGCTCTAATAAATTTTTTAATCAAAAATTTAGACAGCAGAAAAAATAAGAAAATTCAAAGACAAATCGATACTGAAATATTTAATTCAAGCAATCATCAATTAGCAGAAATGAATGAAAGACTTGCAACGCTGATAAAAACAAACGATGCAAAAATTCAGGAACAAGATGCAAGAATTGATGCTCAAAGTGAAAAAATCGATAGTCTTCGTGATGCTAATATAGACCTTAAAATTAAAATTAAAGAATTAGAAGAACAAAATGCTAATTTGAAATTTCAAATTCAAGAAATAATCGATAACAATATAAAAAATGATCAAAAACACCAATTAGTTGTAGCTGAATTTGAAAAACGTATAGCAGAATTAGAAAAAGAAAATTTAGGATTAAGAGAAGAGAATAAGAGATTGACAGCGATTTTAAAAGAATTAAAAAAAGAGGACAAATAGTTTTGTCCTCTTTTTACATATTCAATAAACGTTCTAATAGCAGATTGATTTGTTCAGCCAATGTGAAGTCTTCATAACTTACGAAGAAAACATCGTTGTATTTATACTCGAATCCATCACAATAATTGTTAATAAAATCATTGATTTTTTTACAGTTCCAAGCTTCATTGTTATAACCTTCTGGCACTACAATTTTTTCAATTCCAAAAATCATCTCATAATCATTGATGTCGTACAAATAACCTTCACCATTATCATAATGCTCACATTCACCGTAGGAATTATAAATATCTATAATCATCTTTTTAATGTTTTCTGAAATGCTATTCCAAATAATACTATAATCTTTGGGGTCTAGGTATTTTTGAGTTGGTTCTCTTAACTCAATTTTGTAAGTATTGATTTTACTATCTTGAATTCCATCGAAAGTTTTTACTTCAATTACGTTTTCTCCAAGTTTTAACTCATTAAAACATTTAAACTTAGCTTTATCTCCATCATCGTACTCTAAAGTATTAAAGAATCCAGCGTTATCTTTGCTTCGGTACTCTTCTGCCATATCTACTATTGTAACATTTCCATCTTCATCAGTTTCTTCCACCTTATATTTGTGAGTGATTACTAATTCTAAACCAGTATCTATTGGTTTGCTGAATAAATCTATATAGTAATTGTCTATATCTTTATTCATTTCTAGAAGCAATCTACATTGAGGATTGTAAACTATTGGCATTGGGTCATTTATTCCAACGAATAATCCCGGATATTTCAATATTGCTCCTCTAGGTTGAATATGAACTAGATAGATTTCACTTTCCCTATAATCAGACTTAATATCATGTTCATCAACAGCGCAAACCCTATATTTGATTTTACAACCTTCTTTAATTAGAGGATTTAAATCTGTATCAACTAACATTTGAGTAAATTTAAATGTTTTTTCGTCAGAATGATCTAACAATTCATTTTTGTCAAATCCTACTAAAACATTCCACTTATCTACCACTATATTGTCATCTATATCTGGAATTCCATAGTTAACTCCGTCGTAACTAATACAATACTCTAATTGGTATCTTAATTTATCAAAATCAGGATCGTTACCTGCATCAAATTCTATCAAAGTATTTAAACAAACTTCCATATTACCTATACCAACTGTATTAAGTACTTTAACATAAGTTGGTGCTAATGGAGCTCTATTTCTATAGTAAATAGGTCCATTATATGGAACAGAAGTTTCGCCATAAATGTCTTCAACTTGAACTATATACTTATAGTAATCTCCTCTGTTGATATCTGCTATGCCTCTTGCCCATTCATATCGTACTAAATCCGCATTATAATTAGGATTTGTAGCAATCATTTCAACTGAAAGTAATCCACTAAAATCTACTATATTAGAAGTACTATTGATACTAAAGTTTTCTAATAGCTTCTTGTCCATAGCAGTCAATAGCCAAACTTTATATCCCTTAATATTATTATAAGGCAATCCAGCAGTTAAAGTATTTTGAGAAGTAAAGTTCCAATAGCAGCAATCTATGTATTCATGATGTTGTAAAGCGTTGTGATTGTTATCATAATTTAAATGATATAATGGATCGTATTCTATTTGCATTATTCCATAAGGAGGAATATTTCTAAAGTAAGAATCAGATTCCAACCAATCACTATACTCAATACCATCGAATGCTCTTATCCTAAACTTAATCTCTGCTCCGAAGGTATGGTCAACCAAATAATCACAATCTATAGTAATTCTAGTCTTGTTATCGTTTGCATCGCCTTCACTTTCAGGATTATGAGGATAAGCTAAATCATAATTTAACCATTGACCACCAATAAATCTTTGAATTTGATATACTAAATCTTGCATATTATCTTCTGGATCTTCAATATATGGTAAGTAGAAAGTAACCAAATCTTTAAATATGTGATCGTTATCTTGGTTTGAAGTTATTGTCATTCCAGTTCTAAATTTTGGAGGTGTATTATGTAATAACTCTAAATCTGTTCCATACCAAGATTCGTAATTCCACTCTAAATCATCGCCTGGTTGAATTTGCATCTTTAACCAACTGTTTTCTGGTACTCCTAAATCATGCATTGAAATTTCTTGTTCTAATGAATTGTAATCAGTAAGTAAAATATTTGCTATAGAATAATTTCCATAATGTTTAGCGTAATCTCCAATACAGTATCTAATTCTATAACTTCTTAACATGATGTCTTTAGGATCTTCACTTTCTTCCCAAGTTAAAGTCATATAATTGTCAGTTATTTGTCCAACATATTTATTTACTAATCTTATTTGAGTTTCATCCATTACTGGAACTAAGTTAACTGAGAATTCAATTATATCACTACTAACTGAATTAATCTCATTTTGTCCACTTTTCATAGCAGAAGCAGTAATAAATACTCTAAACTTTCTCTTTTCAGCATATTGTAATGAAACTTGTTTAATTTGTTCTGTCATTCCAGAATATGCAAATGTAGTAATATTTATCCATTCATTAAAATTATGTCCTACTAAATTATTTTGAAGAGCTTGGTCAAAATTTATATCTTTCCATGTTGCGCTTTCATAATATTGAAGATATAATTTAATACTTCTAGTTCCTGCTCCGTTTATATAAGTAATATGTCCGATATTGTTAACAACTGTTTCAAATCCATTCGCATCTGCACCGGTAATTTTATAGTAACAATAAGTATCATATAAGTTACTTCCAAATTTTATACTTGTATTATTTTCAAAGAATAATGTTACACTTGGCTTTTCTGGTAATCTAATAATATCAAATCCAGTAGTTGGCTTTGCGTAACCCCAATCAGAGTAAGTATTGTGTTCATCTTTAGCTCTAACTCTTATCCAAGCTTTAGTAGCATGTGGGTCTAACATATCATTTAATTCAGTTGTAGTTATTTTAGTATCAGCCAAATCAATTACTATATCGTCCCAGAATTTTTGATCTGTAGATATTTGAACGTCATATACTAGATTATCAGTATCACCATTATCTGGGTCTATACTTCTATCCCAAGTTATTTTATTTTCTCCAAACATATAAATCTCATTATCTGGATTAGGATCATTAACTTTTATATTAGTAGGTACTTCTGGTTTTTGATTCCTCATCAATGTTTTACCAAACTTAATATCTGAGAATTCATCATATTGGTCATAAACTCTAACACCATAAGCAAAATTATGTCCTCTAGGTATATAGTTATTATCTTCATCAAGATAATCTTTAATATCTTGATACCAAACTTTTTCATTTTCACTATAGCCTTGTAAAATTGGAGTATTCATATCAATTGTGTCAAATAAATACATTGAATAATGATCTACTATAGTATTTGGTGTACTTTTATTATATATCCATCTTATATATTCAATATATTCATTATGTCCGTTATGATTTGCTGGATAATAGAATACTTCTATGTCATCTGCTTTTGGTCTTATATTTCTAGTATAAGTGGCTGATTCTACTGCATCAGAGAACTCAATTTGGTCAAAAGCCTTAATCATTATTTTTAGTTTTTCACCTTCAACTCCACCTACTAGAGCATTACAATCAACAGTAAATTTATTTCCAGCATTATAAGGTAAAACTGTATTTAAAGTATAATCTTTATTTCCAATTTTTACATAGACGTAGTACTCTAATTTTTGATTATATTCTTGAGGATCTATTATTGTTGGTAAATCAAAAGTAACAAAATCTTTAAATACATAATCGTTATCTTGATCTGAAGTAATTATACCATCTAATCTTGGAGGTGTATTATGCATTGCAACCACACTACCATACCAGATACCCCAGTTCCATTCTAAATCATCCCCAGGTTGTATTTGATATTCTACATTAGTATTTTCATTAATAGCCATATCATGCATAGAAGCTATAATTTTAGTGGTATTATCTACACAATCTATATATGAATTTGACCAATTTCCAAAATTTCCAGGAGTAGTTTCTACTCTATATCTGATTCTATATCTTCTAATTGTCATATCTTTATTGTCAGTACTAGGATTCCAACTTAATTCAAGTTTATCATCGGTAATATTATTTAATCCATCTAATGTTGGATAAGGAATTTTGTAATTAAATATTCCATCCATTACTGGAACTTGATTGACTGAAAACTCTATAATATCACTAGTAGAAGTATTTTTACTATTTGAATGCACTCCTTCTACTGAGCAACATTCCATCCAGACTCTCCATTTTGAAATTTTAGATTCATCTGTAGAAAAATAAGTTGTTTGAGTACTAGTACCAGTAGTAAATGTATTCCAGTCGTTGAAACTTCCTCCAATACCTTGAAGAGTTCTTGAATAATCATCAACCCAATGTCCACCTTGGAAGTATTGTAATCTAAAATTACTATTGTAAGTATCATGTCCTGGAGTAAATGTCATTGTACATAAGTTTTGAGTAACATTGTAAATATTAGTATCATCATAGAAGCAATAAGTATCTACACCATTAAATAGCATTGAAACATTTTTATCAAATCTAAGAGTAATTTCTGGCTTTCCTGGAGCAGAATTAATTTCTAGTTTTGAACTAATTAACCAATTAGAATAAATATCATGTTCATCTTTAGCTCTAACTCTATAGTAACCTTCATTTACTGAACCATCTACTAAATCTCCTAATTTATGAGTATAACTAGTATCTTCTAATCCAATAATTACATCTATCCAATTTAATTTGTCTGAACTAAATTGCAATTCGTATACTAATAAATCATCATCTGGATCTGTGCTTGCATTCCAACTTATTCTAACATAATTGTATGTTCTTATTGGAGATGGATCTATTACCAAATTAGTTGGAGTATTTGGAGCAGAATTTCTCTTATATTCACCACTATAATATACCGGAGAAGTTTCTTCAAAGTAATCTATAGCTTGAACTGCATATTTAAAGCTATCTCCTCTTGGAATATGTTTAGTATCTTCATTAAGATAATCTTTAATATCTTGATGCCATTCTAAATGTCCTTCTACTAAATCCTGGAATACTGGAGTAGTCATATTTTTAGTATTATATAGCCAAACATTATACTTTTTAACTGGCGAATTAGTACTATTATCTTTTATACTATTCCAATAACAATAATCTACATATTCACTATGAGTATTTTTATGAGCTGGTGGATAAATTCTAACATTTATAGTATCTGCTGGTGGAGTATTTCTTACATAAGTATTAGATTCTATCCAAGGACTATATTCAATTTGGTCAAATGCTCTAACTCTAATTATAAAACTACTTCCATAATTGTTACCAGTCAATTTTCCAGCGTCTATAGTTATAGTATCTAATAAATGTCCTACTACATAATTGGTCCAACTACCAATATCTACTTTAGTTTGAATTTCATAAACTAATTTTTGATTGTAATCTTGAGGGTCTACTATTTGTGGTAGACTAAATTCTATAAGATCTTTAAACTTACGATAAGTGTCCATATCAGAAGTAATAGTTCCATTTAATTTTGGAGGAGTATTATGCATTATTACTATACTTCCATACCAAAAATCATAATTCCAATCCAAATCGTCTCCTGGTTGTATTTGGAATTCAACATCGGTATTTTCATTAATTCCTAAATTATGCATTGAAACATCATATTGAACAGAATTATTATTGCAAACTATATAATTATCTGACCACTTACCAAAAGTTCCAGCACTATTTTGTATTCTATATCTTAACCTATATTTTCTGGTTGTAATGTCTTTATTATCAATACTTGCATTCCATATTAATACAGCTAAATCATCAGTAATATTATTTTTACCATCTAATGTAGGATAAGGAATATCATATTTTAAAATATTATTCATTGTCGGCACGAAGTTAACTGAAAATTCTATAATGTTACTTGTAGAAGTATTATTTGTATTTGCATGTTTTCCATCTACAGAACAACATTCCATCCATACTCTCCATTTAGTATATTCTGAATCTTGAATAGAAAAATAAGTAGTTTGAACACTTGTTCCTGAATTAAACGTATTCCAAGCATTAAATGTTCCACCAGTACGTTGCAATATTCTTGAGTAATCATCAACCCAATGTCCACCTTGGAAGTACTGTAGTCTAAAATTACTATTTACTGCATTATTTCCAGGAGTAAAAGTCATAGTACATAAATTTTGAGTAATTTGATTTGGATCTGAATCATCAAAATAACAGTAAGTATCAATTCCACCAAATTTCATTGAAACATTTTTATCAAATCTTAATGTAACTTTTGGAACTCTAGGTGCTGAATTAAGATTTATTTTGTTACTTACAGTCCATTTAGAATAAACTCCATGTTCGTCTTTTGATCTAACTCTATAGTAACATTGATTTACTGAACCATCTACTAAATCTCCAATTACATGAGTATATTGAGTTTCTACTAAATCTTCAACTAAAACTGTCCAACTTGCCATATCTGGACTAAATTGTAATTCATATACTAATGAATCTTTATCTGGATCTGTACTAGCATCCCAACTTATAGTAGTATCTGCATAAGTTCTTACTGGTGCTGGAATTGTTATTTTTGCTGGAGCTAAAGGAGCTCTATTTCTTAAATATTCTGTACTATAGTATACTGGAGAAGTTTCTCCAAAATAATCTATAGCTTGAACAGCATATTCAAAGTTTTCTCCTCTTGGAATATGTTTAGTATCTTCATTAAGATAATCTTTAATATCTTGAT
>ENA-ORNF01002479-ORNF01002479.1-human-gut-metagenome-genome-assembly--contig:-NODE-2479-length-13784-cov-1.994246_pt1 | contig 13784 bp, 11 predicted proteins | sample MGYA00242110_ERZ509012 | MGnify/ENA primary metagenome ERZ509012 (study PRJEB26280, sample SAMEA2338714) | human gut metagenome | biome: human gut; feature: human-associated habitat; material: faeces... | reverse complement strand
CGCCCGCCCATTCGTTCTGCATGATTCCGAGGAAGTTTACCATCTGGTTGCAGAGTGTTGCCAGATGACGTGCGGGAGCGCTTGTGATTTTTCCCGGAACTCCGCCGAGTCCCTCCTGAATCAACTGCCGGAGAGACCAGCCGGCGCAATAGCCGGTCAGCATGGAAAGGTCGTGCAGATGAATATCGGCATTGCGGTGCGCGTTGGCGATTTCATCATCGTAAACTTCGGAGAGCCAGTAGTTTGCCGTAATCGCTCCGGAGTTGGAAAGGATCAGTCCGCCGACGGAATAGGTGACTGTGGAGTTTTCCTTGACGCGCCAGTCGCTGATTTTCAGGTAGTTGTCCACCGTTGTCTTGTAATCAAGCGCGGTGGACGAGATGGAGCGGAGTTTTTCACGCTGGCGGCGGTACAGAATATAAGCCTTGGCAACGTCGGCGTAACCCGCCTGTACAAGCACAGATTCCACGCTGTCCTGAATATCTTCGACGGAGATCAGCCCCTCTTTGATCTTGGGCTCGAAATCCGCCGTGACTTTCAATGCGAGGAAATCAATGATGGAGGGGTGATACTGTTTTTCCTGTGCCTCGAAAGCCATTCTGATTGCGTCGGAAATCTTCTGCAGATTGAAATCGACGTTTTTCCCGTCACGTTTTTGTACTTGGTACATTGTCATCCCTTTCAAAAAGTATAAAGTTAAATTGCTGATTGTTCTTATTCCATTCCGCGAATTCCGGCATCAGGCACGAAACGCTTCGCTATGGCAAGATACCGGTTCATTTCTTCTTTCGGCACGCCGCTGCACCTGCTGTCCAGCAGACTTCCCGAGTCGGCGAACGACTGCAGAAAATAACGCGGCGCTCCTTCGATCCACGCTCCTATTGCTTCAAAGTCTCCGGCGTCATGGAACTGCCTGACAACGGTGGTCCTGAATTCATAAGGAACCGTCCCCTGTTTCAGATAGGCGACACTTTTCCGAACTGCTTCCAGAACACCCGCTGATGCTGTCGTTGCCGCATATTTTTCAGGGGCATTCTTGATGTCCATTGCGACATAATCGACGCAGTGCGACTCCACGGCAGCCTGAAGGCGTTCCGGAAAGGACCCGTTGGTGTCCAGCTTTACGGAAAATCCGGCATCATGAATCTTTTTCATGAAATCAGGCAGTTCCGGATGACACAGCGGCTCGCCCCCGGAAATGCAGACTCCGTCCAGAATTCCGCGGCGGTTGTCCAGAAATGCAAGGATGTCATCTTCATCCGGAGCATCTTCCTCGCCTTCTCTGTGCACCAGAGACGCATTGTGGCAGAAAGGACAACGGAAATTGCAGCCGAATGTGAATACGGTGCAGGCGACCTTGCCCGGAAAATCGAGCAGAGTGAGTTTCTGTAATCCGAAGTGAAGTTTTGCCATGTTTTCAATCCCGAAAAAATGCGGCTGCAAGAACAACCGTAAAAAACCATGAAACACTATATGTTGTAGATTTATTGGAAATATATGGTATATCTTGTATTTTTCAAGGGGAATTCCAAACAATTTTCTAACAAAAAAATAATTCCTTTGTTTTCAGGATGTTAGAACTTTCCGGACGGATGATCATACGATATGATATCCGGGATAACGCGATATGCAGTTTCCAATTGCGCACTCCGGTCTTCGCGGCTGGACTGCGGCAGATGCAAAGCGCCTGCACGTCATATTTTCATTTTTTGCCCTTTATCACTATATTTGGAGAAAAATCCTGCTTTTTTCATGTCCGCCCCCTTGACAATTCATGATTTTTATTTATAATTAATGGTATTAAAGGTTTTAATGGTCTGAAGTGGTGTTATGATGATTTATCATTATCTGAAAGTCGATAAGCAAAGCGGAACCCCGATCTACCAGCAGCTGGTTTCGGGGATCGAACGTTTTTGCCGCGACTATCCGCCGGAGACACCGATCCCGCCGGAGCGTGATCTCTCGAAAACCCTCGGAGTGAGCCGGACCACTCTGCGGCAGGCGCTCAAAGAGTGCTGTGACCGCGGTCTGATCATCAGCCGGTGGGCGAAAGGCATTTTCGTTGCGGAACAGAAGAAACGCAGGCGGATTCTTGTCATGATGCCGGAATCGACCATGATCAGCATGCCCTGGAACTACACTCTGCCGGGAATAGAACAGCGGGCGGCGGAGTTGTCGATTACGGTGGAAAAAATCTCCACGACGTTTCTGAGAAGCCAGACGAAAGAGCAGATCAGGCATTTTCTTGAACAGGAGGATTTCACAGGGATTCTTCACATGGACTATCTCTCATGGATTGAAGCCGAAGAACTGGATGTATTGCGCAATATTCATACTCCCGTTCTGTTCCCGCACAGCTGCCTCTACTGGTTCCGGCAGATGCCGTTCCCCATGAACGTTGTGGATGAGCGCAAGGCGTTTCAGGACGCGATAATTGCCATGGTGGAGATGGGACATACGGAAATCATGACACTGGGAGCGGATTCCTATTATGACGCGATACGCGGCTATTCCGGGGATGAATACCTGAAGTTGCTCGAAGGCATCGGTGCAAATCCTGATCCTGAACTTTTCCGCCGTGTGCAGTATGATGAAGAAAAAATCGCCGAAACGGTATCGGTTCTGCTGAAACCGAAAAGAAAATTCACTGCAATCATCTGTTTTTCCGATTTTTATGCGATCATGGCGATGAAAGCCCTGAAACGGTATTCTCTCCGGGTGCCGGAGGATGTCTCCATCATGGGATTCTGCGGATTCCCGGGAGGTAAATTCCTGACTCCGGGACTTTCCACCATTGATTTCAACTATCTCCTGATCGGCAGAAATGCCGTGGACCGTTTGCTCGCCATTCCCTCTGAATGGCAGAAGATGAACGAGTCTGAGCGGGTCAATTTTTCTCCGTATGAACTGGTCATACGCGAAAGCATGAAACCATTAAAAAAGAAAAACAGGAAAGGGAAATAATTTATGAAACGTTGCCGCATGTTCACCCTGATAGAGTTTCTCATGAGGAAAAGTTGTAAAAAGGATATTTCATTCCGGCAGTGTCAATTCGTGCCCTGCCTTATTTTTCCTTTCTTCCTCCAATTGTTCAAATGTTTTCCTGTTCCTTCTTTCTTCAGAATTCCCTGTTCGATATTCTTCCTTCGCAGGGTGAAAATACGGATTTTCACCCTGATAGAGCTCCTCATCGTGATTGCGATCATCGCGATTTTAGCCTCAATGCTCCTGCCCGCCCTGAACAAAGCGCGGGAACGGGCACGCTCCACTCTGTGCATGAACAATCTCAAGACACTGGGAACAGCAGTTCAGATGTATTCCGATGACAACAGAGGCTTTGCTCCGGGAGGCGGCTTGAAGATAAAATATGAAATCTGGACAAAGACCAGCGCCTATGGACTGGCTTCCTATCTAGGCTGCAAAGAGGACGCGACGACTCACCCTCCAAAATCCATTTTCTGCTCCAAGGGCGGCAGGGATTGTAAAACGCCGCAGGGAAAAATCATAATGGTCAGTCCAGGCGCCGATAGCTATGACACCCGGATCAATTTCAGCTATGCCTTGAATTACCATCTGACGAATATTGGAATAGCTGGAAGACCCGATGCGTATCAGAAATATTCCACGGGAAAATCGCCCAGCTCGCGGATGATTGTCTGTGAAATCGGGAAAAATCCGCAGTATGGTAGCAGTATTCCGACTGCTGTATGCGTGGACAGAACCGATTATTTCAGGCTAAGTCATCCGCTTGGCAGAACGACCAATTTGGCATACTGCGATGGACATGTCGCCCCCTACATATTCAAAGGGAGCTATTCCGGCTGGTATGCGGCAAACGATCCGGAATGGCTTTTCCGTGACAATTACTGAATTTCAAATAAAAAATATCAAAACAAGGAGAAAACATGATCCGAACCAAAATTCTTTCATCGCTTCTGACACTCTGTCTGACTGCAAGCGGACTTCCAGCAACGGAACCGCCAATGAAAATCATGAAACACAATGTCAAAATCATCAGTCTGTCGTGGAATACACCGCGGGCAGATGAATACGCAAGAAGACTGCCGGATCTGGAAAAGAACTGTCCGGCCGACGGGTTGGTCATTGAAATTAATGGAAAAGCACGTATTGTTAACGGCAGGAAATTCATCCCCGGCACTCGAACACCAATGGGTAAAATTGCTTGGAAATATGAAGATTTCACGGATGTGATCGCTGCCTTGAAAAAGGTGAAAAGCAAGAAGTTCACTCACAATTTCTTTTATACTATTCCCTGCCCCGGCGACATAGACTGGATGTCCGATTCCGACTGGGCCGCCATCACCAACAACTACGGTCTCGCCGCCCGAATCGCCAAAGAAGTCGGGATGAAGGGAATTCTGCTGGATATTGAACAATACGGCGAGAAGTTTTGGACTCCGAAATTCAAACAATCCGGCAAAAATTTTGAAGAAATCTGTACAATAGCCCGTCAACGCGGACAAGAATGGGGTAAGGCGGTTTTTTCTCAATATCCCGACATTGTCATATTTGCCCTGACCATGTTCAGCTCCCATAACGGCTACCGAATGGTACAACCTTTCTTCAACGGGGTGCTTGATGTCATGCCGCCGACTGCGGTGTTTACCGACGGACATGAAACGGAAGGTTATAAAGCAAACAATGTGATTGAATATGACCGGATGTTGCGGGATAAGTTCCGCCATTTCCCGAAACTCGTCGAGCCGGAAAACAGAAACAAATATTTCACACAGGTCCGGCTGGCTCCAGCATTCTACTTGGATGCTATCTTTTTGGGGCGTCCGGCTTCATGGTCCAAGATACTGAATCTGAAACCCGGAGCGGACAAACTGGCTTTTTTCCAGCGCAACCTGTTTGCCGCTATGAGATCAGGCGAAGATTATATCTGGCTTTACGGCGAACGTGCCTGCTGGGGAGAAGGACGAGTCAAAAACTTCTTCACCCGTCTGGAAACTACGGAGCCGGGCATCTACCAAATGGTAGAAAATCTGCGCTGCCCGGAAAAGATTGATGTTTCCAAGCTCCGCAATCTGCTGGGTGCGGCTGATTTTAAAAGCGGACTCAGCCCGTGGAAATTCTGGCAGATCGAAGAAAACCAGAAAAAAGTTGCTTGGGATAAAAACCGTAAGGGTGAAAAATATGCAGAAAATGATCAAAAGGATATGAAACTCCTAGGTAATGCCTCTGTACAGAACGGCGAACTCCGGATTCAGGGCACAGCCTTCAGTGAAACATATCAGAAGGTCAAAGTCAAGCCGGAGACAATCTATCTACTCCGCGTCCAGTTTCGACATGACAAAAACAGCCACGGGGCCTGCTGGATCGGAATGGGCTATCAGGATAAGAACAACATTCCTCTGACTCGTACTGATAAATCAGACACTTGGTGGGTCAACCGGTCCACCAACGGAGAATGGGTCGAAATGAATCGTCTAATCATGATTCCCCCGGATGTAGAGAGCGCCTCAGTACGCCTGGGAACAGGTGGTATGCGGGATAGTGATGTAATCTCTTTCCGAAATGTTTGGTTCTGCGAACTTCCGCCCAAGTAAGTGACACAACCTGATCTATTTCCAAAATCCTCCTTGAACAAAACGTCTGGGGAGGATTTTCTCAGTTCTCTCTGGAAATTGACAGGAAGAATGAGATTTGTTTGTTAAATTAATTGAATCCGCTCCGGCAGATTGAAATCCCAACCCGAAATTACATTGTCCGCATCCGTTATTCATTCTTTTGCCTGCGGCGGGGCTGTCTATTGAATCCGCCGCAATTATTTTGCGGGAGAAGATGAAAAATCATTTTTTCTCCCGCAAAGATTTGCGTTGATCATTTCCCGCATGTATATTCCACTCAAAAGAAGCTTGTGGAGGCTGTTTCATGTCGGAAGAAAATGCTCAGAAAAAGAATAAATTCCGTCCGGTTGTCTTCGGATGCCTGATTCCGTCCGCTGGATTTCTGGTGCTTGCAATCATTGCGGCACTGCTTCTGAGCCGAGCGGAACCGCCGGGGAAAAAGCCCGAATACATCAAATCCGCAGAACCCAGAATCGAACAGCGGATCAGCAATGTTGAGAAAAAGATACTGGAACATGCCTCGGACAGTTATGATCCCGACACTACCGTCATGGCACTTTTTTCCATGGAAACCGCGATCCGGAATGCGGGAAATTTTGAACAGTTGACCGAATATATCGTTCAGGAGTCACCGGAAAAAGTCGCTCCCGAAATCCAGCTTCTGAAATACCGGTTCTTCAATGTCTATAAGAAACTGCTGTCGAACAAGGATTCCGAGGCGGATGCAAAGTCCATTTACAGGACGGCGCAGGGAGCGCTCCTTGATTTCGCTTCGACGGTGGACCCCCTCGCTTTCACTTACAGTCGTGCGCAGGCGCAGAAAATCTGGGAAAAACATCAGGCGCAGGTCCGCATGGATGCCGATCTACGCAGAAGGATCGAACGGAATCAGGATGAAATCGTTGATTTTCTGTTCGAGTTCATGACGCTCTCCTCCAAGTATTACAAGGAGTGGGAGCAGCTCTGCGCTCTGCGCGACCGGGCGTATCTCGCCGCATGGGAGGGCAGCCGGGATGAGGTCATCGCGAATGCATCGGCAGCAGTCAGGCTTGCCCCCGATGAAAAAGAAGCGCATATCCTGCTGATCATGGCGCTGCTGGAACGCAACAGGGAGGACGATCTTGCCGTTGCGAACGGACTTATCAATGACTTTCTGGAAAAGTATCCGGACAATGCTTCCGGGTATCTTCTGCGCGGCGTGGCGAAGGTGCGGGGAAAACATCTCAATGAGGCTGCGACCGATTTTGCACAGGCGGCGGTCTATTTCCCGAAACAGCAGGAGGAGCTTTCCAACCGTCTCGGAGTCTACCGGAAACGAGCCTATCTCAATAAATCCATGGAGGGGCGCATCATTGTCAATGCCTATCGTGCGATGATGTCTGGCTCCGGTTATTTCAGCCCGGATTTTCAACTGGCGCGCCTGATGCTGGAAGACGGCAGGAAAACCGAGGCGCGGAAGAAGATCTTCGATCATTTTTTCCGCCGCCGGATGCAGGGGGAATGGGACAAGGTTCTGGATGATTTCCGTTTCTCCTACCGGTTCCTGAATACGGATCTGTTCAAAATCGACGACGGTTCGGGGAATACGGTGGATATTGCGATCGACTCCGCATTTTTCACGAACAGCGTGATTCTGAAAGTAACGAATAAGCCGCTGCACAACGTGACCATTCTTCTCTGTGTACGTTTTACGGACATGTTCAAGAAAGACTATATCTCGTTTCCCGTCGGTGAAACGCTTGCGCTGCTGAAGCCGGGGCAGACCGTTGAGATCGGGCGGCGCAACATCGGAGAAGTTTCGGAGAATATTCTCGGCATGAAGAAGAAATTCAAAGACATCATTGAATTTGCCGCCGTCATGATTTCAGACGAAACAATCTCATGGATCGAATCGAAAAATGTAGGCGAAATCCTGCCGGAACCGGTAAAAGAAAAGGAGCCGCTCCATCTCGGCAAGGCAAAAACGACAGCCGATGTCCTGACCGAAAAAGCCAAAGAAGTCGTGAAGGATGCCGTGAACAGCGTGATCGACAAGACCATAGACAAATTGAACGAGCCGGTAAAGGAGAAACCGGAAACGGAATCGAAGAAATGAATTATTTCAACGACATCAGTTTCGTCACTTACGGAATTACCGACTGGGTGGAAAATACCGCCTGCGGACGCCGTTTCGAGGGATATTACGGGATACAATATGTTTTTGACGGAGAGATTTTCGCCCATGTGAATGAGAATCCCGTGGAAATCGCGGAGGGTCCGGTTGTATTCATCACTTACCCCGGCGTCTCTTTCTCCTACGGTTCCCGTCCCGGAATGCAGCGGCGGCAGGCACATATCTGTTTCAAGGGGGAACGGGTGAAACGTTACCTGAAAAGCGGCCTGCTCCAATTACGGGAAAGGGATCTTTTCATTCGGATTACGGCAAATGAACCGTTCCTGCAGGCGGTCCGTTCGCTTCAGAAAAACCTGCGGATTCCCGGAAATTCCCAGCATGCACGCGCAGTCCTGCTTCTGGAGGAGCTGCTGCTCCAGCTTCAGGAACAATCGCCGGGACGCGTGAACAGTTCCAGCCAGTATATCAGGCAGCTTCATTCTCTGCGGGAAAAGATCGCCGATACTCCGTATCTGCCGTGGGATTTTGAAAAAGAGGCGGAAAAACTTTCCGTGTCCTATGTCCATTTCCGCCGGATCTTCCGTCAGGTGACAGGCTGGTCTCCGGGGCAGTATCTGCTGGAATGCCGCTTGCGCCATGCTGAAAAACTGTTGATGACCTCACATCTCCGGATCAGTGAAATTTCCAACGAGTGCGGTTTTGAAGACGAATTTCACTTTTCCCGGATTTTCAAAAAACACCGCGCCATGTCTCCCTCCCGCCTGCGCGCCCTCTACGGGATGCAGGAGTGACGGGAATATCTTCCGGCATCTCAGGAAACGCAGCAGAACACAGCGCGGCATTCCGGAAAATACGGGAGCGGTCATGCAACAGGTGTGCAGACTTGTGCCCCGGATGCCATGTTTCCGTGGTTTCTGCCGTCCGGAAAAAGCACGCAGATGCGTTTTTTGACTTCTGAAATGCCTTAAAATGATCAAAAAAGACATGGGTTTATCAAAAAAAACATTTGCTTTTTCCGCTTTTGCTGTATTTTTGTCAGTGGAAAGAAAAATTCTCCAACAGTATCAAAACAAACAAAAGGATTGATGTGATGGAAAATAAAATCAAGGTCGCGATCATCGGGCTTGACACCAGTCATGCGGTGGAGTTCCCGAAACTCATGCAGGACCCTGCGGTTCCGGAACAGAATCAGGTTCACGATCTGGTCGCAACAAGATGTCTCCGTTTCGAGACCCCGTTCCAGAATAAAGAGGGACTTGACAAGCGCCAGGCTTATCTTGAAAGCATCGGCGTCATGGTGACGGAGGATTTCGATACCGCCGTCGCAGACTGCGATGCGATCATGATCGAGATCAATGATCCCGCAAAGCATCTTGAATATTTTGAAAAGTGCGCCGGCCTCGGTAAGCCGATCTTTCTCGACAAACCCTTTGCGGATACGCTCGACAACGCGGTCAGAATCATGCAGATTGCGAAAGAAAACAACGTGCGTTTCTTCACCTCTTCCTCGCTCCGGTATGATGTGGACTTCGTTGACGGGCTTGCAAAAGGAGTCAAACCGGAATCCGCGGTGGTCTGGGGACCCGTCGGCAGGGCGCCCGCCGGTTCTTCGATCGTCTGGTACGGCGTGCATGCATTTGAAATGCTCCAGCGCATCATGGGCTGCGGCGCCGTCAGTGTGAATGTGTCCGGCGACCGCAAGGGATATGTCTGCCATGTCGTCTACGGTGACGGACGACGGGGGATTGTGGAGCTTACTTACGGCTCCTACCGTTACGGAGGCGTCATTCGCGACGACCGTGAAAAAGAGGTCCTGTTCCAGGTTTCCTATCGCGTGCCGTTCTACCAGATGCTCATTATTGAGATCATTAAATTCTTCAAGGGCGAAAGCCAGGTCATCCCCCTTGAGGATTCGTTCGAGGTCATGGCAATGCTTTCGGCGGCGGACCGTTCCGCCGCGACAGGCAGACCCGAACCCGTATATGTCAAATAAAACCGGATCAAATTCATAAATTCAAAAGGATTTAAAATGAAGAGAATCAGAGTCGGAATCATCGGACAGGGACGCAGCGGACGCGATATCCACCGTCACCTGTTTGAAACTCAGGAACAGCTCAAAGCGCGTTTTGAAGTCGTCGCCGTAGCGGATTATATCCCGGAACGCTGCGAAATCGAAGGCGTGACGCCTTCCCCTGAATTCAAAAAATACAGCGACTACAAAGAGATGCTCAAGGATCAGAGCATTGACCTGATCGTCAATTCGACCAGAAGCATGGATCATATCCCCGTCAGCATCGAGGCGATGGAAGCAGGGCATAACGTCGTCTGTGAAAAACCGCTTGCACGCCATGTGGCGGATGTCGATAAAGTTGCGGAGGCGGCAAAACGCACAGGAAAATTCTTCGCCGTATTCCAGCAGTCCCGTTTCCGCCCGCTGTTCCGCAAGTGCCTGGAGGTCATGAGCTCCGGCATCCTCGGACGCATCGTCATGGTCAAAATCGCCTACAACGGTTTCGGACGCCGCTGGGACTGGCAGACCATTCAGGACATGTGCGCCGGCGAACTCCTGAACACGGGTCCGCATCCGCTTGACCAGGCGATTCAGTTCTACGGTGACGCCGACCCGGAAAAGATTGTCTGCACCATGGACCGCGCCAATACGTTCGGCGATGCGGAAGATCATATCAAGCTGCTTCTGATGGGCAAAGGGCATCCGACGATCGACTTCGAAGTTTCCCGCTGCTGCATGTTCCCCGGAAACACCTATGAAATCTATGGGACAAACGGCGGACTCAAGGCGGGCGGCGCCGAGGTCACATGGAAATATTTCCTGCCTTCCGAAGCTCCGGAACAGCATCTCGTCCGCGAGCCGCTTGAAGGTCCGGGACGGCTTCCGCGCTACTGCGGCGAAAAACTTCACTTCTATGAAGAAAAATGGACTGCGCCGGACTATGCGCTGGGCTTCGACTCCTGGGGAACCAAATATTACGAGCAGGTTTATGACGCGCTCATGAACGGCAAACCCATGGAAGTCACGCTGGATCAGGTCAGGCGCCAGATCATGATCATCGAAGAGTGCCACAGGCAGAATCCTTTCCCGAAAATGAAGTAAGGTGAACGGATGAAAGCTGCATTCATCGGATTCCGTCACGGACATATCGTCGGGCTCTACAACCGCCTCAAAGACGATCCGCAGTGCGAAATCGTCGCGGCGTGCGAAGAAGACCCGAAGGCTGCGGCTGAAGCAAAGGAAAACTGGGGAGTCGATATCACGCACTCCAGTTTTTCCGATCTGCTTGCAGACACCGATTTCGATATTCTGGCAATCGGAGATTACTTCGGTATCCGCGGCAGCCGCGCGATTGCCGGGCTCAAAGCGGGAAAGCATGTCATCGCGGATAAGCCGCTCTGCACCTCTCCGGAGGAACTTGCGGAAATCCGTTCGCTCGCCTCGGAAAAGAAACTGGCAGTCGGGCTCATGCTGGATTTCCGCAACCACGGCAACGTCGCGGCGGCAAAAGAGATCATCGACAGCGGCAGGCTCGGCGAGATTCATGCAATCCAGTTCGGCGGCCAGCATCCGCTTTCCTACGGGACGCGCGCCGCATGGTATTTCGAAGACGGCAAGCAGGGCGGCACGATCAACGACATCGCGATTCACGGCCTTGATGCCATTGAATACATGACCGGACACGCCATCACAGAACTGACTGCGGCGCGCACATGGAACGCATTTGCGGATCAGGCGCCGAAGTTCATGGATGCGGCGCAGATCATGTTCGCTCTCGACAACCACTGCGGCGTAATTGCCGACGTCTCCTATTTTGCCCCGGAAAAATGCGGATTCAACAATCCGTTTTACTGGCGGTTTACGATCTGGGGCAGAAAAGGCGTAATGGAATTCAATTATTTCGACGACGGCGTAAAACTCTGCCTGAGCGGGGCAAAGGAACCGGAGTTTATTGAACCCGCCAGAGGAAAATCCGATTATCTTACGATTTTCATGAATGAAATCGCAGGAAAAGAGGAGCCTTTCGGGGGAAAGCATATTATGGACATCACGGAAAAAACGCTTCTGTTGCAGAGAAAAGCGGATCGGCAGTGACCGGAGTTCCGGTCTTTTTCCGAAAAAAATTACTTTTTGCGGAACAGTAACGGAAAATATGGGGTCTATACTCTCATAACAAGAAACAAGAGGAGATGATTTATGATGAAAAAGATCGCAACAATCGCCGCCGCATTCGCAATGTTGACAGGAATGGCATTCACCGCTGCCGCACAGCAGTGTGCCGCTCCCGCCAAAGCCGAAGCAAAGTGTGTCTGTGCCGACAAAACCCAGTGCAAAACCGGAAAATGCGACACAAAGAAATGCACTCCATGCGCTTCAGCAAAACAGGCATGCGCACAAAAAGCTGCGAAATGCCAGAAAAAGCAGAAAGCCTGCGACAGCAATGCAAAATCCTGCAAAGCGGCACCTGCAAAAACCTCCTGCTGCAAATAAGTTTGCTCTGACAGAAAAACGGCACTCCGGAAAATTCCGGGGCGCCGTTTTTTTTTACGGCGTCCGCCGGTCTTGCGACAGGGAACGTCTGTTTTGTCTCGAGGTCATCAGATCAAAGCCAATGCATCATCCAGAGCGGCGATGATATCATCAATATGCTCCAGCCCGATGGACAGGCGGATCAATTCCGGCTGAAGCCCCGCTTCCCGCTGCGCTTCGTCGCTGAGCTGGGAATGGGTCGTGCTTGCCGGATGAATGATCAGGCTTTTCGCATCTCCGACATTCGCCAGTATGCTGAACAGCCTGATATTGTCCACCAGCTTCATCGCTTCCGCGCTTCCGCCCCTGACGCCGAACACCACCATGCCGCCGAAACCGTTTTTCATATATTTTGAAGCAATCGGCCAAGAAGGGTCGTCCGGCAGTCCGGGATAACGCACCCATTCCACTTTCGGATGTTTTTTCAGGAATTCCGCGACCCGGAGCGCATTTTCCGAATGCTTCGCCATTCTCAACGGAAGCGACTCCACACCCTGCAGGAAAATCCATGCGGCGTCCGGAGCAAGCGCCGCGCCCTGATTGCGCAGTCCAACAAACCGAAGCCGGAAACTGAATGCCAGAGGAATTTCATCTCCGAGATCATGTGCGAAACGCATTCCGTGATACCCCCGATCCGGTTCATTGTAAAGAGCAAATTTCGGATCGCTCCAGTCAAATTTACCCGCATCGACTACGATTCCTCCGATTCCGGTTCCATGCCCGCCGATCCATTTGGAGAGGGAATGCACCACGATGTCCGCCCCGTATTCAATCGTGCGCAGGAGCGTCGGCGGGGTGAAAGTGGAATCGACGATCAGCGGCAGATGGTGTTTTTCCGCAACCGCCGCATACCGTTCGATGTCCGCGGCATCCAGCGCGGGATTGCCGACCGTTTCAATGTAGAGCACCCGCGTTCTTTCATTAATGGCCTTTTCCACCGCCTCAAAATCGTTGACTGCGGTAAAATGCGTCGTGATCCCCTGCTGCGGAAGAATTGCATCGAACTGCGTAAAAGTCCCTCCGTAAAGATTATTCGCGGCAATCAGTTCATCCCCCTGCCGCAGAATATTTGTAACTGCAAAATAAATTGCGGCGGTTCCGCTCCCGAATGTAACCGCCGCCCTGCCGCCTTCCAGCGCGGCAAGACGTTTTTCCAGCACATCATTGGTCGGGTTCATCAATCTGGCATAGATGTTTCCATGTTCCCGGTAGGCGAAAAGGTCTGCGCCGTGTCCGGAGTTTTTGAAACTGTAGGCGGTGGTGCGGTAAACGGGGACCGCGCGCGCCTGCGTTGCCGGATCAGGGATCTGCCCTGCGTGAAGCGCCAGTGTCTCAATATGATATTCAGGATCATTCATAGATTGTCCTCCTAAATAAATATATTAGGTAAAGATCAAATTTAGAATAATTATTATATATTTGGATTTGCTAAATTTTAAAATATATGATAGTATATGCTTATTCGAGGGAGGTTTATATGTTTGATTCAAAATATTATAAGAAAAAATATGTGTTTACTGATAAAAGAGATATTTCT
>ENA-ORNF01002476-ORNF01002476.1-human-gut-metagenome-genome-assembly--contig:-NODE-2476-length-13794-cov-2.518524_pt1 | contig 13794 bp, 16 predicted proteins | sample MGYA00242110_ERZ509012 | MGnify/ENA primary metagenome ERZ509012 (study PRJEB26280, sample SAMEA2338714) | human gut metagenome | biome: human gut; feature: human-associated habitat; material: faeces... | reverse complement strand
TGGAAGCAGATGGATATGTGGGAGACTTGTATTAAAGAATTACATGAGAAATGGCTGCCTGCTCATTGGAGAAAAGACAGCCATTCTTTATAAGATACATCATTCATATACAATCATAACGGCACCTCGTCTTTTACTAAAATTATAAATACAACTGTATTGAAAAATAAGCTGTTCTGTCATACACTTGTATTATGATACAGGTGGGTGAAGGAGAAGAAAGATGAAAAGAAGGTGGTTTATCTATTTGATAATCGGTATAATAATGATTACAGGTGGTTGTCTGGGATATTTGCAGTTTGGAAGAGATATGGATGTGTATGGTTCCTATGCAATGACAGCGGACAATTACCATGAAGAGCGTTTGATAGTAGTGCTAAATAAACTGTATGTGGCGGATCAAAAAGCCTGTGCAGAAAAAATTGTAAAATGCTGCAGGGAAAATTCATTTAAAAGCGTGCGGTTTAGCTATGACCAGTCGATTCCGAATGTGTTATACGTGACTGTGTATGCCCCAAAGTGGCAGGCAGAGAAGGGAAAGCAGATGTTTGCATTTTCTTACTTGCCGGAGGATAGTGATGGAACGTATAGTACTATAGACAATCCAGAGGAATTTATACTGGAGATAGAAGAATAGGATAAGGGATATCTGGTTATTATAAATCAATAAAAGACTTACTAAAGTAAAGATGAAAGTATATTGACAAATCGAGGTTTTTATCATATTATAATTATACAAGAAGTTGGTGCTTATGATATACTGGCTATATTAAAAGAATCAACACTTGTGTTGGGTGTGCCACTACCGAGGACGTTGAAATGTGGAACGATATAGGTTGGTGTGCTGCTACCAAAGGCGTTGAAATGCAGAACTATATAGGTTGGTGTACCACTACCAAAGGCGTTGAAGTGTGGAACGATAAAGGAAGCGTCAGCTTCCTATTTTTTTTAGGGGATACATATGAATTTTGATAAAGTACAATTCGTTTACATTGATGTAGACTATATGGAATATTTAAATGGAATAGATTCTGAAATCTTTTTCAATAAAGAAGATGAAAATTATAGATTGAAACCTCACCTGGGGATTTTATTGAACAATGAAGGAATGAAGTATGTAATTCCATTAACATCTGCAAAAGAAAAACATAAGGGATGGGCAGATGTGACTGCTAATTGGTATAGAGTTTATGAAGTTATAGACATCAAAAAGGATCCAGTAGATAGAGATGATATTATTGTTGAAGTGAAAAATCAGGAGATTTTGAGGAAAATAGAGCCTGAAGATCAGAGAAATGCAAGACAACGTATACTTTCAGTATTGGATATGAGAAAGATGTTTCCGGTAGATAATACCGTATACACAGAAGTGAAATTTAATATCAGCAGTAGTGGATCAAGGAGTGATAATCAAAGAACATTTCTTATGATTAAGGAATATAACTTTTTAAAAGAGATAGCAGATGATATTGCAAAAAAAGCAACAAAAATATATGAAAAACAGATTAGAAAGAATAAAGTTCTTCCTTACCATTGCGATTATCGAAAACTTGAACAGGCACTTGGCGAATATAAAAAAGATGAAAAATAGATTGACATTTTGTAGTAATCAGTAGTAAATTGTACTTGTGGAATGGAAGTGAAATGTTTGGCTAGAAAAACACCAAAAGATGGCAAAGAAGAAAATATACGAGTACGGGTGACTCCAGAACAAAAACAGAGACTTGCTGAGTATGCAGAAAGACACTATCAGAGCATGAGTGGTGTTGTATGTCAGGCATTGGATCTCCTCTACGCAAGAGAAGAACAACAAAATAACAAAGAGTAGAATGGAGTTATTTTGGAGTTTATCTCTTCACGAACGGTACGGAAAATATAAATTTTCAAACAAAAGTTCGATTGTAAAGCGTCTAATTATATGCCTTGCGTGCTATGAAACGCAGTCTGCAAAGGAGTTTGAGTAACGGACTAAAATGCCGAAAGCCTGTATTTATGCGGGTTTTCGGCATTTGTTTTATCAAATGGCTCTAGTTTGGCTCTATTTGTGAGAGCAATAATGGCAAGAAAACAGATGAAATCTAATAAGGAGCATTATATGACGAAAGTGAATTTTTATGATAGTATTAATGATTCAATGCTGAAGTTTGCAGTTATTATTGCCAGACATAATGGTAAATGGGTATTTTGCAAGCACAAGGAAAGAAATACATGGGAGGCACCGGGGGGACATAGAGAAGATGGTGAGGATATTCTTGAAACAGCCAAACGAGAACTATATGAAGAAACAGGAGCAACTGAATTTGTAATATGTCCTGTTTGTGTTTATTCTGTTACAGGAAAAAACAGAGTTAATGATTCTGGCGAAGAAACATTTGGATGCTATATTTTGCAGATATAACAATGTTTGAAGAAGAATTACATAGTGAGATGGAGAAAGTGGTTCTTCTTGATGAACTTCCTACTGAATGGGCATATCCTTTAATTCAGCCATTATTGATTGAAGAGTATGAGAGAAGATTATAAATCCCAGTTTGTAGGGAGGGTAAAAATCCCAATTTATAGATAAGATGAGATATATATGTAACAAGTGACATATATATCACAAAAAGAAATGAGATGTTTATATGCTTAGTATATATAAGCGAGAATTTGTAACGGAAATGCCACTGGCCTTTGTATTAACACTGGCGGGAATGGCAACTTTGATTTTGCCAAGGGAGATGATGTTGCAGAAAGTAGGAATATTGGGGGTTCTACTTATGATGCTAATGTCTGTTGTCTCAGTTGTAAGTGGTTATTTGTAATAGATCCATACTTGGTGATTGGAATTTTGTATATTTATCTTGGATTAGAGAAAATGCTGAGATATTTGTTTTTTGTTTTCATTGAAAAATATGAAATGAGGGCATATAAAAATGAGTAGATTAAAGGCAACTTATATAAAAAATTTAAGGGTAGAAAAAGGAATGACACAACAGGAATTAGCAGATCTTGTAAATGTACGAAGAGAAACTATAGTCCGACTTGAAAATGGAAATTATAATCCCACATTATCTCTTGCGGTTGATATTGCGCGAGTTTTTGAAATAGCCATAGAAGAAATTTTTATATTTGAGTAAGACGTATACTCTCAGCGGAGGACACACCATGTTATATCAAAGAGAATTTCAAAATAATGAGGAACCTGCCAAGCATCATATCAGTTGTTTTGGCTACGAGACGGAGGCGGACCGTCAATATCCCACCCATTGTCACGCGTATTGTGAGATGTCTTACCTGGTCTCTGGGGAGCGCTATCAGATTATCAATGGGCAGAGATACAAGGTGGAGCCTGGTAGCTTCTTTTTGTTTTCTCCACTTTGTATGCACGGTTATCACAACATTACGGAGTGCCAGGATCTGGTGATTCAGTTTTCCAGCGATTTTCTGTATCAGGTTAGTTCCAGTCTTCAGAAGGATCAGGTGTTGGAGATCAGCCCGGATGCAGAACCTTTTCTGATGTTGGATGGAGAACACCGGAAATCTCTGGACGACTTGTACCAAAAACGATTTTACAATCGAATTTATAATAAGAAGGGCAATCTGGCGGAGGAGTTGCAGATGGACGCTGTTATATTGCAGTTTTTGGCAAAGTTGTTGGAGAACGGCAGTATCCAGCTGCATCAGGGCTACGGAGGCAAAGAGGAGATTCAGCAGATTAGTGATGTGATCCATTATCTCATGGCGAATCCTGCGGAAAGATTGGACATGCACGAGGCATCCCGGAGATGCGGTCTGAGCTACTATGCGTTCAGTCGTTTTTTTCACGAGATGACTGGTATGGGATATGCGGAGTATGGCAATCTGATTCGCATACGACACACGGAGGAGCTGTTGATCTACAGCTATATGTCAGTGGAGGAGATTTCGCGGGCTGTGGGGATGAGTTCTGCAAATTATTACACTCGTTTATTTAAAAAAGTAAATGGCATGTCACCCACAAAATATCGAAGTGTTTACGGGAAAAGATAATATTAATCCACAAGGAAGTTGCTGGAAATTAGCACAAAGTTGCGGTGCTATTGACATCCTTTTTTTCGCCATGTTACTATGAAATCAACATATCGATTTTATGTGAAGGAGGATGACTATGAGACGTGTATTACCTATTGTATTAAACCTTAGTCTGGTAGTGTCTGGACTGGGTTTTGTGCCAACAGCAAAGATGGTTCCCGATGCCTCGGCAGCGGTTGCCGGTAAGCTGTCGGATGCTTCTCAGGGAGAGATTCTGGAGAGTCTTGATGAGGGGAATATTATTGATGAGGTTAGCGGAAATGCTTGGAAATCGGAAGCCAATGCCAATCCGATCTCTCCATCTATCTTTTGTGCGGATCCAACTTGTGTAGAGTACAACGGAAGACTTTACGTGTATGGAACCAACGATCATCAGCAGTACCAGGAGGATACGGAAAATGATTACGATCAGATTCGTTCACTGGTGGTATTTTCTACCGATGATATGGTCAACTGGATTTATCATGGAAGAATCGAAGTGGGGGAGATTGCACCATGGATTGCCAATTCCTGGGCGCCATCCATCACTTCCCGTGTTGAGGAGGATGGCCTGACTCATTTTTATCTGTATTTTGCAAATAGTGGACAGGGTGTAGGTGTTATCACATCCACAGATCCAGTGGAGGGTTGGAGTGATCCTTTGGGAAAGCCGCTTGTATATCAAAATATGCCGGGACTGAAGAATTGTCCTGCACCGTTTGACCCAGGCGTTGTCATCGATGACAATGGCGTAGGCTGGCTGGCTTTTGGTGGCGGTACTACCAACGAAAGTCCTATTCATAGCAAGGTGCCAAAGGTGGTAAGACTGGGCAAGGATATGTTGTCCTTTGACAGTGAGTTTGTGTCTATCGACGCACCATATTTCTGCGAGGCCAGTGAGCTGAATTATATCGACGGAACATTTTACTATACCTACTGTAATGACTGGCAGGATAGAGGCAAGGAGTGGGACTATGATGGTATTGCAAAGCCGCCTAAATGTTCTATGGCATATCTGACCACCAAGACTCCTTTGGATGCAGACAGTTGGAAGTATCAGGGGGCATATTTCTATAATTCTGGCGAGAACAGCACCGGTAATTCCGGTATGACATGGGGCAATAATCATACTCATTTTGCCAAGTATCAGGGTGTAAATTACATCATCCATCACACAATGATGCTGGAAGATGATGCACATATCAGCGGTGGTTTCCGAAGTCTGATGGTGGATTATCTGCCAATGGATCCTGCAAACTTAAGTATTCCAATTACTGCGGCAAGCCGAAAGGGTGTGAAGCAGATCAAGGCGGTAGATGCTTATACAGAGCAGAGAGGTAGCCTGATGTTGACTTCGGCAGATGTATTTTACGACAAGGTTGCGAACCCAGCTGCCAAGAGTATGGCTCCTGGTGCTTGGACCATGGTTAAATGTGCAGACTTTGCCTACGGCGCAGATCAGTTTGTGGCAAACGTGAAGGGTAAGGGCCGCGTGGAGGTTCGCTTGGATAACGTGCAAAGTGAGCCAGTGGCATACATTGAGTTTGATAATAGTGATTTTGCCAAGGTTGCCAGCAAGACAGTGAAGAAGTTTGATGGAAGAAATCATAATGTATTCTTCGTGTTTAGCGGAGCAGATATCGAGTTCGACAGCTGGTATTTTACCAAGTCCGAGAAGGTGGCAAGACCTGCCGAGGATATCAGCGTGACTGATGTTACCGCCACAGATGTGACCATTCAGGGGCAGACAGCGAACGGTGCCATGAATTCCACACTGGAAGTGGTGAGATCAGGTGACTATGTGATGAAGACTGCACCTATTGCTGAGAAAGATGAAGTCTTAAATCTTGGTTTTGTCAATTACGATGAAAATGCAACATATGATATCTATGTGAAGAGTCTCACATTACACACAGCAGACGGAGATGTGGAGATTCCTGTTGGTCAGAAGTTAAATCCTAAGAGCAAAGGTGGAAATGGTCTGGCCAATGGATGGGGCGGAGCTACCATCGGAAGCTGCGTATATGGTACCGAAGAGTGTGGTCTGTTTGCGGAGACCACTTCCGTGGATTGGATTAACTATCGATTTGCGTTAAAGATTAATGGAGAGGAAGTTCCATATACTTCCATCGACTACAATGTCACCATCAATGTAGCTCAGTCGGAAAAGCCAACTCCGATGCCTACTGAAGTGCCAACAGAAGTGCCAACTCCGATGCCTACTGAAGTGCCAACAAAAGTGCCAACTCCGATGCCTACTGAAGTGCCAACTGAAGCTCCTGCAGAGACAACTGCTCCAGCTCAGCCAGCCTTTGACCGGAAAAAACCAGCGATCACCAAACTCACCAAGCGCAAGAAGTCCTTTAAGATCAGATGGGCAAAGGTGAAGAATGCATCCGGCTATAAGCTGCAGTATTCCACATCATCAAAGTTTACTAAGAAGACCACAAAGACAGTTGAAGTCAAAGGTAACACCAAATTTGCCAAGACGGTTAAGAAGCTGAAGGCCAAGAAGAAGTACTATGTACGTGTTCGCGCATACAAAGATGGTAAGGCTGTCACAGTGTACACTAAGTGGTCTAAGGTCAAGGCAGTAAAAACCAAGTGATGATGAAAGCATGTTATCATTAGCCTTGGAAATGTGAGATTTTTGTTGTCTACAACTAAAACATATGTTATAATCCTGTCTTTGACAGTTGAAAGAAGGAAAAAACCTCGCAGACGGCGTAATTACGCCGATTGCGAGGTTTCTTTTGTTGGAAAGTATGTGGTAATATTTACTTCTTTTTGGTCTGATTTAAAATTTTTCTCATGTTTTTTTGAGATGTTATCTGATAGTCTGTTCTGAAACCAAAAGCATCATGAAGAGCATCAGTGATATCAGTTCGTGTGTAGGTTGGGATATATCCTTCGCCAGGTGCAATCAGCATATCCATAGAGCGGATAGTATCAATCAACTCTTCGCAGGTGTACTTCTCATTAAGTTTTTGTTCCAGAATTCTGTAAATAACAAGAGCAGTAAAACAGGTAGTGAAATGAGCTGTGATTCTGTCTTTTCTTGATAGGTATACAGGTCTTGCCTTAAACTCAGTTTTCATGATTCTGAAGCATTCTTCGATTTCCCATCTTTTCTGATTGATTTTAATAATACTTGAAACATCGTATTCAAGATTTGTACACACAGCATAGAGACCATCGTACTTTGCTTCATTATCTATTTGTTTCTGGTTGAGAGAGGTGATTGTTTTACTTGCGATTTCGCCGTCGGGAGTGCAGTGTCCCTGCTCAATAAAGCGTTTTGGATCATTAGCTCTGTTCTTCGTAAGCTTTGAAGGTGATTCTACAAACTTTTTAGCTCTTTCAATCTGGCGTTCTCTGATGGTTCTCTGATAATTACGATATTTGATGGAATAGGTAACAATAAGATGCTGCTCAAGATTGTTCTCATTAATCCATCTGTCTTTATAGAAAACCTTCTCGTAATCAGCTTCTTCATCTAACTCGCTTAATTTATATTTTTTGTTACTTCCAGGAAGATACCATCCATCGTCTTCGAGACAGAAATCCTGTAAGAATCCTTTTAACTTTCTAATGGACTGTGTTGTAACAAATCCTCTGCCTTGAATACTGTTGAATTTTCTGTTGGCAGTCGAAGAAAGACCGGCATCCGTACATACGATAAAGTCAGATGCTTCAAAGTCTTTAATAATCTTTTGCTCAAGAGGAGACATGGAAGATTGTTCATTCTGGTTACCATCAAAAACAGAGAATGCGAGTGGAATGCCATCTGCATCCATAAACATGCCCATCTGAACAATAGGGTTAGGTCTATGTTCTTTTGAAACACTATACTTTCTGAAAACATCTTCGTTTTCAATCTCGAAGTAGTAGTTAGTGCAGTCGTAATAAAGGACTTCTTTCTTTCGATTAACTACTTTCTGGGAGTTCTTATAAAGTTCAGCCTGAAAGAAATCATTTTCCTTTGCAATAACTTCAAGAGCTCGGTAGACCTGATGTAATTCGCATTTGGGCTGCTCAAGGAATTTCTGGGCATTCTCAAGTGATGAGAGCTTCGAACCCGGTGCAATGATTCTTGAGTAAACAAGCATTGAAAGAATGTCATTTAAGTCATAATCAAACTTATATTTTTCAGAAATAGAGTTACATATCTTATCAAGTCCAAGCGAATAGTGAATATCCTGGAGAAAGAGATAGCCTGCATTACAAGAACGGCGGACGTTCTTATCAATCAAAGCTGAGGATGAATATCTCATAATTATATCTTGTTTGTGAGCCTTTTCTTCAGCAGTTCATTTTGCTGCATATTCCTTGGCCCAATCTAAAGGATCCATATCTCCGCAAAGCTTTTTTATCTCGTCATAAGTTCCAATTTTTTCAACAGTCTTTGTTGTAGTTTTGTTTCCAACTCTTACAGACCTGCTTAAGTAATATATTGTAGTGTTTTTTGATTTAGAAATACTGACTTTCATGGCGCACCTCCGATATGCTTATTATAATCACATATCACCAAATATCGCCACAAGAAAATAAATAAAATTTGACAAAAAAATACAGGCTATTCAAGGCCTGCAAGGATTTTTCTAATATTCAACTGTCAAACTACCGAATAAAGGAAGTTCTGATTTTGAATTAAAATCTAAGTGTCAAAGACCCGAGAAATCAAGAAATAATACGGAAATAATACGGATAAAAAATTTTATTGACAAAAATCAGTAATATTGCATATAATATTACCAAGGATAGTAATGTCCTTAATGTGCAGCATTTTAAGTTGTAGACAATTGGAAGTCTTAAAAATTCCAAGTTCGTTTTTGCATATCTATGGGATGTGCGTGGCTTGTAGCAGGCAGGATGCTACAGACAATCGGAAGTCTTAAAAACTCCGAGTCCGTTATTATATGTCTATAGGGTATATGTGGTTGACAACCAACATGAAACTGCAAAATTAGGAGACGTAGAGATGCGTCTCCTATTTTTATTTAAGAAAAGGATAGGATACTATTGGCAAATAAATCGCAAATACTTTCAGATGGTCATAAAGAGAAAATAAGAAGTCAGATTATATCTGGGGCTAGAAACTACAAGAAACAATTAATGGATAAAGTGTTTCTTATTGTATGCGAGGATGGAATTGAATATGAAGTTAGATTCTTTAAGGGTGATTATAAGCATTTGACTGGTATATATAGTAATCTTAGCGATGATGATTTTTTTGAATACTGTGTTAGCGGTAAAATAGATAAAGGTAACATTGATACGCAGCAAAAGTATGACTGGGGAACTCTTAAGAAAAAGGGAAGAATAATCCAGAATATACACGAACTGTTATATAAGGATGATCAAAAGACATTGTTGCTTGAGGCTCTTTATACTAATACATATGTATTTCCTGTTGCAATTAAGGATATAGCAAATGATATTTGCGTTGGCTTTGTATCTAATATTCATAAGGCAAGGAGCTTAAGACGTGCTAAGAATTCTACTAATGCAAAAGCATAGAAAAGAATTATAGCTGTTCTGGCAAAGAAAAATGGTGAAAATGTTTATGGTGAATTAGTGTATCTATCAAGCATAAGAGGTGTGTATGAGAAAAATGAAGCTTTGTTAGAGAAGATGGATGATTCAGTAATGATGAGATTCATGGAGATATTGACGCGTCCAAATTAGTTATCGTGATACATATATGATACATAAAAATTTGATACACATAATAATAGGAATAAAATCGTGGATATTTATATAATAAACATAGAGATTATAGCGTAAAATACGCATTTACAATGGATATCCACAGAGTTTGAATAACGGATTAGAATGCCGAAAGCCTGTATTTATGCGGGTTTCCGGCATTTGTTTTATCAAATGGCTCTAGTTTGGCTCTATTTGTGGGGAGAGTAATTGATGCAAATGTAATTATTCAGAAGAATGAAAAGGAAAAAATGATATGAAGAAATGCAAACTTCTTTTATTTGATTTAGACGGAACATTGTGGCACACAAGCGATGTAATTCTTCCTATATGGAACGAAGTTCTTAAAAAGCATCCAGAAACTCAAAAGCAAATAACGCTTGAAGAAATGAACAGCTATATGGGCAAAACTATTGAGCAGATTGCAAACATTATGTTGCCGGAGCTTAGTGAAGAAAACGGCGTAAACATTATAAAAGAATGTTGTGCCGTAGAAGTTCCGTATCTTAAAAAGTCAGGCGGTCATTTGTACGATAACCTCGAAGATGTGCTTAGCAAACTTTCCGAAAAATATTTTCTCGGTATAATCAGTAACTGTCAGTGCGGTTATATTGAATCATTTTTGAAAGCTCACAAACTCGAAAAATATTTTTCTGATTTTGAAATGTCAGGCAGAACCCAACTCACAAAAGGCGAAAATATCAGCCTTGTTATTAGCAGAAATAACATTGATTGTGCTTTCTATGTTGGCGACACTATCGGTGATCAAACAGCGTCAAAAGACGCAAAGGTGCCGTTTGTATTTGCCGAATACGGTTTTGGCAATACAGAAAATCCCGACTACACCATTCACAGTTTTTCCGAACTTTTAGAAATCAGCGATAAAGTATTTGCAGATTCCGAAAAATAATATTAATTATCTTTTACAGAATTATTCTCTGTATTATCTTCGGTTTCGTTTTCTTTGACTTTGTAATAAATAATTGTCGGCTTGTGGGACTTACCGTTCTTTTTATTATGGTTTATATACATTATTACAAACACTACGGCAACAAGTGCAATTATGATTACAGCGGTTACAATTAATATAAATTCACGCATAAAAACATCCTCACATTTTTATTGATTAATTCAATTATAAATGTGAGGATGTAAATTTTTTAATGAATTATGTAGACGAAAAATTATTTTGTAAGAAAATAATTCATCATAGTAAAACCTTTTTCAATGTAGTTGCCTGTTTCTCTTGCCTCTTTCTCGCAGAAAACCTTTACACCGCTGTTAATCTCATTTTTGCTGTCATAAATGAGGTATGGTACAGGAGTGGAGGTATGTGTGCGGATAGAAAGCGGTGTTGGGTGATCAGGGCATACCAAAACCGCAAAATCATCGTAGCCTCTCAAAAATTCTACAACAGGAGCGAGGATATGCTCGTCAATCATTTCAATAGCTTTTACCTTGTTTTCAATTTCACCACGATGGCCACATTCGTCAGGGGCTTCAACATGAATATATACGAGGTCTGCGCCCTTTTTAAACTCCTCAATAGCCGCCTTGCACTTGCCGTCAAAGTTTGTGTCGAGATAACCTGTTGCGCCCTCAACATCAACGCTGTTCATTCCTGCGCAGATTGCAATTCCCTTTAAGAGGTCAACGGCAGAAATCATACTGCCCTTTTTGCCGAATTTCTCGCTGAAATTATCAAGCAAAGGCTTTGTGCCCTCGCCCCAAAGCCAAATTGAGTTGGCAGGGCGCTTGCCTCTTGCAATTCTCGCCTTATTAACAGGGTGATCCTTTAAAAGGTCATAGCTCTTTTTCATAAGGTCATAAAGCTCGTCAACAGCCTCACCCTTTGGAATGTAATCTGTAATTACCTTGCCTGTAATATCGTGCGGAGGTGTAAGCACACCGGGATGCGGATTACCGTTGCTCCAAACAAGGCAATGACGATAAGATACGCCCGGATAGAAACGGAATACATCATTTCCGAGTTTTTCCTGAATATACTCAATAAGAATCTTAGCTTCTTCCGAAGAAATATCATCGGCGCAATAATCAAGAATTGTTTTATTTTCGTAATCTTCATCATAACGTCCCGGACCATAGGAACAAGAAACTTGGAATGATAACTCCTTTTTATAAAAATCATCCCTACGAATATCCAATCCTATTACACCTACAAGCACGATACGGCCTCTTTTCCTTGACATCTCAGCCGCTTGGTGAATCACTTCATCTGTTTTAGCAGAAGCAGTAATCAATACAGCATCAGCTCCATGTGAATATGTTTCTTCAAGCACATATTTTACAGAATCTGTTCCTTTAGCAGGATTTACCCCTATCACTCCTTTAGTACGGGCTAATTCCACCTTTTCTTCATCAAAATCAATTCCTATAACTTTACACCCATTTGCTTTCAATAATTGAGCCGTTATCAATCCAATCAACCCTAACCCAATTACAACAACGGTTTCTCCCAGTTGCGGATTCAACAAACGAATACCCTGCAAACCTATAGACCCAATTACAGTAAAAGCAGCTTCTTCATCCGAAACATTTTCCGGTATTTTAGCTACCAAGTTTTTAGGTACACAAACATACTCGGCATGTTGTCCATTAGAGGCCACACGATCACCCACCTTAAATTCTGTAACTCCATTTCCTACAGCAACCACTATACCAGAGTTACAATACCCTAAAGGCAATGGTTGTCCCAATTTATTAAAAACAGCCTCCAATGTAGGTTGTAAACCATCTGTCTTTATCTTATCAAGCACTTGCTTTACTTTATCAGGCTGTTGACGAGCCTTGTCTATCAAATTTGCCTTTCCAAACTCGACAAGCATACGTTCTGTCCCTAAAGACACTAAAGAACAAGATGTTTTAACCAAGACATAACCTGATTTTACCTGAGGAACCGGAACTTCTTCAAGTACAGTCCTCCCTGATTTCATATCTTGAATTATTTGCTTCATAGTTATCCCTTATATTTTGTTACAACATTCATTATATCTTTTTCTCTTCTTGTCATTGAAAACAATGATTCAATCCTATCATGAGCTGCGATACTAATACTCTCCAAATCATCATTCCAATGCTCCTCTATAGCATTAGCAATAGTCTGCGGCAATGTATCCTTTATTATTACCCCCACATCTCCAACAACATTTAGAACTTCTCCAACATCTGTTGTTATAACCACAGCCCCACAACTCATAGCCTCCGCAATAGCTAGTCCAAAACCTTCGTAGCGAGATGGCTGTAAATAAAAACGGCAATTTTTCAGATAAGTTAATTTTTCATCCTCGGAAATTGAACCTAAAATATCAATATAAGCATTTAGTCCTTTTCCTGATATATATTGTTTCACTTCATTAAAAGCGTCCCCCTCATGTCCTGCAATATTAAGATGTATATCCAACTTGTCTTTCAATAATTCAATTGAATCTATAATTTCATACAAGCATTTTCGTTTTACATTTTCTTTACCCGTCCAACAAATAGTAAACAATTCATTCCTTCTGTTGCAATATGTCCCTCTTGAATATTTTATAGTGTCTATACAATGTGGAGAATATATCATATTTTTAAGATTCCAATCTTTATAAATTTGTTCATATTCATTTTTTGAAACTAGAATATTGACATTCGCATATTTAATAGAATATTTAATCAATATTATGATGGTGTGGTAATATTAGCTAATCCTAAAACTATTTTAAATAATTACTGTACTAAAAAAGAAATTAGAAATAAAGTTATACGTTGTGATCAGTTGGTGAATTATATAAAAGAACATGATAAAACAGGAAAGAAAGCGTATGTCCACCACCACACAAAAATTACATCTACATTCCAATCTATTTCACTGTATTTAGTAGCAATTTTCAAATTAGGATCTATTTTCCTTAATATAGAAATATCTTGATTGTAGAATTCTATTAGAAACAATTTTTCTCGATCTTGTATTTTACAAAAAAAGCAAATTCTCATATTTCAATTTATTGTTTTTTATCTGTACGATTATAGAAAATAAAATATAATTATATTTTA
>ENA-ORNF01002474-ORNF01002474.1-human-gut-metagenome-genome-assembly--contig:-NODE-2474-length-13811-cov-61.759305_pt1 | contig 13811 bp, 9 predicted proteins | sample MGYA00242110_ERZ509012 | MGnify/ENA primary metagenome ERZ509012 (study PRJEB26280, sample SAMEA2338714) | human gut metagenome | biome: human gut; feature: human-associated habitat; material: faeces... | reverse complement strand
GTGAACCGAATTTATTTAACTTTTAACCTTGTCCATTTTTAGTGGACAGTAGTGAATCAATTTTACAGTTGGACACGTGATTTTCAACTTTCTGCTACCAATACTTATGGTAATGGAGTGAGTGATGGACCTCATAGTGATTATCGTTCTGATTTGATAGCTACTTCTTCTATCAATACTTATAGTCAAGGAACTAATGTGATACCGTCGGAGGATGCAAATTACACGACGTTGTATAAGCAGATTTATTATACGAACTTGTTGTTGAACCGGGCTGAATCGTTTTCAGATAAGGCTGCCATTGCCGTACCAGTGGCGGAAGCAAAATTCTTTCGTGCATATTGTCATTTTGAACTTGTACAGATTTGGGGTAATGCGATATTGCTGACACGACCTTTAGATTTGGATTCCGAGGAGTTATATGCTGCTCGGAATGATCGGGGAGAGGTGATTGATCAGGTTATTGCTGATTTGCAGGATGCGGCGGAAGCATTGCCGGAAACTGCAGATGCAGGCAAACTTACCAAATATGCGGCTTATGCCATGCTTTCCCGTGTAGCACTTTATGAAGGTACGTGGCAGAAGTTTCATACTAATGGAGCAGATACCGAGAATAATACGGAGCGAAGTACCGAATTATTGACACTTGCTAAGGAAGCTGCTTATCAGGTAATAAAAGACAATAAATATAAACTCTTTTATAATGAAACACTAGGAAATCAGAGTTATCGTTATATGTTTATTTTGGAAGATGCAGCTCAGTGTAATCCGGCGAATCTGCATAAGAGTGATAATACGGAATATATTCTGTCGCATCGGCACCGTGATGGAGATAAGGGAACTAATATTACTCATGGAATGTTGGCAAACGTTTGTTACATTACTCGCAAAATGGCAAATATGTATTTGTGTTCCAATGGATTGCCGATAGATAAAGCAGGTGATTTATTTAAAGGATATTCTGGTGCTACTACAGAATTCCAGAATCGTGACAACCGTATGACTAATACCTTGATTCAGCATGGACAGAAATATTGGAATAATGATGGTAAATGGCGCACTACTTGGAATGATGAGGATTTGAATAATAGTTTGGTGATTGATGTACGTTCAAACAGTGGTTATCAAAATTATAAATGGTGTGTAGAACGTCAGGTGGCCGATTATTATGAGTCGATTGATTATCCGGTAATTCGTTATGCTGAAGTCTTGTTGAACTATGTGGAGGCCGTTTATGAGTTGCAGGGCAATATCAGTAATAGTGATTTGCAGTATCTGAATCAGGTACGTACGCGGGTAAATCCGGATATGCCGGAATTGACCAATGAATTTGTCAGTCAACATGGATTGTCTATGCGTGAAGAAATTCGTAGGGAACGTACGGTAGAGTTGTTCCTGGAAGGATTCCGAATTGATGATTTAAAGCGCTGGGCTACGGCTCCTGAAGAAATGCCTCAGGATCAGCTTGGGGTACAGGTAAAAGGTACTTGGTTTGAAACAAACTGGTCGGCGCAGTCTCGTCAGTTAAATAGTGATGGATGCATTATCTTATATGACGGACGTGTATGGGATGATAAATTGTATTTGTATCCATTACCTTCCGATCAATTGCAGTTGAATCCACAATTGGGACAGAATCCGGGGTGGACTAATAATTAAATTCATGTGTATTCACTTTAAAAGGATTTTATGATGATATCTAATTTATATAGAAAATTAAATGCCCTGTTGTTAGGGGTAACAGCTGTCACGATGATGGCTTGCCAGGAAGATGAAACAGGTGATTTGTATGAAGCTATTTATCCGAAATCAATCACACTTGATATTCCGGAAAGTGTAAGACCTTTGATTTATCAGGATGAGAACGGTACCAATGTTTTGCCTTTGCTGAAGGGAGAAGAAGTGCAATTGGGCTATACTATACTTCCTGAAAATATTACTTTTAATGAAGTTGCTTGGTCTTCAAGTGATGAAAATGTGGCTACTGTAGATGAAAATGGAAAAGTGAAGGCTGTCAATGGAAACGGAAGTACCTATTCCATCGTGCAGGTGTCTCCTTCCGTCTTTTTTACTGGAAGCGGTATATACAGCACCCTGAAAGTAATGGTTTCAGATGAACTGATACAAGCTGAAAATATTTCTTTGTCGTCAGAAGCTGATCAAGTGTATATGGGGGAGAGTATGCAACTGCATTATACTATCTTTCCTGAAAACACAACTTATAAAACTGTGAGATGGAGCAGTTCGAATGAATCTGTAGCAACGGTGGATGAGAATGGTGTGGTTACAGCGCATGTCATTGATGCAAATACAGAAACAGTTACCATCACGGCTTCAGCTTTGGATGGTTCACAGGTATATGCAGACAAACAACTGAAGATAATGAAAATTGTTCAACCGGAGGATGTGGCCATAGATCAAAGCTATTCAATTGAACAAAATTATTTGTGGGCTATTACGGATAAAACAGTTAAATTATCTTATACCACAACGCCTTCTGATTGTACAACATCCTTGATACAGTGGACTTCAAGCAATGAGGAAATCGCTACTGTTAGTCAGGGAGTGGTATCCTTTAACCAAAATGGAGTGTTTGGAGATGTGACGATTACGGCAACTTGTCCTGAAACTGGAAAAACTTCTTCTATCAATTTACGCCTGGAGGAAGGGCTGGTACGCGAATTGTTCCATGATGAGAATAATTATACATGGTATAATGCGAAACAAAGTAATAGTGGAACGGAATCGTCTCACGTATGGCATGATGGGTATGTAACTGTGACTACTTATACACAAAGTGCTACCAAGCAACGTGGTGACTTTAAATGCTGGAGTCCGAAAACCTGGTTGCATGCTGGTAAGTATCCTATCTTTGCTATCCGCATGGAAGATGTGGCCGATAAATATAAAGACGAGGGTGTGACTGCACGTAATATTAATTTGGATGCTTCTGGAACATGTGGAGGAGCTAATTTTAGTGGAAATCTGGGTGGCTCGAACAACAAGTATAAATATAATTATAAATGTAGCGATGGCAGTCGTGTGTTTGTTTACGATTTATCTTCTCAATCATGGGCAAATGGTGGCTTGTTACCTACTACTTCCGTAGCTGAGTTCACGACATTACAGTTCAAATATGCTGATATTGCAACGATTGACCATCAGATTCAATATAATGTATACTGGGTACAGACCTTTAAGAGTATGGATGATTTGAAAGCCTATCTGGATAAGGAAGGGTTGACTTATGAAGAATGAAAATTATAAAACAAAGGAACTATGATAAAAACAGTCAAGTTATTTGCAGGAGCAACGCTACTTATGGTAGCGTTCTCTTCCTGCTATGAGAATGAATATGGCGTAGTAGATATTACGATGCCTGAAGATAATCCTAATGTAACTGTAGCGGGTGAGTATGTATACAATCATCCTTGCGCAATGTACAATGAAGCCGATTTCGTGCGTGTCAAAAAAATGCTGGACGAGGGAACGGCACCGGTTGAAGTGAAAACAGAATTTACAAATTTGAAGAATAGTCCGTATACGTTGTTGTCGTATGTGCCTTCTCCTCAAGAGGAAATCGTCAGGGGAGATGCTACTGGGACTGTGGCTGGAAAAGAAAATTATGCTTATGCGATGCGAGATGCAGCTGCCGCATATCAGACTGCCATCTTGTGGAAACTGACAGGGGATACGAAATATGCAGATCTTTCTGTAAGGATTTTAAATGACTGGGCTGACGTTTGTAAACGTATAACTTCAAATGATGCGAACCAGATGCTGGCTGCCGGATGTCAGGGGTATACATTTGCTAATGCTGCTGAAATTATGCAGACATACAGCGGATGGAACGAGAACGATATAATTGATTTTAAAAGATGGATAGTAGAGGTGTTCGCTTCTAAAAATAAAGATTTCTTGGATAATCATCAAGGAACAAATAATTGTCCGCTCCATTATTGGTCAAACTGGGATTTGGTAAATATGTGCTCGTATTGGGCCATTGGTGTGTTGACGGAAAATGACGAGATGGTGAATTTTGTGGTAAACTACTTTTATTCGGGTGCAGGCAACGGATGTCTTGACAATCTGATTCAGGCTACGTTTGATGACCCTCTGGAAAGTGGAGAACAGATTTGTCAGAATCAGGAAAGTGGACGTGACCAGGGGCATGCGAGCATGTCACTTGCTGTGACTGCCAATCTGTGTCAGATGGCTTATACGCTTTATCAGGATAATCAGTCTGTTCCTCAGTTGGATTTTTTTGCAGCAAACGATAATGCCATTATGAAAATGGGCGAATATATTGCTCTTTTTAATTTGAAGAACGGTACAGACAATGCGAATGCAACAGGACAATGGTTAATAAGCGCAGCTAAGATGCCATTTCAAGAATACAAGTATTGCATTGATTGTTCTTGTAAGGATAAAAACCATGGGGCAGACCAAAAAGTAGTGGCTGATGATGAAAGCCGTGGCACAGTACGTCCAGGTTGGGAAATTTTATATCATCATTATGCAAAGGTGAAAAATCTAAGTAGTGGTTACACTTATACAAAGCAGTTTGCAGATAAGATTCGTCCAGAAGGGGGTGCTGGAGACGGTCGTTATGGTAGCAACAGTGGAGCTTTCGATCAGCTTGGATGGGGCACTTTGATGTTGTATCAGAAATAATAAGTTAGAAAATGCCTTGTACCCTTGTAAATGGTATAGGGCATTTTTGCCTTTGTTTAGACTTGATATTTAAGACTATGAGAATAATAAATTGCGTGAAAAGACTTTTGGGGGTGTTAGCCTTTGGGGTATTTGTATGGAATGTTCAGGCACAGGTTGTTACGAATCCAGACATTCAACGTACGGGTATGGCACATAATGATGATTATACAGTGAGGGTACGGGTACCGGATAAAGAGTGGCAGGATTTGTTTGAATACAATGTACAGGTAGACATGGACAAGATACAAGATGCTTCCATGGTGCAATTTGACATGAATGGAAAGGTAGAGGTGATGGTAAAAAAGAATAACGGAAATTTCCGGGATGTTTCCATACGTCCACATCATAATCAGATAGCGTATAGACGGGTAGGGGATGCCATTCTTTTTACATTGGATAAACCTCAGCATCTTTCTATAGAATTTGATGGAGACAGGTTGCACAATTTGCATTTATTTGCAAATCCCTTGGAGACAGAAACTTATATTGCAGCGTCAAAAAAGGTTATGTATTTTGGCCCAGGAATACATCGTCCGGATGATTTGCCTAATAATCAGATTCGCATACCTAGTCATACTACCGTTTATTTGGCTTATGGAGCAGTAGTTAAAGCCAAACTGTTAGTTGATCATGCGGAGGATGTTCGGATTATAGGTCGCGGAATATTGGACCATCCCGTTCGTGGCATTGAGATTACAAATTCCAGAAATGTATATGTAGAAGGGATTACAGTCGTAAATCCTGATCATTACACAATTTTTGGTGGTGGCTCTCAGGGGATTACTATAAAAAACTTGAAGTCTTTTAGTTGCAAGGGATGGAGTGATGGGATTGACCTGATGTGCTGTCGGGATGTGGTGATTGATCAGGTTTTCATGCGTAATAGTGACGATTGCATTGCTTTGTATAATCATCGATGGAATTGGTGGGGCGGTTCGAAGAATTTGGTATTGCAGAATTCTGTATTGTGGGCTGATGTAGCACATCCGATTAACATTGGTGGGCATGGCGACCCGGAATCTTCTGAAGGAGAAATAATTGAGCATTTGGTTTTCCGAAACATTGATATTTTGGAACACGATGAAGACGATCGCATGTATCAAGGATGTATGACGATATCTGTTGGTGATAAAAATTGGGCTAGAGATATTCTGTTTGAGGATATTCGTGTAGAACGTATTCAGGAGGGAAGGCTTTTTAATATCAGTGTCAACTTTAATCCTAAGTACGATAAACAGCCCGGAAGAGGGATATCACACGTTGTTTTTCGTAATATATCTTATGAGGGTGTGGGAGAGAACCCTTCTCAGGTAAAGGGATTGGACCGGAATCGGATGGTACGTGATATTCTATTTGACAATGTAGTAGTAAATGGAAAGAAGATGGAACATCTGGAAGATATTGATTCGAATGAGTTTGTAGAAAATGTAAGATTTAAATGAGAATTCTAATTGATTAATGGGCATGAAGGGAAAAATATGGATAACGATGGCTTGTTTGATAGGTTTGGATGGGACACTTTTGGCTCAGTCGGCCTATCCCGGACAAAGTCAGGAGAAATTTCAGGTATCACTGGCAGTTCCAGTGGCTGCAGAATGCGTTAATTTACAGGATGTACGTTTGCTTCCTAGTCGTTTCAGGGAGAACTTGGAGCGGGATTCAGCATGGATGGTTTCGATAGGAGTTGACCAATTGTTGCATAGTTTCCGTACCACGGCCGGTGTGTTTGCCGGGCGTGAAGGCGGATACATGACGGTAAAGAAACTGGGAGGTTGGGAGTCACTGGACTGTGAGCTGCGAGGACATATCACAGGACATTTGCTGTCTGCCTATTCGCTGATGTATGCGGCTACAGGAAGTGAAATTTTCAAGTTGAAGGGAGACAGTTTGGTAACCGGGCTGATGGAAGTGCAGAGAACGTATGCAAACGGGTATTTGAGTGCCTTCCCGGAGGAACTGATTAACCGGAATATCAGAGGGGAAAGTGTATGGGCCCCTTGGTATACCTTGCATAAGCTCTTTTCGGGTTTAATAGACCAATACATTTATGCTGATAATAGCCAGGCATTGGAGGTGGTAAAGCGGATGGGCGATTGGGCTTATGCCAAGTTGAAACCGCTGGATGAGGCCACCCGGCAGCGGATGATACGGAATGAGTTCGGCGGTATCAATGAATCGTTTTATAACCTGTATGCCCTGACAGGAGATGAACATGATCGCTGGTTGGCCGGATTCTTTTACCACAATGAAGTGATTGACCCCTTGAAGGAGGGACGGGACGACCTAGGAACGAAGCACACCAATACTTTTATTCCGAAGGTCCTGGCCGAAGCTCGCAATTATGAACTTTCGGGTGCGCAAGACAGCCGGGCATTGAGTGAGTTTTTCTGGCATACGATGGTTGCACATCACACGTTTGCTCCAGGATGTAGCAGCGACAAAGAGCATTATTTTGATACGAAGCAGTTCTCCAGACACTTGTCTGGCTATACCGGAGAAACCTGCTGCACGTATAACATGCTGAAGCTAAGCAAGCATTTGTTCTGCTGGACGGCTTCTCCAGAGGTAGCCGATTATTACGAACGGGCTCTGTACAACCATATCCTGGGGCAGCAGGACCCCAAGACAGGAATGGTGGCCTATTTCCTGCCCTTGCTGTCGGGAGCCCATAAGGTGTACAGCACGCCGAACAATTCATTCTGGTGTTGTGTAGGCAGCGGTTTTGAAAGCCATGCCAAGTATGCTGAGAGCATTTATTTCCACCACCGGGAAAAGCTGTTTGTAAACCTTTTCATCCCTTCTGTCCTGAACTGGCGAGAAAAAGGGATTACGCTTCGTCAGGAAACCGGATTCCCGGAGGAGGAGACCACCCGGCTGTATATCGGGGCAAAACAGCCTGTACGTGCGGAAATCTGTCTGCGCTATCCTTCATGGAGTGGGAAAGTGAGGGTTATGGTAAATGGGAAAAAGGTGAAAGTGCCTCATCGGCCGGGTTCCTATATCGTGTTGGACAGAGAATGGCGGCAGGGCGACCGCATAGAGGTGACATATCCCATGTCTTTCTCGCTGGAGACGGCTCCCGACAATGCCGGCCGTGCAGCCCTGTGCTACGGTCCGGTGGTCATGGCTGGAGAACTGGGGACGGAAGGTATGCAGAATCCTGCTCCTTATTCCGACCCGTCGAAGTACAACGACTACTATACCTACGATTACCATATACCGGAAGGACTGCCCGTAGACTTGGAGGTGGAAGGGACTCATTGGGAGAAGAACCTCCGGAGAACGGGAAAAGGACTGACTTTTGAGACAAAAGAGGGAGTGAAAATAGCCCCTTTGTACGACGTTCACCGGCAGCGGTATGTGGTATATTGGAACCTGAAGAAGAAAAAATAGGTCTTTGTTTAAGTAAAAGGAGTTTCTGATACGTATGATAAAGAAACAACCTATAACTTTGAAAGAACAAAATAAACAAACAGAAAGATGAAACGTATCGTATTACTGGCTGGCATCTTATGCAGCATGGGGATGGGATATGCCCAGAAACTGAAACATCCGGATTTGCTTTACACTTCGGAACGGATTGAACTGGTGAAGCAACGCATCGGGCAGGAGGAACGGATGTCTTCTGCCTGGAATGAGATAAGACAGACCGCAGAGAAGGAATTGAAAGAAAACAGTCTGAACAAGGCCGATTACCTTTCACTTGCTTATCTGATGACGGGCGACAAGGCGTATGCCGACAAGTTGAAGGAAATCTTGTGCAAGGCCATCGAAGCCGACAACTGGGGCAGCGCGGAGATGCTGGCCCGCAAGCCGGCGTGGCGCAGTGATCTGTCGCTGGCACACAAGGCCTATCTGTCGGCGATAGCCTACGACGCGGTATACAATGAGTTGTCGGCTGCGGAACGGAAAAAGATTGCCAAAGAATTATACAGGTTGGGAGTGGAGCCTTTGTTGGGAGACTGGCTGCTGGAACCTACCCGTATCCATTCGCTGAACTCCATGGGGCACAATTGGTGGACGTCGTGTGTCTGCATGGGAGGGATTCTGGCACTGAGCTTGCAGAATGAGCTTCCGGAGGCAAAGGAAGGGGCGCAGGCCGTGTACGAATACCTTCCGGAGTGGTTCAGCTTTGCGGGTGATGTCCTGCAGCAGAAGGCAAAGACCTTTGATGACGCCGGCGGAATGTATGAGAGCCTGAACTATGCCAATTTCGGCATACAGGAAGCCCTGCAGTTTTATGTGGCATGGAAGAATGTACACCCGGGTGCGACCTTGCCCGATATTCCGCAACTGCAGAATCTCTCCAGCTTTTTCGCCCATGTCTGCTATCCGCGTACGGGAATGTTGTATAGCATCAACTTTGGCGACAGTCACAAGAACATCTCGGCCGAAAGCAGCCTGATGCTGCTGTATGCGCTGGGAGTGAAAGACCAGGATATGTTGTGGTACATGAAGCAGGTGGAGCAGGGACAGCATCGCGACGGCTATTTCCTGAATCGTCCGATGGGTTTCCTTTACACGCCGGAACTGAGTCATGCTCCTGAGGTGCCCCATTTGAAACTGTCGCAGTTGTTCTCAGATTTCGGATGGGCCACTATGCGTACGTCGTGGAAAAAGGATGCCACGATGCTGGCCGTAAAGAGCGGACACACCTGGAACCATTCGCACGCCGATGCCAACTCGTTCATCTTGTTCCACAAGGGAGTGGACATCATCAAGGACGCCGGAAACTGCTGGTATCCGAATCCGGCTTACCGCAATTATTTCTTCCAGAGCCAGGCGCACAATGTGGTGCTTTTTAACGGACAGGGACAGAGCCGCGAGCAGCAGTATCACGGATCTACCTTGAGAGGGTATCTGTATCATCTGCTCGACGGAGGAAACATCCGTTACCTATTGGCCAATGGAACAGGACCGGTGTCGGATAATTTCAGCCGGAATTTCCGTCATTTCCTCTGGATGGACAACGTGATTTACATGATTGACGACTTGAAAACGCATCGCAGCGGAGAGTTTGAGTGGCTGTGGCATCCGGGAGGTGAATGGAAAAAGAACGGGGCCGACGTGACGATTACGAACGGGGAATCTTCGGTGGTGGTACGGCCGTTGTATCCCCGGTTGCTGGCTCTTTCGGATTTTGTGCATGATTATCCCGACGACTTGTACTGGGAGGAGATTACGGCACCTACGGAGGACCTGAAAGGAACGGAGAAATATTATTCTTTCCATTTGCCGGGTGAATTCAAGCAGGTAAAAGGGCTTACGGCCATTATTCTGAAAGACAGTGTGGGGCAGAAAGAGCTTCCGAAGATGGAACGCCGGGAAGGAAAGGACTGGATTGGGTTGCGGGTCACTTACCAAGGAAAGGTGACCGACCTGTATATCAACCAACTGGCCGACGGACGGCTGATGCACAGTAATTCCTGGATTGAAGCCGACGGATGGTCGACAGATGCGTATCTGTTTGCCGTTACCTATCCGGAAGGTACGGATCCGGCAGACTCGAAGGAAACGTTTATGGCATACGGCAGCGCCCTTCGGCGGGGACAGACTTCCTATTTCTCCTCGTTGTCCAAATTGTTCTATATCCGGAAAGATGACGGCCGTAAGGTGGAAGTCTGGATGGACGGACAGCCGTATATGCACGTTCATTTCCGTTCCGTAAAACGCCCGGAACAACTGACGGTGAACGGTCAGCGCGTGCAGGTGGATTACAAGCAGGGTGGAATTACGGTGAGATGTAAAAAAACAATGAAATGATGAAAAAGAGTCTGTGGATAGGGTGGCTTGCGCTGCTGTGTGTGCAGGTCGTATGTGCCGGCGAATGGCAATGGGCCGTCACCTTGAAAGGAATAGTGTCGGAAGAAACGCATAAGGAGCCGGAAGCTTTTTTGTGGATTCCTGAAAAATGCGAACGCTTGTCGGCGGTGGTATGGAGCCAGCAGAACATGACGGAAGAGACTTTGTTTGAGATGCCTTCCTTCCGTGACTCGCTGGCGGACATGAATGTCGGACTGGTGTGGGTGGCTCCCGGCATCGACCAGCAGTGGGATGTGCGGAAAGGATTGCAGAAAGTGTTTCACCAGATGATGAACGATTTGGCGGAAGTGAGCGGATATACGGAATTGCGTGAGGTGCCTGTGATTCCGCTCGGCCATTCGGCTATGGCCACTTTCCCGTGGAATTTTGCCGCTTGGAATCCGGAACGGACCCTGGCTGTGATTTCTTACCATGGAGATGCGCCGCGTACGAACTTATGTGGCTATGGCCGGGAAAACCTGGAGTGGGGACGGACACGGAACATTGACGGCATTCCCGGACTGATGATTGAAGGAGAGTATGAATGGTGGGAAGCGAGGGTGAACCCGGCACTGGCTTTCCGGATGATGTATCCCGAGAGTTGCATCTCTTTTCTTTGTGATACGGGCAGGGGACATTTTGACGTATCGGAACAGACGGCCCGTTACATTGCCCGGTTCATTCGCAAGTCATTGGCGCATCGTGTGCCAACCGATGGGGGAAAGAAATTGGTAAAAGTGAATCCGGCTGACGGCTGGCTGGTACAGCGCTGGTCGCCCGATGAGCATAAAAAGCGGGTCGCTCCGGCTCCGGCAAGTCGCTATAAAGGAGATGTCCATGATGCGTTCTGGTATTTCGACCGGGAGATGGCGGAACTGACAGAGCAACGTTATAAGGAACACAGATTGAAGAAAATGCAATATCTGGGCATCTGTCAGCATGGAAGCCTGGTGAAGTATGACCCACAACTGCATGCAGGAGTGAGGGTGAAGTTCCAGCCTGAAGCCGACGGACTGACATTCCACTTGGAAGCCTGCTTTACCGACTCGCTCCGACGTCGGCCGACGGACGCTCATGCGGGAGGAAGCGTCCGCTTGGAGAAAATCTGCGGACCGGTGGAACAGGTGGACGATACCACGTTTGCCGTCCGTTTCTACCGGATAGGCATGTATAATCCGCGCCGTACGACAGACATCTGGCTGCTGGCCAGTCATCCGGGTGACAAAGAGTATAAGGGTGCTGTGCAGCAGATGAACGTGCAGATTCCTTACCGTCAGACGGAGGGAAAACGGCAATGCATTCTTTTCCCGGGATTGGAAGATGTGAAAGCTGGGAGTGCTCCGGTGAAGTTGAAGGCTGTTTCCGACCGTGGTCTTCCGGTACATTATTACGTGAAAGAAGGTCCGGCCCGTATTCAAGGCAACGATGTGTTGGAGTTCACGCCGATTTCTCCCCGCAGCCGTTTCCCGATGAAGGTGACGGTTGTGGCATGGCAATATGGTATAGCAGGAGAAGTACAGACTGCGGAACCTGTGGAACGCAGTTTTTATATTTATTGATGAACTTTATTATGAAGAAAAAGCCCTGGAAAACAGGGCTTTTATTTTTGTAGCATTTGAAATAGTTTGTCTAACTTGGGAGCCATGATAATTTCTGTACGTCGGTTCTTTGCACGTCCTTCTGCACTTTCATTGTCGGCAACAGGCATGAATTCGCCCCGACCACAGGGTTGTATTTGGAGTGGGTTGACTTGGTATTTCTCAATCAGAATGCGTACTACGGAGGTTGCTCTTATCACACTCAGGTCCCAGTTGTCTTTAAATTGGGAAGTATGAATCGGTTTGTTGTCGGTGTGTCCTTCAATATACACATCTATTTCCGTCTGTTTGTTCAGGACCTCTGCCAGTTTTCCTAAAGCTTCTTCACCTCGTTTGTCTAGTTTGGCACTTCCTGATTGGAACAAAAGTTTGTCAGACATTGCTACGTATACTTTTCCGTTTTGTTCGCGTACGGTTAGTTCGTCGCTAGTGAATCCCAGTAGGGCGTCTTTCACACTGTTGAGCAGATTTTGCACTTTTGCATTTTGCTGATCAATCATACCTTGTAGGTCTTGAATGGTCTGGAGTTTTTCTCCTAATAGTGCATTCAACTTTTCCTGTTCACTCATGTTGCTTGTCAACAGTTGTTGGTAGTGGCGGATGGAGTTTGCTTTTTTGGTTGTATCTTGTTGCAAATAATCGATTTCTCCGCGCATTTTCTCCATTTCATTGTGACATTCATTTAATTGTCCTTGTAAATTGTCGCCTCTGGAGAGAGCTTCGATTCTTCCATTTTCAGCGATAAGAAATTTTTTTTTGGTGACGCACGAAGTACTGCTTACAATTAACAGTCCAGTCAGTGCAATAAAGGGAATCTTTTTCATTGCTTCGTAATTTTTTTACAAAGATACATGACTTTATGGGTTTTTGTAATATTGGGGCAAATTTTATCCACATAATTTATACAGAAGTGTGGCCTGAAATGAAAAAAAGAATGAGAAATGATAAGTTTCTCTTTTAAATTCTATGTATAACTAAGTGTGTTCTATGGTAGCTTTGTAAAACTGATTACTCTTTTAGGAATACGATGTTTAACTAGTCAACTTAGCCGGGAATTAATCTTCAAACTGACAACTAGTTTCAGTACACTTTAAATCTTGTAAAGTCTGTCTGAAAAACGCTTCGACGTTTGTGTTGAAACGCCTAAACGTTTTCCTTGAAACGTCGAAGCGTTTTGTCTTAAACGTCTAAGTGTTTTGATTGAAACGCCTAAGCGTTTTTTTCAAGTCTTCTTATGTCTTCTTTATCTCTTCTCAGGTCTTCTTTTTCATGCTATTTCGCGTGTGGAGAAATATGTTCTCTGTATGGGGCATGTGTTTTTTACTCCGGTCTTTCAAAAAATACAGCCCGAATATAGGCAGATTTTTCCGTGGTTCGGTTACTTTTTCTCGTCGGGAACGGTTCATCAACCTGTTTTTTTTCTGTGTGTAGCCGTACGTCCCTCATGTTTTCCTAACGTGTGCATGCTTCTTCCTGTTTGTTTGTCATTATGTGCTCGCGTACGCGCCCGCGCGAAATACATAATGTAGGGCTGTTTTCTTCTATATTTGTATTCGTCAAAAAATGTCTACCTGCAACGTGTTATTTTTTAGTGGTTTATAAAAATATTCAAAAATTTCCGCAAAAAATAGTTGCTCAGGAGTTGCAGAACCGGAAAAAGTGCGTACCTTTGCAACCGCTTTCGAGAGGGAGAGC
>ENA-ORNF01002468-ORNF01002468.1-human-gut-metagenome-genome-assembly--contig:-NODE-2468-length-13849-cov-3.605408_pt1 | contig 13849 bp, 12 predicted proteins | sample MGYA00242110_ERZ509012 | MGnify/ENA primary metagenome ERZ509012 (study PRJEB26280, sample SAMEA2338714) | human gut metagenome | biome: human gut; feature: human-associated habitat; material: faeces... | reverse complement strand
CTGAAACTGCCGGCATTGCATACCGTTCATACTGCGGGTGCCGTAATACCCGACACCGCACCGACCTGTACTTCTTCCGGCGTCGGACACACGGTCTGCACAATCTGCGGCGGTACGCTCGGCGAAAACATTTATATTCCTGCGCTCGGGCATGACTACAAGGTCAGCGAATCCAAGGAGGCAACCTGCACGGAAAGCGGATGTATGAAATATACCTGTGTGCGCTGTGCGGATTCATATACGATAGATATATATGCCGACCACAAATATCAGCTTTCCGAAACGCATGCGGCAACCTGCACGGAGGACGGATATAAGCTCTACAAATGTTCCTCATGTGATGCAACATACAGAGAAGAAATTCCTGCGGGACAGCATGAATATACCTCTGAGCTTATAAAGCAGGCTACCACGGAAGAGGAGGGACTTATCCGCTACACCTGCACAAAATGCGGAGTCTCATATGAGATAGCTGTTCCGAAGCTGAAAGCGGGTGTGAATGTTCTTATCATTCAGGATCGCAATTCATGGGATACCGCGACAAATCTGACGGTACTGAATAAACTTGTCGATGACGGTTATATTGCAGGATGGAATACGATAAGCTCGTCTTCGCTTTCTTCCTTTGACCTCACGCCTTACGGTATAGTCATGATTGCGGATGACCAGTATTCCTCCACTTACGGCAATCTGAAAGCGGCGGGCGATAAGATTGATGCTTATGTGCAAGGCGGCGGTGTTCTGCTTTATGGTGCCTGCGACAACGGTTGGACAAACGGCAATATCAATTATGCTTTCCCGGGCGGTGCCACAAAGGGCAACTATTATTCTTCAAGAAACTATATCATCGATAAGATCCATCCCGTCGTGACAGCGGCTCTGACAGACGGAAAAGGACTCACGGATGAGATTCTTTATCACAACTATTGCAGCCATTCATATTTCAAAAATCTTCCCGCAGATGCAAGAATTATTCTTCAGGACAGCCACGGCAATCCGACTCTTGCCGAATATGCTCTCGGAAAAGGCTATGTGATATTAAACGGTCTGACTTGGGAGCATGCATATAAATATCTGACATACTTCTCGTCATATTCATATGCCACGAGAGTATATGATGACCTGATAGTCTATGCGGCATCGCTTGCAAACGGTCATACTCATACATATGATGACGGCGAAGTGATAGCTCCTACCTGTACGGAAGAGGGCTACACTCTGCATACCTGCACCGAATGCGGCGGCACATATCGCGATAATTTCACCGAAGCTAAAGGTCATATCGCGGGCGAATGGTTTACCGAAAGCGAAGCAACCTGCACGACGGCAGGAATGAAGAAGCTCCCCTGCACGGTATGCGGTGAAGCTGTTGAGACCGAAGCGATTCCCGCATTCTCACATAATTTCGTATATCGGGAAACAGTCGTTGCAACATGCGATAAAGACGGACATGCACTTTACATCTGCGCAAACGAGGGTTGCGGCGCAGAGAAGCGCGATGTTATAATCGCACTCGGTCATGACTACGGCGATGATAATGTATGTGACCGCTGCGGCAACACGCTCCCTGTGGTTCACGAGCATGAATATACAGAAACAGTAATCAACCCGACATGCACAACGATGGGCTATACGCTTCATACGTGCTCCTGCGGCGCATCGTATAAGGACGGATATATCGAGCCTTCGGGTCACAAGTGGGATGACGGCACCGTTATTGCCGAAAAGACCTGCACAAAGGACGGTATAATGAAATATTCCTGCAAGGACTGCGATGCTTCATATGAGGCTGTCGTTTGTGCGGGACATATATTCGCAGACGCGGTGATAAAGGATAAGACCTGCACCGAGGATGGCGAAAAGCGCCGTATATGCGCGGCTTGCGGATATACCGAGAGCGAAGTCATTCCCGCGGGTCACAATTGGGACGAGGGCATTGAAATCATCGCTCCCACCTGCACGGAAGCAGGCAAAAAGGAATGCACCTGCACTGCCTGCGGTGTAAAAGGAGAATTTGATGTTCCGGCGCTCGGTCATGAATTTTATGACGGCAAATGCCTGAGATGCGGCAAGACAATCAGCGAGGTAGTAAACGATGACCTCAGCCATCTCGAATACGGCATGTATTTCAAGATAAACGATATCGAATCAAATTACGGTCCCGAGCTTATCAATGAATACGGCGTACTGCTCGACCATAATAATGATGCCAAGCTTGAAAAAGTGGCTGTATATCTCACTCAGGACGGGCGCATGTGGAGAAGATGCATCGCCTGCACGGGTACGGATATAAAATATGCGACATATGTTCCTTATCTCTCCTATGACAGCGATATCAAATACACGGGACTCAATTCCGCATGGATAAATACATTTGCGCTCAGCAAAAATGCGAGCGGCATATGGAACTACAGCAACTATACCACAATAGGCGTAAATCTCGAGGACAAATACGGAAATCTGCTTCTGACGCTTCACAATATAGGCAAGGCGGGAACAAAGACGCGCGTATTTGACGACCTTAATGAAATGATAGAATGGCTCGGCGAAAAGGTTCCTCATGAGAATGTCGAGGACGCACCGCACGAATTTGAATACAAGCATGATGAGACCTCTCACTGGCTCGAATGCTACTGCGGCTATACAAAGGATAAGACGGAGCACGACTTTGCAAAGCAGAGATTCGGCGAGGATGAGCACTGGAAAGATTGCGCTTGCGGCTATGAAAGCGCAAAGACAGCGCATACTTTCGGCGAGGATTCCAAATGCACGGAGTGCGGATGCCCGCATGTAAAGTTTGCCGATCTCGACGGAGACGGGAAAATAGATGTTATCGACCTGATTCTCATACGCAAACTCATCGTCGGCTATTCGACGGATTCAAATCTTCTTGCCGCAGATATCAACTGCGACGGCAAGGTAGATGCTTTCGACCTTGTCGCGATAAGGCGGTATATCGCGGGCTATAATGTATGGTTCGGTAAATGATAAAAATCATAACAATAGCAGTTAAATTTTGACGGAGGTGTTTATGGAAAATAAAATTGAAAAAATGAAAAAAGTTATTATTGCGGCGGTTGTACTCATTGTAATCATGCTTGCGATAATTATAGTGCTTTTGTTTAAGCAAATGTCAAGTTCGGGCGATGAAAGTATAATGTCAACCAAAAAAACCACTGGTGCCACTTCCACGACGGAAACTACTTGTGGGCATATTTTCGGCATATGGTATGAAGAGTCAAGCACATCGTGCGAGTTGCCCCATAAAAAAACTCGTCGCTGCAATATCTGTGGTTTTACGGAAACTGAAGAAGTTGCCGCACCGGGACATGTATTCAAAACTAAAGTGGTAGAGCCATCGTGCGAAAATGAGGGCTATACGCTTAATGAATGTGAAAAATGCCACTACAGCACCAAGACGGAACAGAAAGATGCTCTCGGACATTCGTTTTCGGGAAGTATATGCACGAGATGCGATGCGGTGAACAAGATAGATATGCGTACTCGTATCAGTGCACCGATAGGCGGAGGCTTTATAGGAAAAAAACAATATGTATATTTTGCTTTTGATTTTGATGCTCAAAATATAAGCGGTAAAGATATAAAGTACATGACGCTTACGCTCGAGTTTTATAACAAAGTTGACGATTTACTTGTCAGAAAAAGCTATAAATACACGGGACCGTTTAAAGCAGACGAAACATTCCATATTTATAACAATTTAGAAATGGACTATGGCTTATATATCAAAAACGCCACTTCATGGAATAATTTAAGCAAGGTACGAATAAGCGAGATAAAGGTTGAATATTTTGATGGCACGATTGAGTGCGGTGAGTACGGGTACACAACAACGCAGTATAAAGACTAATGTTGAATTGCAATAATAGGTTTTGTAAAGATACAAATACAAAAAAGCGTCACGGGGGGCGGTCCAATAAAACAGTATATTGTTTTCGGGAAGCGGCATGAGTAATCATGCCGCTTTTCCGTTCATAACGTCATAGAGTAAATTGGCGGGGAGTATGCCGATATAGTTGTAGCTGATTGTCACATCCTGCACTCGGTGTCCGCTGGACTTGTCCGGTGCATGAACATATACGGCGTTTACCATATCGTTCAGAATGGTGGGTGTCAGCTTCTCCAGATACAGGTATTTCTTTGCCTGTCGGATAAACCTATCAACATTCTCCGCTTGATCTTCTTGATTCTGTATTTCGTTTTCAAGCATTTCAATCTTGACTCTCAGGTCTGCTTGCTCTTGCTCATAATCATCAGACAACATCTGAAAGCGAGCTTCGGACAGTTTGCCGTTGACCATATCCTCGTAAATACGCTTGAACAATCTGTCCAGTTCAGCCAGACGATTTTCGGATTTCTGCAGGGTTCGCTTTTTGGCAGAAAGGTCTTTCTTTGCTTCCTCGCTTCGCTTTGCACCCAACGCTCTGCGGAACGCATCCTCATAATCGGCAACACACTGGATCACCAACCTCATGTGTTGAAGTGTACCTTCTTCCAGCACCACAGCTCGGATGAAGTGAGTGTCGCAGACCTCCTTGCCCTTTTTACGGGAAGTGGAGCATACAAAGTGATCTTGTCTGGTTTCAAAACTGTTGCTGGTACAGTAGTACAATTTCTCACCGCAATCGGCACAGCGGACGAGACCGGAGAACATATTGGTCTTGCCTGTTCTGGCGGGTCTGCGTTTGTTCTTGCGAAGTTCTTGCACACGGGTAAAGGTTTCTTCGTCGATAATGGCTTCATGGGTATTCTCGAAAATCTTCCATTGCTCTGGCGGGTTTTCGATTTTCTTTTTGCTCTTGTACGACTGCTTACGGGTTTTGAAGTTGACCATGTGACCAAGGTATTCCTGCTTCTCCAGTATGCCGGTGATGGTTCGTGGCGCCCAATCGTAAGGGTTATCGGGTGTCTTTGCAGGAGCATTTCGTCCCATCTTCATCCAATGAACTGTCGGACAATCCACCTTTGCTTCTTTCAGCTTCTTGGCGATTTGAGAGGGACCGAAGCCCGCCATGCACCATGCGAAGATCTGACGGACAACTGCAGCGGCTTCATCGTCCACAATCCAATGTCTCTTTGGATTGTCGGGGTCTTTCATATAGCCGTAGGGTGGGTTGGTGGTCAAATACTCACCAGATTCACCTTTCTGCTTCATAACCGCTTTGACTTTTTTACTGCTGTCCTTGACATAGAACTCGTTGATGATATTCAAGAACGGAGTAAAATCATTGTCCTGTTGATTGGCGCTGTCCACACCGCTGTTCACGGCGATGAAACGGACATCATGTTCGGGGAAAAGCATTTCCGTGTAAAGACCGACTTCCAGATAGTTTCTTCCGATACGGCTCATATCCTTTGCAATGATAACGCCGATCTTGTTGTCCTTTACCAGTTCGATCATGCGGTTCCAATCGGGGCGGTTGAAGTTAGCACCGGAGTAACCATCGTCCACAAAAAACTGGATGTTTCGGAAACCTTGTTCTTTTGCGTATTTCTTGAGAATCGCCTTTTGAGACGAGATTTGTCAAGGGTATTCTCTTCTCGAAAATACAATTTCAAAATCATTATATGAATGAGTCAGTCCTCTTCCGGGTCTGACTCTTTTTTCTTAAAGACTTATACAGTCTTAGTTTCGATTGCAGGACCCTTTTCCCCACTTAATACTTTAAGCGGTATTATGGCCTTGCAAGAAAGAAATGAGGTGAACAATTATGAGCATTACAAATGCGGCGAGAAGATTTGAACAGAGATTTGACGCAAAAGCGGAGCGCTTTATTTGGCATCATCCGCTACTTGGCTTCATCTCCATCTTTGTTGGAATGCCCTTACTGGTTTTGGCGTGTGTCTGTATCAGTACGATCGTTATCGCCTTTCCTATGGCATGGCTTTTGGGTTGGTTGTAATCTTTATTTCATCTTTAAACGCACAAAAGATGACTAATGCCATTTTTAGAGGAAAGGTTTTATGATATTGGGGACAGCAAAAAAGGAGGATGAATCTTATGCAAATGCTAATTGCACTCATAGGTGTATGTGCGGCAGCAATGCTGCTGTGGTATGTCTATATTTTAATGAAGGGAGATGATCAGGCATGAGTACCATGATTCAGTATGTTTTATACCTTGCCATTCTGGTTGTTTTGGCAATTCCGCTTGGCGCATACATAAAAAACGTCATGAGCGGCGAGAAAATTTTTTTGTCCAAAGTTCTGTCACCGTGTGAAAATCTGATTTACAAGGTTATGCGTGTAGACAGAGAAGAACAGATGACATGGAAAAAATATGCGGTAAGTGTAATGATTTTTTCCGGTATCGGGCTTGTTTTTCTGTTCCTGCTTCAACTTCTGCAGGGAGTTCTTCCCGGAAACCCGCAGCATCTTTCCGGTGTGAAATGGGATTTGGCATTTAACACTTCTGCAAGTTTCATTACCAATACAAACTGGCAGGCATATTCCGGTGAATCCACATTGAGTTATCTCACTCAGGCTTTAGGTCTGACTGTTCAGAACTTTGTTTCCGCAGCTACAGGTATCGCTGTTCTATTTGCATTGATCCGTGGCTTTATCAAGGTGAAATCCTCCGGGTTGGGAAGCTTTTGGGTGGACTTGACCCGCATTGTGGTTCACATCCTGCTCCCGCTGAATCTGGTCATTTCTCTGTTGCTGGTAGGCGGCGGCGTGATTCAGAACCTGAAAAGTGCAGAAACAGTATCCCTTGTAGAACCGATTGCCGTCAGTGCAGAAGGCGAAATCCTTGAGGATGCGGTAATTGACTTAGACACCGAAACCGTCACTGTAGATGGCGAAATCGTTTCGAATGCACAGATCGTCACCGAGCAGTTCGTACCGATGGGTCCTGCGGCCAGCCAGGTCGCAATCAAACAGACCGGCACCAACGGCGGCGGTTATATGGGCGTCAACTCCGCACATCCTTTGGAAAATCCCAATGCCTTTACCAATCTGATCGAAATGATTTCCATTCTGCTGATTCCGGCGGCACTGTGTTTCACATTCGGTTCTGCGGTAAAGAACAAGAAGCAGGGTATTGCAATCTTTATGGCAATGTTTCTCTGCCTGGTTGTTGCCTTGGGCTGCATCGCCGTCACTGAACAGGCTGGCACATCCCAGCTTGCACAAAACGGCGCAGTCAATATGTCAATGGCAGAACAGGCAGGCGGCAATATGGAGGGCAAGGAGACTCGCTTCGGCATTGCAGCTTCCTCTACCTGGGCAGCCTTCACCACAGCAGCTTCTAACGGCTCTGTAAATTCCATGCATGACAGCTACACGCCGCTTGCCGGTATGGTGACTATGCTGCTGATGCAGCTTGGCGAGGTTATTTTCGGCGGCGTAGGCTGTGGTCTTTACGGTATGCTTGCTTTTGCCATTCTGGCGGTGTTTATTGCCGGTCTGATGGTAGGCCGCACTCCGGAATTCCTTGGAAAGAAAATTGAGCCTTATGAGATGAAATGGTCGGTACTGGTTTGCCTTACATCGCTTGACAAGGGCACACAGCCCTTTGTCGTGTGCGATGGATAAGTAAAAGTCAAATTTTCCACTCAATCGAAACGTGTTCGTCGGTTGCGCGGATCTGTGAGATCAGGCCGTCGGCAACCTGCCGCCTGTCCTCGAAGTCAATTTCTTCCCATTGGTTCAGGTAGACCGACAACCGCTCAATCTGTTCCGGGGACATGGTTTCCGCTGACAGCGCCGCGATCTCTTTTGTCAGGGCTTGGCGGCGTGTGTCCAGCTCCTCGATTTTGCTGTTGGCATAGGACAGCAGCACCGCATTAGCCCCGGTCAAAGTATTCAGCAGCTTTTCAATCTCGTCCTCCACGCGGGCAAGCTCCATGTTCAGCGCGGTCAATTTGGGATTGACCGTTTCTCGCTTTGCCGTCAGCGTCTGGAACTCAGACAGCTTCTTGACCATCTCGCCGTACAGAAACCTTTCAAATTCCCGTGTGCGGAGCGTCCCGCAGCCGTCACAGCTTTTACTGTCAGCCCGCTTGGAGCAGCGGAGATACTGAACACCTGTTGGATTGCCGACGCTCATAAGCGCGTACCCGCAGCGGCCACACTTGACCTTTCCGGCAAGCCATGTGTTCTTTGCCTTGCGCCCGCCTTGGAACGTCTTGTTTGCCATGAGCTTTTTCCGGCAGCGCAGCCATGTATCAGACGATACCAGCCCCTCGCTGGGAGCCAGAACAAGTATCTGATCTTTCAGGTGCTTGTTTTTTCTTTCTTGCACGTCCCGGCCCTGATAGAGATAGCAGCCGTTTGTCCCGGCAAAATCTGTGGCTTCATTGACTACCACCGTACCCTGGCTTTTGAAGAACTCGTACATATCGAGGTCAGCCTGTGCGTAAATGGGGTTTCTCAAAAGTTGGGAGATAAAGCCCCGTTTCATTTCCTTGCCGTAGATCAGGATGCCCTCGTCGGCAAAGTAGCGGGCGATGTCCCCGAAAGAGATTCCGGGCTGGGAGTACATTTCAAACATCAGCTTTGCAATATCTGCCGTTTCCGGGTCAGGCTTCATCATTTTTGTGCGGATGCCCTCAATGGTGGTCGGCTCCAGTTGGAAGCCGTAGGGGGCCGCGCCGCTCATGTGAAAACCGTGCTGGCAGCGGGAATAGTAGGCATCGGTCACGCGCTTTTGGATAGTTTCACGTTCAAGCTGGGCAAACACAATGCAGATATTCAGCATGGCCCGCCCCATCGGGGTGGACGTGTCAAACTTCTCCGTGGAAGATACGAACTCAACATTGTATTCCTGAAAAGTTTCCATCATGGTTGCGAAGTCCAGAATGGAACGGCTGATACGATCCAGCTTGTAGACCACCACGCGCTTGATCAGGCCCCGGCGAATATCGGCCATCATTTCTTGGAACTTGGGCCTGTCGGTATTCTTGCCGGAATAGCCCTTGTCGGTGTACTTGCGGAAATTGCCTCCTCTCAATTCATACTTGCAGAACTCAATCTGGCTTTCAATGCTGATACTGTCCTTGCGGTCAACGGACTGTCTGCCATAAATGGCATCTTCACGAATAATCATTTGGTGCTCCTTTCCGTGTAGGAGCTACCAAACCTTACACCTATATTATACCTCTGGCAGCCCCGCATCTCAAGGATGTCCCGCATTAGTGCATCTGCGCCCGTCCCGGCGCATACTTCACAAAGACCTCATACAGACAGCTTTCAATTTCACGCTTGCGCTTATCCCGTGCTCGGGGAGAGAGCATCGGGGTCAGGTTTTCCACGGTGATGGATTTGCCCTGAAAAGACGCGGTTTTGACTTCCTTGTGATAGCCGACTCTTGCCTCCGTCATCTGAAAACCTCCTATAACAATCAGCGGTGTGAATAGATTTGATGGTTTCCCGTTGTCCGTGGGGAAACGTGAAAGGACGGCACAAAAGCGCCGTCCTTTGACCTTGCCCCACCTCTGGCCACGATGACCAGAAGCAGCGGGACAGTTGTTTTCCGTTTCAATCCACAAAAGAGGGAGCCGCCGCGCCGGAATGGTTTGGGCTGTCATAAGACAGAAAGGCCCGGTTTGACGGCTCCCTGTATGATCGTTGTGTGCCGTATTTGCCACGCATCCCCGGCACGGGGAGTATTCCAGACCGCCGATGGCTTCGGCTGCATAGCCCCACAGCACCGCTGCCCGTGGAGGGCTGGCGCATACCGCAGGGACTCCCCCTCAAGTCTGTGGGAGGGCGTGAGCAAGTTTCATTATCCTCCGCGCTGTCCTCGCGCCCGGTTTGCCAGCACCGGGTCAAAGGCTGCGTTGATCGCTCGGCCAGCTTGTCCATCACCTCCTGAGCTGGCTGTCGTGGCGGCGCGCCTTACGTCGCTATCACGCGGATTTCGTATCGGGAATACTGTCTATTCAGTTTTCAAGGCGAGGAAGAAAACTCCTCTCACCTATCAGGAGGTTTCGGGGGCAAATGTACTCCCTCTTACAGAGATTTTTTCAAAATATTTTTCATAGCGGCCAGCCCGCGCTCAATGGAGCAGCAGATGCGGCTCCGGCCAACGCCCTCGGCTGCCGCGATCTCGGCCTTGCTCATGCCAAGAAGATAGTGCTGGTACACACGCCGGGCCTGCGTGGGCGGGAGCTGGGCCAGCGCGTCATAGAGGGCAAAGGTGGTTTCCCGCGCCTCAATGTACTCGTCCGGGGTCAGGGGCTGGCGGAGCACGTCGGCCTCAAAGCCGGGATCGGTGTCCAGCGAGCACTCGCCATTTCTGCGCTTCTGCCGCTTGTAGCTGTCGCACAGGCGGCCTCCCATAGAGAGGGTGGCGGCGATCTCGTCCGAAACTTCCAGCATCACATTTTCGGTCATATAGGGGTAATACCGTTTCAGGTTGATAGTCGTCATAATTGTCCTCCATTTCAAAAGGTGGTTGGTGAGTGCGGATTGAAATGGAGAACAGGCGGCCCCCGGCACCTTGGAGCCTCTGGCCACCGTGACCAGAAGCAGGGGCATATAAAAACGCCCGCACAGCATGACACTATGCGGACGCACGAAACAACATTTTCACTTACATACTGACAGATTTCGCATCCACCGCCGGACTGATCCCATCGGACAGGCAGACTTTTTTTGGCAAGTTAGTAATACAGGAAATTAAAGATTGCATGACGGTACCTCCGATATACCGCCATGCAGTCAATATGGCGGCAGATTTGAACTTGCATCAAACCTACCGTTGCAAAGTGTAAGTAAAATAAAACCAATATGGAGTGTATATGAAATGGCCGGTTCTCTCAACGAGAACCGGCCAAAGTGAGAAACTTATTATTCAACGGAACCATTGTTGAGCAAATTATCCGCTTCTTCCTGTGATATATTTCCCAATAAGACTTGCTGCTCCAAGCATTCCTGCACAGCTTTGGTAGCAGCGTCTGCGGTATCAAAATGGCCCAAATCAACTGTCGAACCGTCAGGTAAAGTAATGATTGTCGATCCGAGGGCAGACGCTGGGTCAGCGTTCCATGTTTCAGGGTCAAATGCGCCAGAAATGATACCACCGTTGGACAATTCCATAGATTTAGTAAAGTGATACCCCTCTTTCATAAGCGCAAGCTGATCCTGCCAGCCTTCATACAGACTATCTACATCTTCCTGTGTCCATTCGCGACACACATAGCTGCCGTTGTCATCTTTGTAATAGAAGGATTTGTCCTTATTATCCGCCAGCTTTTGAATTTGGTCTCGCTGTTGCTCCATCCAATCTTCAAATTCATCGATTTCCCAATACTCCAGTTGGGTATCGGATGGGGCTCCTGGCAAGCAGTTTTCATCGGCTACCGCATCTGATGTATCCTGGCCGATGTTCGTTGAAACAGGTTGGTTCTTTCCCGAATTACTCGGTATCTCTTGTGTGGAAGTGGCGTTTGCAGTACACGCAGCCAAGATCAAGCAGCTAAACAAGGCAAGTGAGATGGCTATAAACGTTTTTTTCATAATATGACCTCCATAGTGATTATTACACATACCCTTCTGTGCAATGATAATCTACCATCTGTGTATGGAGCATATATGAAACCAATATGGAAGTATATTTTATTTTCGCATAGGGATGGTATCAAGATCATCAAAAAGTAATGGTAAACCGCATTCCCAATGGTTTTTGTATGGGTTCCAATGAGTAGGAAAGTTTCAAAGAATCTAAAATCGAGGCCACTATGTATAACCCAAGACCATTACCGCCATCATTCTGGTTGCGGGCATAGTCGGGGCGATAAAATGGTTCAAATATATGTTTTAGATGCTCTGCTGAAATTGGCTCACATTCATTTTCGACTATCAATTTACGGCCATCAATGCGGACAAAAATAGAGTGACCAGGCAAGGTATAAGCAACAGCATTGGAGAGAATATTTGAAAATGCTCTTGCAAATGTTTTTGGGGGCAAGGTAATTGTAAAGGTTTCAGGGAAAGCCTCTTGAAAGGAAATTCCATTTGCCTGAGCAATCAAGCGATATTGTTTACACAACTCTGATAAATAGCAGTCTACGGCTAATGCTTGTGGTTCCTCCGCCGCCGTTGTGCCAAGTTTGGATGCGTCCAATACCTCTGAAATCATTTTACTGAGTTGTTCTGTTCGTTCTTTGCACAGTGGCAGATATTCTTCATAATCGCTGTATTTACCAACCTTTAAGATCATATTTTCCAACATGGCATTCAATGCTGTAACCGGAGTTTTTAGCTCATGGGATGCCGAACGCAGAAAGTCAATTTTTTGCTTTTCGGCTTCACTAACCTTATCTTTTTCCTCTTGCAGATGTTCAATCGTGCTCAATAAATTTTGATATAGTTGGTTGATTTGATTGGCTAATATTCCAATCTCGTCATTGGTTGCAGTCTTACACGCTGCTTTGCGATCCAAAACAGCCATGTGATTTGTTGCATCTAAAATACCCTTGATGGGATTTGTTATTGCTTTTGAAAAAAAGTAGGCACATAAAAGTGAAACTACAATACAAATTGCTATGGTATAGGGTAATGAGCGCAATATTGTGTGGGCTATTTCTGTATTTCTCGGAATGGCAGCAGTCCTAATTGCTGATGACATCCCATCGACATAAGTTCCCTCTGATAGGACTGAATTTTCTCCCATCATCGGGGCGAGAAGATAAATCGTTCCGCTGGCAAGCATTGTTATGAGCAATAATAGCGCCAAGGTATAAATAAATATTTTGGGAAAGAGCTTTAACTTTTTCATGTTTCTACCTCAAATTTGTACCCGATCCCTTTCACCGTAACAATACAATCAAGGCGAAGTTTTTTACGCAAGTTCTTAATATATGTATCAATGGTACGATCAATAATAGGGTAATCGGCCCCCCATAGACTATCCAGCATTTGAGATCGAGTAAGCACTAAACCTTTGTGTTCAATCAGGAGCTTTAGCAAATCAATTTCTTTTGGGGTAATGTCAATTTTTCCCTCGGGGCCTTTAGCTGTGTATCCAGAAAAATCAACTGTTACATCCCCAAAAGTCATAATATCAGGTGAAACCGTTTGCCCGCTTCGCCGTAGGAGGGCAGTAACTCGCCGTCCGAGAAGAACCATTGAAAAAGGTTTTGTAATGTAGTCATCAGCACCAAGTTCGAGACCGTTTACAATATCTATGTCAGTATCATTGGCTGTGAGTAGAATGACAGGAATGTCCGGAAAATCAGTTTTTAATTCGGTGAGAAAATCAAGACCATTTCCATCGGGCAGGGAGATGTCAAGCAGTATAAGCGAAGCCATAAAGCAGACAAGCTGTTGTCTTGCAAGTTTCAGGCTTGTACACGAAAAAATCTGTCTGTCATCTGATTTAAGAGCCTGACAAAGTCCTTTGTTAAGGCTTATGTCATCTTCTATTATGAGAATTTGTTCCATTTGGATAGTCCTCGTTTCTATAGTTATTTTTCCTGATAATTGTATGACGAGTAGAGAATAAAAGCAAATAAAAATTTGTGAGTTGCATTTTTTAGCAGGTTGTGTGACATTGATGTATGTGGGTGTTATGCTTGCTTATGGATGGCAACAGTAGTATTATTATATTACTTTACAATGAGCAGGATATACTGTAAATAAGATGGAATTATTGTTAACGGTTTGACAGGCATGAGCGGTGGCAGATAAAAGTAATTGTGAATAGGAGTGGTTTGAAAATGTTTGGATTTCTGAAGAATGGTAAGATATATAAAGAACTTGATGAGATAATAGCACAGATAGATTCTAATGTTGCAAATAATTATAAAGATGCAGCACAGGAAGCGGTTGTCTGTTTGGAGAAAAAGACATCTTAAAAAAATAAATTTTATCAATACTATCT
>ENA-ORNF01002462-ORNF01002462.1-human-gut-metagenome-genome-assembly--contig:-NODE-2462-length-13869-cov-2.888012_pt1 | contig 13869 bp, 12 predicted proteins | sample MGYA00242110_ERZ509012 | MGnify/ENA primary metagenome ERZ509012 (study PRJEB26280, sample SAMEA2338714) | human gut metagenome | biome: human gut; feature: human-associated habitat; material: faeces... | reverse complement strand
ACAGAAATCTATATAATAACTATATATCAAAATTTACGGCGAAAAATCAAACTAATAAATAAATTAATAAAAACATAAAGGGGTAGTAAATGCAAAACCAGTGCATGAGTTTAGGCTCAAGACGCCAAAAGGACGAACTAAATAAATTAATAAAAAAATCTAAAAAAGAAAATTTAACCATAGTTCAAGAATTAAGAGTGGTGCAACAAATATATGGGTATTTGCCACAAAGTGTAATAAATTATCTAGCAAAAGAACTAAATAAGCCAGCAAGCGAGATATATTCGGTGGCAACTTTTTACGCTGAGTTTTCGCTATCACCAAAGGGTAAGTATCCAATTTCGGTATGTTTAGGCACGGCTTGTTACGTTAACGGAGCAGAACAAATTTATAATAAAGTTTGCCAACTATTAAATATAACTGAGGGCGAATGTACGCAAGATGGAACGTTTTCAATAGATCAAACTAGGTGTATTGGTTGTTGCGGTCTTGCACCAGTTTTAACAATCGGCAAAGATGTTTATGGCAATGTTAAATTAAATGAAGTGGAAAACATACTAAATAAATATATGGAGAAACAAAAGTGATACATATAGAAGACTTAGAAAGAATAAAAACCGAAAGGCGTAATTTAAACAAGTTGCGTTTTTCTGAACCCGTAGAATTAAAACCAATGCAACAAACCGAAATTTTAATTTGTTCTAGCACTGGGTGTGAGTCTTGCGGGTCGAAAGGGGTGGTGGAAGCGTTAAACCAATCCATAAAAAAACACCACCTAGAAAAACTAGTTAAAGTAACCACAATTGGTTGCTTTGGTTTATGTGCCAAGGGGCCAATTGTAACTTTTGCACCAAGCGATATATTTTACACAAACGTAAAACCCGAAGATGCTGAAAGAATAATAACAGAACATATAATAGCTGGGAAGCTTCTTGAAGACAAAGTGCACATAAACGATGACGGCACAAAAGCCGAAACCATAAACAAGTTTGACTTTTATAACAAGCAAAAATTTATAACCCGAAAAAACTTGCGAAAAATATCTCCAGACAAAATATACGACTATATCTCAGTGGACGGCTATTTTAGTTTATATAAAGTGCTAAGTGGCTTAACAAAACTAGATGTTATTAATGAAGTAATAAAATCTGGGTTGCGTGGCAGAGGTGGGGCAGGCTTTCCAACGGGCAAAAAATGGCTAACTGCATATAATGAAGACTCAGAACAAAAATATGTTATATGTAATGGCGATGAAGGCGACCCAGGTGCTTTTATGGATAGAACCATATTAGAGAGTAACCCACATTCAATTATTGAAGGTATGGCAATAGCGGGCTACGCAATTGGCGCAAATAAAGGCGTTATTTATGTTAGAGCGGAATATAAACTAGCAGGTGAAAAATTAGAAAAAGCCGTATTTGACGCGAAACGAATTGGGGTTTTAGGAAAAAATATATTTGGACTTGGCTTTGATTTTGATATAGAAATATGTTACGGTGCTGGTGCGTTTGTGTGCGGTGAAGAAACTGCATTAATTGCATCAATAGAAGGTAAGCGGGGTGAACCAAATGTAAAGCCACCATATCCTGCGGTTTGCGGGTTATACAATAAGCCGACAATCATAAACAATGTGGAAACCTTGTCGACAATTCCGCTGATATTTGAAATGGGTGCCGAAAACTATAATAAAATAGGGACAGAGAAAAGCAAAGGCACTAAGATTTTCGCGTTAACTGGCAAAGTGAAAAATACGGGGCTTATAGAAACCCCTATAGGCACAACGCTAAGAACTATCGTTTTTGATATAGGCGGTGGCGTGCCAAATGGCAAAAAATTTAAAGCTATTCAAATTGGCGGACCAAGTGGCGGTTGTGTTCCAGAAAGCGGATTAGATACTCCAGTAGACTACGAAAGTTTAGCGAGCGTTGGTACCATGATGGGCAGTGGCGGAATGATTGTGGTAGACGAAGACACTTGTATGGTAGACTTCGCTAAATTTTTCTTAGAGTTTACTTGTGATGAATCGTGCGGTAAGTGCACTCCATGCAGAATAGGTAATAAAAGATTACTTGAAATTTTAACAAAAATTACCGATGGCGAAGGAACAATGGAAGACCTAGAAAAACTAGAAAACCTTGCATATCACATAAAGCAAACTTCGCTTTGTGGGCTTGGTCAAAGTGCACCAAACCCAGTGTTAAGCACACTAAAATATTTTAAAGACGAATATATAGAACATATAGAAAACAAAAAGTGCCGAGCGGGAGTTTGCAAAAAACTAATTAGTTATGAGATAACAGATAGGTGCATAGGTTGTGGAATTTGCAAGAAAAATTGCCCAGTATCTTGCATAACTGGCGAACAACGGTTGCATCACACAATAGATAAAGATAAATGCATTAAGTGTGGCTTGTGCCAGTTAAAATGCCCAATTAAAGCAATAGTTAAAAAGGTATAAATTTATGGAAATAATTATAGATGGAAAAAGGTGTAAAGCGAACAACGGCGAAACCATTATGGAAGTTGCAAAAAGGGAAGGAATATACATTCCTTCGGTTTGTCACCTAGATGGTTTTAAGCCAACAAGCAGTTGCAGAATATGCTTAGTTGAATTGGTTGGGCTTAAAAAACTGGTTACATCTTGCTCGTTTTTGGTTTATGATGGGCTAGAGGTGGTAACAAATAGCGAGGCTGTGCTAAACGCTCGGAAAACCAATATAGAATTAATGCTATCCAACCACGATTTCACTTGTGGTAAATGCGTTAAAGAAGGCGATTGCGAACTAGAAAAACTGGCAAAAGAATACAGGGTTAACCCAGTTAAATATAAAGGCGAAAAAACAATGACTAGGATAGATGATTCTAGCGATTGCATAATAAGAGATGATTCTAGGTGTATTTTGTGTAAGCGATGCGTAAGAGTATGTAAAGCCGACCAAAATGTTGGTGCCATTTGTGAAATTAATAGGGGTTTTGATACCCGTATCGGTTCGGCGTTTGACCTACCTATGAATAAGTCTACTTGCGTTGGATGTGGGCAGTGCGTTATGGTTTGCCCAACTGGAGCACTTCGTGAAAACCTTAGCATAGAAACCGCAAACAAACTACTAAATGATAAATCTGTTATAAAGGTGGTTGCCCCAGCACCAGCAGTAAGGGTGGCACTAACCAAAGAATTAAAGGTGGAAAACGCTGAAGCAATTTTACCAAGTTTATTAAAAGCACTTGGGTTTGATAAAGTCTACGACATTAGTTTTGGCGCTGATTTAACCATAATGGAAGAATCAAAAGAGTTTATTGCTGGGTTAAAATCTAAGAAAAACTTACCTTTATTCACCAGTTGTTGCCCAGCATGGATAAACTATCAGAAAGAATTTTACGATGAACTAAACAATAATGTGTCTTCGTGCAAATCGCCACTACTTATGCTTGGTAATGTTGTAAAAACTTATATGGCAGAAAAAGAAAATATAAACGCTAGTCAAATTAAAATGATTGGAATAATGCCATGCACTGCCAAAAAGGGCGAAATAAAAAACGAAGACAATGATGTTGATTTAGTTTTAACGGTTAGAGAACTATTGTATTTAATTAAGAAAAAGAAAATAGATGTAAACAAGCTTAAACCAACACCTTTTGATAACTTGCTAGGTGAAAGTAGTGGGGCGGGCGTAATATTTGGAACCACTGGTGGGGTTATGGAAGCAAGTTTACGAACAGTGGCAGATAAACTATCTAATAAAGAAATAAAAGAGATAGAATACAAACCTGTCCGTGGTTTGGTCGGTGTTAAAACAGCGTCTGTAGAAATTGCTGGCAAAGCAATAAATGTTGCAGTAGTTAGTGGGCTAAAATATGTTAGACCACTAATAGATAAAATTCATAAAAAGCAAATACACTTGCATTTTGTGGAAGTTATGGCGTGCGAAGGTGGGTGCATTAATGGTGGCGGTATGCCATATTCAACCACCCGTGAAAGCGATGTGGAACAAAGAATGAGAGATTTGTATAAATTAGATACTGCCAGACAGATTCGTAAAGCCCACGATAACCCAGAAATTAAAAAGTTTTACGACTGGCAGAATATAAACCCAAATAAAGCAAAGTTGCATAATAAATAAAAAATAAAAGACAGTTCAACGGAAAATTAAACTGTCTTTTTTATGTCTATTCAGCTTTGTTTATTTTATTCATTGCGTACTCGTCTGGATTGTAGTGGTAAAAATTAATTATTGCGTTATCGTAGGCGTTTTGAGCATCGCTATTCATTTTGGTTATTCGTTCTCGTTCTGGCAAGTTGTTATCTGGGTAAATTGGTTTTAATATTTGAACGATAACCTTTTTATGTTTAGATAAATTCTTCTTTTTAAAGCAAATTACTATTGGAATAATAGGAACATTATTCACACAAGCGTAATAAAATGCACCTTTTTTAAGTGGTCTAGATTGTTCATATTGTAGCCATAATGCTTGTTCTGGATAAAAATGCACAAAGCCACCTTTTTCCATAATAGAAGAAACATACTTGCCAAACTTTTTGGTTTCTGAAAATGTGTTGGTTAGTGGAATAAACCCACCAGCGTTAAGAGTTGCTCCAAAGAAGCCTTTTTTAAAGTTGTGTGGGGCACCTGTTATATAAAACTCACCAAAGTTCATGGCTTGCATATTCCACAAGCAATCTAAATAATGAACATGATTACTAATGGTGATGCCCGACTTTATGCCTTTTAGGTTTTCTTTGCCAACTACTTTAATGTTATAGCCAACAATGTTAACTAGTGGACCAATAAGTTTTAGCACGCCCTTGATTACAACTTTATATGCAGATTTAAAGATGTTTGTTTTCTTAATTTTGTCATAAGATATGGCATCGCTTGCACTGTTGTAGTTTATTGGGGTGGTGTAGGTGTCAAATTGTTCGTTTTGAGCAAGTTCATAAAGAAGGTTTGTGTAATCGTCTTTTGCAATAAACACTTCGTTACGATTGGTTTCAGCATCAATTAGTTTTGCAATTTCTTCGCCACCATTGTCGTTTTTATTTATTTTGTATGTGTTGTGCGCATACAGACTTAATTCGGTTGTGTCGCTAGTCCACTTTTCAATGGTTTCTTTAATTTTTTTAGGCTTATATATGGCTTTGCCCATACCCAAAGTGTCAACAAACAATTTTGTTGTCGCCTTTTCTATTGGGTGAGCGTAATAGTCTACAATTATTGGCGTATTCATAAAGACGGAGTCTAGTATTGCATTAGGGCCAGCCTTGGTTATGAACACATCGCTAGCTTTATAATACTCATAAATGTTTTTAGTAAATGGCAAAACTATTAAAGTTATATTTGGTTTAACCTTATTTTCTTTAATAAGTTTATTGTAGTGGTTTAATAGTTTTTCGTTTTTGCCGGCAAGCATAATTATAGTTAATGGCTTGTCGGTTTTAAGTAACTCATTTGTAACAGCCTTTGCTTTAGCGCAAGCATACACACCATCGGCAACAGTAACACAAAACTTGTCTTGTGGAATATTTAATTTGGTTCTATATTCTTCTTTTGTAAGGTTTGCGTCTAAAATATCTTTTCTTGCGCTGTAGTAAACTTGCTTTACCATGGCAGGATTAAATTTTCGTTTGCCAATTGCTTCAAAGTATGCGTTTTCGTTATTAACTAAAAACAAGTGTTCTCGGTTATCCCACCAATCGTGCACGTTGTTATCTGGGTTATAGGTAACAACTTTAACGTTTTTGTTAACTTTCTTTTTATATTCTAATGCGGCAAAAGTCATATAATAGTGTGTGCTAACAATAACATCAGGGTCATACTTTTTAAACACATTACAAGTCTTTTTAATTACCTTATTAAATAGGGTTCGATGGAAAAATCTCATAAATTTAACGCCGCCAAGTAGGCTCATTAAAAAGAATGCAATGTTACCAAAGCCATTAATACGGTTTGTATCTTTCGTCATTCTAATAATAAAGTTTTCAAACCGTTTTAAGTCTTTATCGTTGTCTTCATGCATAATATAGCTGTCAATAATTTCGTATTTATCGCCATAAAAATTTTTTAAGTTGTCTGATATGGATGTAATGCTAGTAATATGCCCCATACCAGATTCCATATAGGTTAATAGTATTTTCTTTTTCATTTGCTTCACCTAGGAAAATAATAACATAATTAAATTATTTTATCAACGGGAAATTGCATAAAAAGGCTTTTTTAACAAAAACATAAACCAGTAGCAGACGTATGAAAGGGCGATTATCAACAAACTGTAACCAATTGTTGAAAAAACGGTTTGCTCATGCACATACAGAAATGGGTAAGGTCCATGAACAACATTAATTACATTCAAAAATATTATTGTTGTTCCATATAAAAGGATGGGAAATAATGATATAAAACTGTCTTTTGGTTTAAGGTGAATATCGTTTTCAAAAACAATAAATGAAAAGCAATGAACAATTGGGCAAAGAAAATGGTGGTATAGCATAGAACCAAAAAACAGCATAATGCTTGTGGCAATACCGCCACTAAGTGGGGCAAGAATAGTTATTACTACTAAAAAGGTTATAAATAGCATACAGGCTGAAAACAGTTTTAAATACTTAAGCCAATTGGGTGCAAGTGAAAATTCTTGGTTAAAGGTCTTAATTTTATATACCGCATAAAATAGCGAAGAAAAAAGTGCAAGGATGTTACTAATATCAGTAAAATATTTAAGGACGCCAAATCCGCTTTCAGGAATGGTTAACGATAACGAATAAATCTCTAACAAAACAACAAACAAATTAATTATAATAACAACAATGTTTCTACTCTTTATATTCATACTATTATTATATCTAACTAAAAAATTTGATGATAAAATTATTTAATTGTTTTTTAACGAAAAAAAGTGAGAATTGTCAATTTAGTATAAAAATATTTATAAAAAAACTAGATTTAGCGGGCAACATATTATATACTTATGCTATGAAAATAATTATACAAAACGCCAATGTAACCTTAGGCAACAAAGAAATATTAGAAAACATTAATTTTGAAATAAATGATGGTGAAAAAATCGCAGTAATTGGAAGAAATGGCTGTGGTAAGTCTACTTTGCTTAGATTAATTATGGGCGAAATTGAGCCTGATTCTAGCGAGTCAAAAGAAGAAAAAATAAAAATAATAGGCAAGCCAACAATTGGCGAGTTAAAGCAAATATCTTTTAACGACGAAACAACAACCTTGCAAGACGAAATAAATAAAATATTCAAGCCAATTTTAAAACAAAAAGAAAAACTAGAATTATTGCAAAAAAAATTAGAAGAAGACCCAACCGAAAAGACTTTTGATGACTATGTTACAGCCGAGCATAACTATGATATTATGGGTGGTTATACATACCTAAAACAATATAACGAAGCATACAAAAAGTTTGGTTTTTCTAAAGAAGATGAAACTAAAAAAATAAGTGAGTTTTCGGGTGGTCAAAAAACAAGAATTGCACTAATTAAACTACTATTTTCAACTCCAGATGTATTAATTTTAGACGAACCAACTAACCACCTAGACCTAGATGCAATCAAGTGGCTAGAAGACTATTTAATTGCTTATAAGAAGGCTGTGGTAGTTGTTTCGCACGACCGAGCGTTTTTGGATAGAGTCGCAAAAATTGTATACGAAATAGAGAATAAAACGGCAACAAAATATATTGGTAACTATTCTGCGTTTTTAGAAACCAAGAAGAAACAACGAGAAGCACAGCAAGCCGAGTATGATAGATATACAAACGAAGTGAAAAGGCTAAATACCTTAGTAGATAGATTTAGATATAAAGCCACAAAAGCAAGTATGGCACAATCTAAAATTAAAGCAATAGAAAGAATGGAAAAGGTAGAAGCACCTACAAAAGAAGATACAAGTGCATTCCACTTTAAGTTAAAAGTAGACACACCAAGTGGGCTAGAAGTTATACGGTTTGAAAAATTAAAGTATGGCTATAATGGCGTTAGTCTTGGCGAATTATCGGCGAACCTTTATAAAGGCGATAAGGTGTTTATTGTTGGTGGCAATGGGCTCGGAAAATCTACCATATTAAAAACTGTTATGGGGTTTATTCCACCAATTGCAGGCAAAATTAAAATAGGAATGAATGTGAATATTGGTTATTTTGACCAACAAACAATAACAACAAGCGTTAAAAACGAAACAATTTTAGATAGTTACTTATCTGAATTTAGTGATTTATCAACAGAACAAGCACGAACAATCTTAGGTGCATTTTTGTTTACAGGTGAAGATGTGTTTAAAGAAATACCGGTTCTGTCTGGTGGAGAACGAGTACGGTTAGAACTTGCTAAAATATTTTCTAGAAAGCCAAACCTACTTATATTGGATGAACCAACAAACCATATGGACATTGCTGGCAAAATTGCACTTGAAAATATTTTAAAAGCATACGATGGCACACTTATTTGCGTTTCGCATGATAGGTATTTTATAAACCAATTAGCAACGGGTATTATAGAGTTAAAGCCAAATCAAGTTACTTATTTTAAAGATACCACCTATAGCGAGTATATAGAGAAAAAGATTAAAGCAGATAAACCAATAACGCTAGATTTTGCAATGGCTCCAGAAAAACCAGCAAAACAAAATAAGCCAAACGAATATAAGCAAAATAAAGAAAAAGCAAAGTTAATTGCAAAACTAGAAAGAGATATTGAAAAACACGAAAACATTATAAAAGAATTAAAATACCAATATTATAGCCCAGAAAATTGCAGTAATGCAGAACTACTTATGGAACTAGAGCAAAAAATTAAAACAAACGAAACCGAATTGGAAAAATTAATGGAAGAATGGATATTAGTTAAGGAATAGGTATGGATAGAATATATTATATTATTGGAAAGATTATAGAAAAGACACAAATAATAGAGTTAAACCTAGAAGAAGTGGTTAAGTATAGTGAAATTGTGGGGGAATATAACCGCAACAGAGATATGACTCTGCATGACTTGAAAATTGCTGAGGACTCTGCCGAATATTTGCGTGAAAAAATGGAGAGTATGACCCTTGGCGAAAGGATACATATAGTTTGTGCAACGAGATGTTTTTCAAAGTCAGAGGCAGATGAATTAAAGCAAGCGCTAGAAAAACGAAACTATTTTGTGCATGAATATTTTAAGTTGTTTATATACTCAAAAGATGATAAGGCTTTAATAGATGAAGAAGTAGACGCATTAAAAGCGTATTATGCTACACTAGTGACACTAAACAAAAAAATTGAGATATACAAACAGTCATTTATGAATGACTACGAAAAAATTAAAAAGGTTGTAAAATAATGGCAAGACAATTAGAAAGATATCAGGAAATAGAACGAAGCATTTTAACAACATATAGAAAAGATATATGGTCACCTTTTATTGTGGCAATAAAAAGATATAATTTAATACAAGCGGGCGATAAAATTGCTGTTTGCATATCGGGTGGCAAAGATAGTATGCTACTTGCAAAACTACTAGAACAACTCCAAAAAATAAGCGATGTGCCATTTGAACTTGTGTATATGTCTATGGACCCAGGCTATAACGAAGCAAATCGCAAAAAGATAGAAGACAACGCAAAACTATTAAATATTCCTATTCAATTTTTTAATTCGGATATATTTGAAGTTACTGCAAGAACCGAGAAAAACCCATGCTATTTGTGCGCAAGAATGAGAAGGGGCTTTTTATACAATAAAGCCAAGGAACTTGGTTGCAATAAGATTGCTTTAGGGCACCACAAGTCAGACGTTATTGAAACCACTTTAATGAGCATACTATATAGCGGTCAAATTCAAGGAATGTTACCACGAATTAAAAGCACAAACTTTGAAGGTATGGAACTAATAAGACCACTTTATTGCATTTTAGAAAGAGATATAATAAGATGGGTTAAAGCAAATAAACTAGAATTTATTCAATGTGCGTGCAGGTTAACCGAAGCGACCTCTGGTCAAGAAGAACACACTGTGTCTAGCAGGTTAAACACCAAAAGGTTAATTGAAAAACTATCTAAAGAAATTCCAGAACTAGAAGACCATATATTCCAAAGCACACATAATGTTCAACTAGATACAATAGTTGAATATAAAACCGATGGCGTAAGACATAGTTTTTTGGAGAAATTTGACAAAAATAATTAATTTTGTTTTGCGAGTGGGCTTAGTTTTGATATAATTTTACCACAAGGAGGAATTATGTCAGGCTGGGATAGTTATAATAAATCACGTGCTGTAAAAAAACAGCAAGAAACAAAAAGCGTAGACACTGATGTGTTAAGCAAAAGACAAAAAAGAAAAATAAAAACCAAAATAAAAAATTCTACAATACTTCTAATAGTAGCCATAACTTTAGTAATTGGTGTGGCTACTGGATTTTTATTGCAAAAATTTACAAGTTCATTTGTTATGAATAATTTTTATGTAAACGGAGTTGTGTCTGAAGAAAAGGATTATGTGTTTATAGACTTAACGCAAGTTAAAGAAAAACTAGAAAATACAAAAGCCTTAAGTGGCGACGATACACCTGTAACCATAACAGAAGTATCTAATTCGGTTAAACTAGAAGATGAAGGTGCAAGCCTTAAATTTTTCGGTATTAACAAAAATAAAGCAATAAAAACAAGAATATTGTACCGAGAAGATATTTCACACGATGTAGTAGAAGTTTCAAAAATAGACTTAAATGTGGCAGGCGTATATTATATAGAATATTCAACCACACACTTTTCTTATAAAAACGTAAAACTTATAAGAACAGTTGTTGTTACGGGGGTGGAAATAGATGGCTAGGCGAAGAAAACAAATAAATAAGGGTCTTGCAATTTTTCTATCGGTAGTGTGCTTTATTATAGGCACATTCGCAGGCGTATTCGGTAAAATTTATTTTGCACCAGATGATACATATATTATTCCAGAAACCGAAGTCGTTTCTAAGTCTACTTATAATTCGGGCGATATTAATGTAGAAACAATTAAAAGCCAAGAGTTATCCATTCACTTTTTGGAACTGGGGAATAAGTATACTGGAGATTGCACATTTATTAAGGTTGGCGACACAGAAATATTGATTGATGCTGGTAGTAGAGCAGATAGCGTAACACCAATTTATAATTACATTAGTCAATATATAACCGATGGAATACTAGAGTATGTTATAGTAACCCACGCTCACCAAGACCACTATGCAGGTTTTGCAACTGGGGCAAATACAGATAGTTTATTTGATAAACTAAATGTTCAAACAGTAATTAAGTTTGCAGGCACCAATCAAAAAGCTACATCAACTCTTTATGCTAACTTTAATAGGGAGTTGGCTGAAACTAAAAACAACCCAGATAAAAACACAAAAGTATATGATGCTCTTCAATGTATAAATAATGAAGATGGGGCAAGTAAAACATATAACCTTAGTGCATCGGTAGAACTGGAAATATTAGACCAAAAATATTATAGAGCAAAAGCAACAACTGAAAACAACTACTCCGTTTGCTGTATGATAAATCAAACCACAGGTGTAAGTGAAAAACATTACCTGTTTACAGGAGACTTGGAAGCAGATGGCGAAAAGAGTTTGGTTAGTTTAAATAGTTTGCCAGAAGTTGAATTATACAAAGCGGGGCATCACGGCTCTAAAACTTCGTCATCAGATAGTTTATTAAGCGTTGTTAAACCTAAAGTTGTTTGCGTGTGTGCATGTGCTGGTAGCACTGAATATACTACAAAAAATGAAAATACTTTCCCAACACAACAATTTATAGATAGGGTTTCGCTATACACCGACAATGTATTTGTAACTAGTTTATGCGTAGATTACAATAAAGGCGAGTTTACATCATTTAATGGAAATATAATAGTGGCATCAAATGGTGCAGACCTTGAAACAAATTTATACTTTAGTAATAATAGTAAAAAACTAAAAGATACCGATTGGTTTAAACAAAATAGAACAATTCCACAAAAATGGGTTGCATAGTTCAATATTTTATTTGCCTTAATTGTTTATTTACGCTAAAATATAAGTATAAAATAATTTAGGAGGAGATTATGGCAAAGAAAAGAAAATCTGCTAAAATGCCTAATTGGTTGGTTTTTGTTCCAGTATTACTTGCTGTTGTTGCAGTTGCAATGATGTTTTTAGTAACTGTTAAATATACAGGCAAATTGCTAGGAAGTGAAATTACCTACACAGGTTTTGAAACAATTTTTGGCTATAGCGAAAAAGTTGGTTCAACTTCAACTCAAATTTTAGGGTTTAGCTTTTTAGGTTTACTTACAGTATTGCTTCCACTTGTTGGTGCAGTTCTTGCAGTTTCTAAGAGCAAACTTTTAAAATTAATCGGTGCAGTGTTAAGCCTTGCTGGCACAGTATTATTCTTCTTAATGCCTAACTTTGTTGTATTTGCAGAAGGCGTAGAAACTATCTACAAAGCATACACAGCAAGTTTGGGTGTTGGTGCAATAATTGCTGGTGTTGTTAGTGCATTATCTACACTTGTAATCGGTTACGAATTAACAAAATAATTTAATGGGCTGGCGTTTGCCAGTCTTTTTTTATGCCTAATATTGACGAATACATCAATTTATGATATATTATAATAACAATAAAGGGGGATATATTATGGATAGTGTAAAATCGGGGCGTGTTTTAACACTCTATTCAGTTTGTAACAATGGGTTACTAAACAAATTTTTTTCTAGAGATGCAAGCGAGTATAAAAATAACGGGGAAACAGAAACCAATTTTAAAAATTTAGAAACAATACAGGTTATTTTAAAAATAATGGAAAATGCCGAATCGGATGCAGTGCCAGAATTATGTCAGGAATTGCATAATCGAATTGCAAGAGAACAACATATTCCAGAAACAAAGGTAAAGTTTGTAGATTTTAAAGATTATAGTTTGGATATAACATTGTTTGATTATGTAGACGCAGTCACTGGCGTTATATATTTAAATAGTATGATGGACTACTCTAATTGCCCACCAACCGAACTTGTTCAACGTCTAGTAGAAGCAACTTATGTATATGACCTTAATATGAAGGTAAAAAATCATATTTTTAATGTGGAAAAACTAAATGATCGTGAAAAATATCTAGTGTTCTCGGAGTTTCTAAAAATTTGTGCAATAAGCAACTTACAAGCAGATGGTAATGCAAAAACTGCAAAATATTTTAGCCAAAATGATAGTTACTCAGCCGAAAGAGTATATGCAAATGTTGGGTCGTATGAATGGTTAGAAAAAATATTCAAAAAATATAATTTAGACCGTTTTGAAGAATTTCAAGAGTTTTTCATCCAAAAATCTAATTATTATACATCTTTAATAGATAAAGATTTAGCTCCAAAAAGCAATGTTGATGAAAACGAAGAATATAACCCAGATGACGACTACTGCGAAGTTACAAACTTATCGGATGAAGAACTAGCAGAATTAGAAGAATATATAGACGACGAAGAAGAGTGTGAAGAAGATGAATTAAATGACGATGCTCCATACGAAGATTATTCACTTTTATATGACGCACTAGATTTTGATATGCACCTATTAAATATGTTAGAATTGTCTAGATTAAATAGAGCGACCAAAAATGCGATGGCAGAATTATTCTTAGACGAATTAGATAAATCTGCAAAAGGGTTTTATGGTTATTTTGATTACGACCTTAAAAAATCTTTTAAAGAAAGATATTATGATTACAAAGAAGATATTAAAACTCTAGCCGATTACGATAATAATAACGCTGAAGACGAAGAAAGCGAAAAAGAATAATGAATTAAACTCCTTATAAATGGCAATAATAAGCTATTATAAGGAGTATTTTTTATGGAAAA
>ENA-ORNF01002460-ORNF01002460.1-human-gut-metagenome-genome-assembly--contig:-NODE-2460-length-13873-cov-5.705674_pt1 | contig 13873 bp, 10 predicted proteins | sample MGYA00242110_ERZ509012 | MGnify/ENA primary metagenome ERZ509012 (study PRJEB26280, sample SAMEA2338714) | human gut metagenome | biome: human gut; feature: human-associated habitat; material: faeces... | reverse complement strand
GGTCGCGCTTTCATGCTCCTTCCGCGTGCAGCTTTTTGGTGCTTCGCCTAAGCCCCTGTTTGCTCCCCCAACTTTCCGTGAAGAATATCATACTTCCGGTGACGCCGTTGCTGCCGCATCCTCCGCGACATACACCGCCGCCCCATCCATGCTCACATTCTCCAGCAGTTCTGTCAGGAACAAGTACAGCGCGTGATGATCCCGCGCCAGATTATACCCCGATAGAATCAGCAGTTCGCCGGAATCCGCCAGCACCATCAGCGTAATCTTGTCCTCGCCGTCGCCAAAGGCGTCGTTCACCACGCCGCCGAGAATGCAGAAGCCGGGCTGGGCGTCAAAATCCATCGTCTCGCTGGTCTTGGGGTCGAAATCCTGCATCAGGATGGGCAGCGCCGCCGCTGGGTCGTCATCCGGCACGCGGGAAATCACCATCGCCACCACGCGCGAATCTCCCCGCACAAGCGTGATGCGCCCCTCCGCCATCTCCACATGCGCGTCCTCCGGCAAAACCACGTTGAAGGGCGCAAGCGCGCTTTCCGGCACGGCGGTCAGCATCGGCGTGGGCGCGGGTGTGCCGGTCGGGGCGTCCGTTTCTTCCGCCAGCGGGCAGGAGAAGGTTATCAGGGAAAAAAGAAGCATCAGGCAAAGCAGCCGCGTCATGCGCCGCATGGTCATGCACCTCCGTCAAAAGCAGTTTCGTGTCTTCATCATACCGCATTTGCGCGCGGATGTCAATTTGCGAAATGTAACACTTCCTTTTAGGGGAAAATTATGATATGATAAGGGCAGAAATTCCCGCAACACGAAGGAGGTTTTTCCCTTGATGCAGAAAATCATCCGCCACCTGTTCTGCCAGCCGCACACGGCGCGCCGGATTGTTGTGCTGATTCTCAGCGTGACGATTATGGGCGCGTGCGTGTCGGTGTTCGACCGCATTCAGTTCGGCACAGACCCTGCGTCCGTGCTGAATCTGGGCGTTGCCAATAAGCTGCACATGCTCCTTGGCACCTACCAGATGCTCTTCTACGGCGCGCTGCTCATCGTCGTGATGGCGATGCGGCAGTGGGAGTTCATCGGCCTGGGGTCGATTGCAAACATGGTGCTTGTAGGTTACTCGAAGGACTTGTTCGATGTTATCTTTAGCAGCCTGAACATCCTCAACCGCGACGCAATGGGCATGACGGAGCGCATCTGCTGGCTTGTGCCGACGCTGGGCGTGTTCATGGTCGCCGTGGCGTTCTATATGGTGGTGGAGCTTGGCAGCGGGCCGTATGACGCGATTCCGCAGATTATCTCGAAGTACGTCAAGAAGATTCCCTATGCCGTGATCCGCATGATTTACGACCTGTCTGCGATTGCCATCGGCTGGCTGCTGGGCAGCACGGTCGGGGTGGTGTCGATTGTTACGGGCTTCTTCCTCGGCCCGATTATCGCGGCAATTGCGAAGAAATTCCGCCCGTGGTTTGCGTAATTTCCCGGAGGTGACATGATGCTCGCCGAAAGAATGGATTTGCTGACGAAGCGCCCGCAGGGAACGCTTTTCCCTCCAGCACAGAACCGCGCAGCGTGGGAAACGCTGACCCCCGATGACCGTGCGGACATGGAAGCGTTCATTGCCAAGTGGCGCGGTACGCCGTACCCGATGCTGCTGCTGAGCGACTACGCCGCATTCGTCCGCACGGGCAGCCGCGCACAGTGCGAAACGCCGTATTTCGCGCGTCGGCGGAAGCTCATCGCGGCGGTATTAGACGTGTGCCTGCACGGAGAATCGGCGGATATGTCCCCGGTGGAGGATGGCTTGTGGTGCATCTGCGAGGAAACGACGTGGGCGATCAGCGCCCATGCGAACCTGACGGCGGCGCACCCGTTCCCTATCAGCGGCGAACCGATACTGGACTTGTTCGCCGCGCAGACTGCCATGGTGCTGTCCTTTACGCTGACGCTGCTGGGCGATTGGCTTGACAGCTCCCTGCGCCAGCGGGTGACGGCGGAAATTCAGCGCCGCGCAATTGACCCGTTCCTGCACCGCAATACTGACTGGTGGATGGGCTTCACACGCAAGGATTTGTGCAACTGGACGCCGTGGATTGTGTCAAACGTGATGTTCTCGGCGCGGTGCTTGCTGGACGACCCGCTGCCTGTGTACCGCCGCGCCTGCGGGATGCTCGATGCGTATCTGCGCTGCATTCCGGCGGACGGCGGCTGCGACGAGGGCGCGGCGTACTGGAACATGGCGGCAGGCAGCCTGCTGGACTGCCTTGAACTGATGGCGGAAGCCGGGCTGACCTGCTGGGACGAGCCGAAATTGCGGAACATGCTGCGCTTCCCGCTGCTGATGTCGCTGGGGAACGGCTATTTCGCGAACTTCGCGGACTGCGACGCGCGCCCGGTGATGTATGGCGAGCGATTGCAGCGCGCGGGCGAACTGCTTCGCGATGCGCCGCTGACGGTGATGGGGCAGAACCTGCGCGGTCAGCCGACGGACTGCATCGGCGACGTGCCGCACTTTTCGCGCCTTTTGCAGCGGCTGTTCCATCCGGCTGGCGCAGGTCAGTCGGCAGGGGACACGCAGGACACGCTGCTGCCGGACTTGCAGGTGCGCATCATCCGCCGAAGCGGGTGGACGCTGTGCATCAAGGGCGGACACAACGGCGAAAGCCACAATCACAACGACGTCGGGTCGCTGATGGTGTATGTGGATGGGCATCCGCTGCTGGTGGATGCGGGCAACATGGTTTATACCGCGAAAACCTTCTCCGATGCGCGCTACACGCTCTGGAACTGCCGGAGCATGTACCACAATGTGCCGCTGATTGGCGGATTCGAGCAGTGCGCCGGGGCGGAGTACGCCGCGCGGAACTTCCGTGCTTTGCCGGACGGCGCGTCGCTGGACATGGCGGGTGCGTATCCGGCGGAAGCGGGCGTGCTGTCGGCGATTCGCGGCGCATTGGTCACGCCGGATGGGGTTCAAATTGCGGACGAAATCACCCTGCAAGCGCCGGAAGCCGTCACGTTCACCATGCTGGCGCGGGAGAAGCCGGAAATCCGCCCGGACGGGATTGAATTTGCGCACGCACGGATGGAAATCAGTCCCATGCTGGCGGCGGTGGTGGAAGAAATTCCCGTCACCGACGCGCGAATGGCGAAAAACTGGCATGGGTCGCTCTGGCGGATTGCGCTGACGGCGGAAGCGGGCAAACATCATCGGCTGACCATCAAAATCCGCAGAAATAATTTTGCGAATCAGGAATGAGAGCGGCGCTTCATTCGTTGTATGATTGGAAAGCCGATGGAAGGAGGAAACTTCCTTATGAAGAATTTCTGGAAAATTGTGATGCTGACCGTCCTGTGCCTGTCGCTGCTGTGCGGCGTGACGGCGATGGCGGAAGCCGACCGTTTTCAGTTTGAAAAAACAAATTTGACCGTCTTTGAGGGCAATACGCTGGAATTGTCGCTCATCCGGCAGGGCAATTGCGCGGCGGACGGCGAATTGACATTTGTCAGCGGGCGCGAGAACATCGCGACGGTGGATGAAAACGGTGTGGTAACGGGACTGACGAAAGGGCAGTCGACGATTACTGCGACGCTCAAAACCGAGAAGCGGACGTGGAAAGCGTCTGTCACCGTGACCGTGGCGCGCGCCGTGACGGACATTGCGGTGAACGAAACGAGTCTCACGCTCTATGATGCGGCAGATCCGCTCATCAGTCACCTGACGGGCGGCGCGGACGGCCGCGTGCTGCTGCTGCGCAAAGGCAAGCAGGTGTCGATTCGGGCGACGCTGTCCCCCAATGACGCGAACAACCGCCGTTATACCGTCGCTTCGTCGGATACGGACGTGGTGCGTGTGAGCGGGTCAACGCTGACGGCGCGCGGCGCGGGCGAGTGCATCGTGACCGTGGCGAGCGAATCGAACCCGGAAGTCAGTGTGGATTACCGCGCCATCGTCATCACCCCGGTAACGGGCGTGACGGTGACGGCGGACACCAAAACGCTCTTTATCGGCACAACGGCGCAGCTGACCGCGACGGTGAAGCCGGCGGATGCGTCCATCACGGGCGTGAAGTGGGAGAGCACGAACGAGAAAGTCGCCGTTGTGGATGAATACGGCGTGGTGACGGGCGTTGGGCGCGGACAGGCGACCATTCGCGCGACGGCGGCGGATGGCGGCGGTCAGCGCGCAAGCGTGAACGTGACCGTCAAGCAGCAGCCGGAAAGCATCACCCTGAGCGGCTTAAGCGGCAATATCCGCGTGGGCGGCGGCGTGACGCTGAAGGCGACCGTGCTGCCGAACACGACAAGTGACAAGGCGGTTGTGTGGTCTACGTCGGACGCGAGCGTCGCGACGGTGAGCGCGAACGGCTACGTCAAGGGCGTGCGCGCGGGCAGCTGCACCATCACCTGCCAGAGCAAGACGTTCCCGGAGGTCTATGCGCAAATCGACGTGACGGTGTATGCGCCGGTTACGTCCATCACCTTCAACGAGAAGAAACCGTCCGTGGCGGTGGGGCGCAGCATTGCCCTCAGCTGGACGGTGAAACCGCAGGACGCGACGGATTCGTCCGTCAGCTTCTCGACGAACAAGCCGGATGTTGTGTCGGTGTCGGATGACGGCATCGTGACCGGTCTCAAGCGCGGTGAATGCTACGTCTACGCGACCGCGAACGACGGCAGCGGCAAAAAGGCGACCATCCGCGTGACGGTGACGCAGCCGGTCACGGGCGTGACGATGAAGTACACCTCGCAGAACGTGGGGCTGAACAAGTACACCACGAATACCGCTATTCTGGAACCCGCAAATGCCGACAACAAGAAGATGCAATGGACAAGCCAGGATGAGCGCATTGCGACGGTATCGGGCAACGGGCTGAATCCGAAGGTGACGGGCCGTGCATGGGGCACGACGACCATCATCGGTACGACGGATGACGGCAGTTATGTCGTCACCTATACCATCAACGTCGGCAGCAGAAAGGATGCGCTGCGCATCACGAATCTGTGGGCGGAAAACAACGCGGCGAAGATTGTTGTTTACAACGCCAGCAACCTGACCATCACCAAATTCTACTACACGATTTACCTTTACAATGCCTTCGGCGAACCGCTGGTCTGCAACACCGACGGGCGTTCCTTCTCCTTCAAGGGCACTTACAACTTCACCCTTGCCCCCGGTGAAGCGACCCGCCACGGGCAGTTCTCCTTCGGGCGCGAGTACATCAAGCCCTATGGCGTGGGGCAGGTGGTCATGCGCATCAATGGCTACGACATTGAGGGCGGTGAGCACTACGATATTCCCGCCAATGACCAGCCGGAATTCACCTGGAAGGCCACGATTGACGACGGACAAGGGTAATCCCGATGCCGCTTCTGGAAACAGGAGCGGCGCTTTTTAATTGGGAGTGAGAAGCCGGAAATAAGTGGCGAAAATGGGCGATTTCTTATCAGCGTCAGCAAACAAAAAAAAGTATTTTGCAGCTATCTTGACACGCTTTTTCACCTGTGTTACACTGTGAGCGGTTGAAGAATGCCGTGTTCTTCGACCCTTTGCGGTATCCCAATAAATTGGAACTATCAACAGGTAATGTTTTTATTCACAGGGGAGGTTATCCGAATGAATACAACCCTGCTGACGGCGCTCGCGCTGGGCGGCGCTGCGCTCTCGGTCAAGAAGCCGACGCAGAACCATAACCTGATGCGTCTGCCGTCCTTCCGGGGCATTGCGGAAGTCCGCGCAAGTCTGCCGGGACGGATGCGGCTCTATCTGCCCGCCGTATCTGCCAACCGCGAAGCCGCAGAGGAAATGAAGCGGCAGCTGGAAGCAACCGGCGTGGTGCATGAAGTGACGCTCAACTTCCGCCTGTCTACCGCTCTTATTCGCTACGACGAGACGAAGGTAGAAGCCGCCGTGGTGCAGGGCGCGGTGCTGAAGCTGATGGGATTGACCGACGCACTGCAGAAAGAGCCGGTCAGCCGAATTCAAAGCGGGTTGAATACGCTGATGGCGGCAATCAACCACGGTTTGCTGGAGGCGACGAACGGTCTGCTTGATGTGCGGACGCTGGCGGGATGCGCGCTGACGTTCGCGGGCGTGAAAAGCCTTGCGGTTAGCGGCGCGGCTGTTCCGGGCGCGATGACGCTGCTCTGGTGGGCAGCCAGCATCTGGAGGCGAAACGACAGTGGGACGAATTGAAACGGCGCTGATTCGCCACTACCTGAAGCCCACTGTGACCAGCGACCTGCCGGGGCGCTTGCGCTTGAGCTTCAAGGGATATCAAATGCTGCCGAAGGAAGCGCTGCCGTATCTGCATTATGTGCAGGACGTGATGACGATGCTGCCGGGGGTGCGGGGCGCGCAGGTGAATCCGCGGATTGGTACGGCGCTGGTGACGTATGACGCGAGCATGACCAATCGGGAGGAAATCTTGCGGTGGATTGCGACGGCGGTGGATACGGGGCTGGAATTGGCGCAGGAGGTTGACTGGACAAAGAGCGATGTGGGGGAGGAAGAACTGGCGACGATGGCACGCCGCCGCCTCGCGCTTCGCTTGGGACAGGTAAAAAAGTAACGGCAAAGGATAGCAAGGAAACGCGACCAAGCCGGGCGCCAGTCAATGGGTGTCGAGAGGGGCTTTGCCCCTTCGCAGGGTCAAGGGACAGCGTCCCTTGTGGGGTTTGGGGCAACGCCCCAACAGTTCCACGGGTGACCATTCCAAAGGGAAAAAACAACAAAGGGCGCAGGCAGCGAAGCGTCCCTGCCAGTAACTTTGCGCTTCCTCAGAAGCGCCCCCAAGCTGCTCTTTCCAACACCTATGCTGTGTCGCGCCAGATGGGCGCGACCGTGTAGCTGGTCTTTCAAACATAGCTGGTCTTTTCCGCAAGCAGGGGTTTCGCCTCTGCAGAGGCGACAAAAGGGCAATGGAAACGGACGAAGTCCGCGATCGCCCTTTGGAAACCCTCGGTGCACACTCCTGTTAGTTGAGCCTTTTCACGGCAAGGGTTTGCACAATCGACGCGAAAAAGCATGAATCATTGAATCTGAATTGCCAAATCAAAGAAGGGATAACATGTTCAATCGGGAAACACAGAAAAACTGGATGAAGAGTCAGGTGGCGCATAGCCTTCGCGGGCGGCTGCGGCTCAGAGTAGAAGGGCTGAACTTCCTGAATGACGAGAAGGAAGAAATTGCCAAGATGCTTGCCAACCTGCCGGGTGTGCAGTGCGCGCAGGTGACGCCGATTACCTGCGGCATCCTCCTGCGCTTCGATCCGACCGCGACGGATACGTCGATTCTCTGTGAGGGCGTGGACGTGACGATGGCACGCTATGCCATGAACGCCTACCGCAATCGTCAGGCAGGCAGCAAGCCGGAAGAGCCGGAAGTGTCCATGACGACAAAGCAGCTGACAAAGCGGCTGGCGCTCAACGCGGGCGCGGTGGTGCTCGGTCACACGATTCTGCCTGGCAGCCTGCTCGGCGGTGCGATGGCAAGTTTCACGTCGCTGGAAGCGCTGACCAGTCTGGGACTGACGATGCCGATGGCACGGAGCGCGGCGGCGGGTCTGCGCCGCGATATGCGCCCGAACGCCGATTTCCTGACGGTTACGTCGATTGTCGCAAGTCTGCTGCTCGGTACGCCGCATTCCGCCCTGATGATTCTGGCGCTGTCTGACCTCGCGGAACTGATGACGTCCTACACCATCGAGCGCACGCGGTCGTCCATCAAGCAGATGCTGTCGGTGGAAGACGGCGAGGTCTGGAAGGTGCTCTCGGACGGTCGGCTGGAGAAAACGCCGATTGCCAAGCTCGAAGCGGGCGACACCATCGAGGTGCACACGGGCGAGAAAATCGCGGTAGATGGCACGGTGGTGTCCGGCAGCGCGGTTGTTGACCAGAGCGCCATCACGGGCGAATTCGTTCCGGCGGAAAAGCGCAAGGGTGCGGAGGTCTTCGCGGGCACGGTCGTCAAGAACGGCAATATGCAGATTCAGGCGCAGCGCGTCGGCGACCAGACGGTTGTCTCGCGCATCGTGGGCATGGTGGAGCAGAGCGAACTCAAGAAAGCGCCCATCCAGCGCTATGCCGATAAGTTCTCCAACTACCTCGTGCCGTTGAACTTCCTGCTGTGCGCGGCGGTTTGGCTCGTGACGCGCAATCCGCAGAAGGCGCTGAAGATGCTTGTTATTGACTATTCCTGCGGCATCAAGCTTTCGACCGCGACGGCGTTCTCTGCCGCGATTAACACGGCGGTCAAGCGCGGCGTGCTGATTAAGGGCGGCGCGTACATCGAGCAGATGAGCAGCGCGAATACCGTCCTGCTGGATAAGACCGGCACGATTACCGAGGGCCGTCCGCGCGTGACGGGCATGACGATGCTGACCGACACGATGGACGAGGCGGAAGTGCTTTCGCTGGCGATGGCGGCGGAGGAAACCAGCACGCATCCGCTGGCAAGCGCAATTTTGACCTACGGGCGCGCGCACGGAGCGAAAATTCCCCCGCATGGCGAAATTGTGACCGAAGTCTCCCGCGGCAGCCGGACGGAAGTCGACGGCAAGTGCATCCGCGTCGGCAACCTCAAGTACATGAAGGAAAACGGCGTCCGCGCGGACGGCGCGATTCCCGATGCGAACGGCGCAATCCCGAACTACGTTGGCGTGGGGGACAAGATTGTCGCCGTGCTGTACGCCATGGATAACCCGCGCGCAAACGTCCGCCGCGCCATCAACGCCCTGCGCTACGACGGCGTGGGCGACATTGAGCTGCTGACGGGCGATATGGCGGCACAGGCGCAGGCTGTTGCGGAAATGGTCGGCGTGGACGGCTATCAAGCGCAGCTGCTGCCTGAACAGAAGGCAGAGGCTGTTTTGAAGCTGCAAACGCAGGGCAACGGCGTCGTCATGGTCGGCGACGGCATCAACGATGCGCCCGCGCTGGCGTATGCGGACGTCGGTATCTCGCTGGGCAGCAAGTCCACCGACATTGCCATGGAAACCAGCGACGTGGTTATCAACCGCGATGACCCGATGATGATTCCCGAACTGCGCCGCCTGGCGCGCGCGACAATGCGCATTGTGCAGCAGAACTTCGCAATGGTCATCGGCATCAATACCGTCGGGCTGATTCTCGGCGCGGCAAGCGGCATCTCCGTGCTGGCGAGCGCACTGATGCACAACATGTCCACCATCCTCGTTGTGGCGAACTCGCTGCGGCTGATGGTGTTTCCGCCGATGGAGGGCTGACGAATGCACAATGACAACATCGGCGCGGTGCATTTGACGGTGCTCAGCGCCTTGCCCGGCAGACTTCGCCTGCAATTGGAAAAGCCGATTGAAGGCGAAGCGATTTTCCTGAGCATTCCGGGGCTGCAAAGCTGCCGGTATAATCCGCGCATTCAGACGATGCTGTGCTGCTACGACAAGGCGGTTATTTCTGAAAGTGACCTGCTCGTGCGCATCGGTGCGCTGTACGCCCGCTTGCAGCAGACGGCGGTGCTGCACGTCAAGCACTCGGAAGAAGAAGGCTTCTCGATGGCGCCCAGCGGCTATCTGGCGCTTGGCTGCATTGTCCTTGACGGCATGATGACCCTCGCGGGTTCGACGCTCACACGCTACACGCGCTGGCTGTCCGCCGGGGCAACGTTGACCGCCGTGGTTGAGCACGCCTATCAGGAGCTGCACACACGCGGCAGTTTCGACCCGGAAGTGATGTCCGTCGTCTACCTGATTAACGCCATTGGCAAGCCCAACGGCTTTCAGGCGAGTCTGCTGGCGTGGATTGTCACGTTCAGCCGCCACCTGCTGCCGCGCGGCCCGCGGGAACAGGTATATCTGGTTCGGAACGGCGAACATACCACGACGCTCACCCCCGTCGTGGGCAATGAGGACGGCAGCGCCTTTGCCGGAAGCATCTTCCGCCGGAGCGTCGAAGTCTTAGCACATAAAGGGTGACCTAATTCGCTCGTCCGGCTGAAAAGCCTGAACGATAGATACCTGCAAAAAATAAGGAGGACAAACATATGTTGAATCTGAACATGAGCCCGATGGTCAAGGGCATTCTGATTGGTGTGGGCGTGAGCGCGGTTGGTTTCTACGCTTACAAGCACAACGAGGAGAAGGTGGATAACTTCCTGCGCAGCCACGGCGTGAAGGTCAAGACGCCCACTGCGGGCTTTGAGACGATGTCCGTGGAAGACCTGATGCGCACGAAGGAAAGCATCGAAGACCTGATTGCGGAGAAGGAACAGCAGGAGCAGAGCGTGACCGTGGAAGCGGATGCGGCTGTGGCGGCGGAATAACATACCATTCGCATCTTGGAACATTCTCATTTGGAAATAGTATCGCAGCAAAAAGCGCGGCGCATGATGGATATGCGTCGCGTTTTTGGGTGGCAAATTATTTTTTTCCAGCAGATAGAAACGTCAAGGCTGGAAAAATAAAACGGATGAAGTCCCTCCGCACGATTGAGCTGCGCGCTTTGCCTTACTTTGCCCGCATGTTTATCCCTTTTTATCCCCCTTTCCCTTCCATCGTTCTTCCCCTTATGCTATAATAAAGGCACCACCGCACAATTCGGCGGCGCGTCTGGCGATGTCTTTTCCGCCATCTGCATCATGCAAATTTCTCGATTTACCGCCAGTAAACCTTCGAAATTTGCATTTGCATCTGACGAAAAATCCATTCGCCAGCCGACCACCTCATTTGTGCGGTGTTACCTAAAGCCAATCATCCATCGAAAGGAGGTTTCCGTCATGCTCTTCCCCCTGCGCGTCATCCGGCGCATTCATCGCGAAGGCTTTCGCTGCATCCCCGAAGCCATCCGGTTCCGCATCGCGCTCCATCGTCAGCGCCCCTTCCTCCAGATGGAAACCGCCCTGCGTCAAGCGGAGGAAGACGGCTACCAAGCCTTCATCCGCCGCCATGAAGCGCCCCTTTCAGCCCCCTTCACTCCGACCATGCGCTTGTCTTTCCTCATTCCGACTTATAATACGCCGCCGGAGCTGCTGCGCGCGCTGGCGGATTCGCTGCTGCATCAGTCGTGCGGCGCGTGGGAAGCCTGTTTCTATGACGGCGCAAGCACCCGCGCGGACACGTGTGAACTGCTGCAAGCGCTGACGCAGGAGGACAATCGCTTCCGTGTGACGTTCGGCGCGGAGAATCGCGGCATTGCGGGCAACACAAACGCCGCGCTGACGATGGCGACGGGGGAATTTGTCGCGCTCTGCGACCACGATGATTTGCTCGCGCCGGATGCGGTTCGCTGCATCCTCGAAGCAGCGCAGGACGGTGCGGACTTCGTTTATACCGATGAGGACAAGGTGTCCGCCGATGGCACGCGCTTCTTTGAACCGCGCTTGAAGCCTGATTTCGCGCCGGATTCGCTGCGTTCCGGCAATTATATCTGCCACATCACCGCAGCGTCACGGGCACTGATGAACGCGGTCGGCGGACTTCGCCCCGGTTTCGATGGCTCGCAAGACCATGATTTGGCGCTTCGGCTGTCCGAAAACGCGACGAAAATCACCCACATTCCGCGCATTCTCTACCATTGGCGGATGCTGGACACCTCGTTCAGCCATCAAAAAGCGCAGACCTGTGCGGATGCCGCCGCACGCGCCGTGGCGGATCAGCTCCGGCGCCTGCACATGGATGCCGACGTGACGGTGGAAGAGCTGCGCGTCCGCATTCGGTGGAAAACGCGGCAGATGCGAATCGTTTGCCTCCTCTGGGGCGAGGGCGATGCGCCGAAGCTGCCGATGCCGTGCATCCGCGTCCGCGATTTGTCAGCGGTCAATGACCTCGTCCGCCGGACGGACTGCGACGCGGTGCTGTTTCTGCGCGCCGGACTGCGCCCGCTGGATACCGATTGGGTCAGCGAACTCATGCAGTACGCGCAGCGCGCGGACGTTGGCTGCGTCGGCTCGGCGCTGCTGGATGACCGTGATTGCTTCCGTCACGCCGGATATGCGGTGGGGGTCCCCGGCGGCGCGGTCAGCCATCAGGCGGGGCAGTGGCGCTATGGGCGGCCGTACATGCTCACTGACCGCATCGTCCGCAACGTGACGGGTGTATCCAGCGCACTGCTGATGATTCGGCGTGACGTGTTCCTGTCCGTCGGAGGATTTTCGCCGTACCAGAGCGACCTTCGCGGCGCGGATTTGGGGCTGAAATGCCAGCAAATCGGGCTGCTCAACGTCTACACGCCGTATGCGCGGATGGCAATGGATATGCGGCTTTCGCTGCTGCCGCCGTGCCTGACGCAGGGCGCGCCGAAGGGGGATTTGCGCCGCTTCCGCCAAACGTGGGGGGAGCACCCGCCGGAGCGCTACTATTCGCTGCTGTTCCGCCCGGACGGCAGCATGTTCATTGACCTTGACCGACAGGAGGAAACGCCGTGACGAAGTGCAAACCGCCGATTTTCGGCGATTCCGCTGTGCTGAAAAAAGGGCTTTGGGTGACGCTGGTGATTGCGCTGGTGCTGGCGCTGTATGGTGCTTTGTTCACCCCGACGTGGCAGACGCGGGCGTTCACCATCGACGCGGCGGCGCAGACGCATCTGCATCCGCTGACGGACGGCGAGACGTTCTCGCTGCCCCTGCCGGATGGCGGCATCCGCGAAATCAGCCTGCCCGTTACGGCGCTGAGCAGTGAATCCGGCGGCACAGCGACGCTGATCCTGACACGGCAGGGGCTACCGATTTTCACGCAGACTGCCCTGCTGAACGACAGTATCATCCGCGAAAATTTGACCTTCTCGTTTGAACCCGTGGATGCGGACAAACTTGTGCTCACCTTTTCCGGCAACACGCTCCCTGCTTTGGGCATGAGCAGCGGCAATCAGCTGTGCATCCGCCTGTCCGGTACGCGCCCCTCCTGTGCGATGCTGTACTACGGGATTTTCGCGGCGGTTCTGGTGCTGTTCTGCGTCTGGGAAAGCCTGTTCACCGCACGCTGCGCCGCCGCCGGACGGCAGAACCATCTGCTGCGCCTGCAAGCCGACGTCCGCCGCTACGGCTTCCTCATCGAACAGCTTGTCCGCCGCAATTTTAATACAAAGTATCGGCAGAGTATCCTCGGCGTCCTCTGGAGTTTCCTCAATCCGCTGCTGACGATGCTCGTGCAGTACCTTGTGTTCTTCCGCTCCGCTATCGACCACTTCCCGGTGTACCTGATTTCGGGCATCATCGTTTTCAGCTTCTTCACCGAGTGCGTCACGCTGGGCATGGACGCGATTGTCATGAACGCGTCGCTCATCACAAAGGTCGCGATTCCGAAACTGATTTTCCCGTTCAGCCGCGCGCTGTCAAGCCTTATCAACTTCCTGATTTCGCTGCTGCCGCTGCTTCTGCTGATGCTGCTGACGGGGGTGCGGGTGTCGCCCGCGCTGCTGCTGCTGCCGCTGATGATTGCGCTTTTGTTTCTGTTTGCGCTGGGCGTGACGCTGGTGATGGCGACGCTGAACGTCTTTTTCCGCGATACGCGATTCCTGTGGAGCGTGATTTCGCTCTTGTGGACGTATGCGACGCCGATTTTTTATCCGGATACAATCTGGCCGGAGGGACTTCGGGGGATTTTCCATTTGAACCCGATGTATCAGCTGATTGATTTTTTGCGGCAAATCGTGATTGCGGGAATCCCGCCGACGCCGGAGCGCTTGCTGGCGTGCGGGGCAGGCGCTTTCGGAATGCTGATGATTGGGCTGGTCATTTTCCGGCGATATGAGGAGAAATTTGTGTTTCACCTGTAAGGAAAAAAGGGATAAACACGCGGAAGGAACATGAAAGTGCGACCAACTCAATCGCGCGGAGGGGTCAAGGGGGGATCCCCCTTGCAGGGTCAAGGGACAGCGTCCCTTGTGGGGTTTGGGGCAACGCCCC
>ENA-ORNF01002448-ORNF01002448.1-human-gut-metagenome-genome-assembly--contig:-NODE-2448-length-13909-cov-2.449401_pt1 | contig 13909 bp, 9 predicted proteins | sample MGYA00242110_ERZ509012 | MGnify/ENA primary metagenome ERZ509012 (study PRJEB26280, sample SAMEA2338714) | human gut metagenome | biome: human gut; feature: human-associated habitat; material: faeces... | reverse complement strand
TATTCGGCTTTTTGCGCAGTTTCCAGCTCAATATAGAGAGAATAGTCCTTGGGATGTTTAACAATATTATTGACCGTTTCCAGAAACAGCAGTCCTTGTTAAAATTTTTGTCAAAGAATCTCTCCTGGGGAGTTTTCCAGGATGCTGTCGGAACAGGTTCTGTAGTGTCCAGGCAATTTTATGATCACTACAGAAATTCACTTGTAAAATATAACGTAAACTGTGAGAATCCGGATCTCTTACTTTTTACACTAATTGAATTGATCAGTTCAACAAGTTACAACTGTATCCTTCATGAGAAACCTGTTTCTATGGAAGAGTACAAACCTTATCTTCATAAATCACTCAAGAAGGTCTATGAAGTGTTTGTAAGCGTTCAGGGTTAAGTTTATTTTATTTAATTTATTAACTACAAAAACTGCTACACTTCCTATTATTAGTAGCAAAATAATAAGTATTATGAACAATACTTTGAAAAACTTTTTCATATTCTCTCCTCAACATTTTTTAACAAATTATTTACAAATACATTATATATCTATGCAAGAATAATGTCAATATTTTTTTCTGAATTGCATTTTTTACCTTTTACTTTCGCAAAAGTATTAACCTGTCTACCAAAATACAATTTGCAAAGGCTGTTACCATTGCCCTTAAAGTAGCATATTCTCTTACATCTTTTTCTATAAATGTTGGTTTTGTTTCTAATTCTGGCTTGAAGGTTCTTTTTATGGCATTTTCTAATTCTTCACAGAACATATTGTATCCCTCTTCAACTGTAACAATTTTTTTCATAGTTACTATTGAATCTCCTATTTCTGATATACTCATTAGTCTTTTTAATATGCATATAACAAACAGGTATGAAAGATGTTGGCGATTATATTTTTTCTTTATTGGTGGTTCTAAAATATTTTGTTTTACGTAGTTGTTTATCATACTTGATGTTATTATTGGGTTCTCTTTATCTTTTGTAAATACTGATAAATTTTTTTGTAAAAAATATGTTACTTGATCTATATACAACTCTATTTCTGGCAATTCATTCCAACGTGGGCAATGATAATTTAATAAATCTTCTACTTCTATTTTCATTTTTCTCTTCTCCTTTTTAAATCTAGAATATATAATATCATATTATTTTATAAGGGTCAATTAATATCTTGACTTGTTTTTAAATATAATGTATAATGGTTTTCAATACTAGATTAAATAGTTTTATAAATTTGAAAGAAGGTTGCTAATGAAAAAAAGGAAAAATATTGAAAAATTTGAAAATATTAAGGAGATAATATATCATTCAGCTACTGTTTATTCTGATAATATTGCATTTTCTACTAAAATTAAAAATTCTGGCAATGTAGAATATATAAACCACACTTATTCTGATTTGCTAGAGAATATTAATTCTTTTGGAACAGCCTTATATAAATATGGACTGCAAAATAAAAGAGTTGCTGTTGTTGGTCATAATAGTTACGAGTGGGCTGTTGCGCATTTAAGCAATTTACTTGGTGGGATTGTTTCAGTTCCATTAGACAAAGGATTGCAATTAGGTGAGCTTGAAAGTTCTTTAATTCGAAGTAGAGTTCAAGCTATTGTTTTTGACGAGAAATTAAAAGATGTTATAAAAGAGATTAAAAAAAATAACAAAACCAGTATTAAATATTACATTTGCACAAGTAAAATTCCTGATTTTTTGTATTTTTATGATTTACTTTTAAATGGCAGAGATGATATTGAAAAAGGTTGTTTAGAATATGTTAATCATAAGGTAGATTCTTATAAAATGAGTATATTGCTTTTTACCTCTGGAACTACATCAAAATCAAAAGCAGTAATGCTTAATCAATATGGAATTGCTACAAACGTGTATGATATGCAATTAGTTGAAAGTTTTTATGATGATGATGTAAATATTGCTTTTTTACCATATCATCATATCTTCGGTTCAACGGGAATGCTTGTAATGTTAGCTTCTGGTGTAAAAACTGTTTTTCCAGATGGTCTTAAATATATTCAAAAAAATCTAGTTGAATACAAGGTTTCTGTATTTGTTGGTGTGCCTGTGCTTATTGATAAAATGCATTCAACTATTATAAAGGAGCTTGAAAAACAGGGCAAAACCAAACTCATTAATTTTATGATTAAATTTAGTAATGTTCTTATGAGATTACATATTGATATTAGACGAATCTTATTCAAACCTTTAATAAATGCTCTTGGTGGAAATATGCGTTTTATAATATCTGGTGGTGCACCATTGGATAAGAAAGTCGCTAAATGGTTTAATGATATTGGAATACACCTAGTTCAAGGTTATGGATTAACTGAAACCTCACCTGTTATATCTGCTGAAGATGATACTTTTATTAGATATGGTTCAGTCGGAAAAATTATGAAGAGTGTTGAAGTGAAAATTGAAGACAAGGATGCTAATGGAATTGGAGAAATAGTTGTAAAAGGTCCTAATGTAATGCTTGGATATTATAATGAACCAGAGCTAACAAAAGAGGTGTTAGAAAATGGTTGGTTTCATACAGGTGATTTAGGCTATATTGATGCTGATGGGTTTTTGTTTATTACTGGACGTAAGAAGAATTTAATTGTTTTAAAAAATGGTAAAAAAGTATTTCCAGAAGAACTTGAAATATTAATAAATAGACTTGATGGTGTTGAGGAATCTTTTGTTTATGGATTACCTGATAAAGAAGATTTAAATAATGTAAAAGTTGCTGTTAAAATTGTTTACAACGAGGTTGCTATAAAAATGAAATATCCTGATATTAATGAACAAGAATTACATGATATTTTTTGGACTAAAATTAAAGAAATTAATAAAACTCTTCCTATGTATAAATATATTAAACATTTAGATTTATCAAGAGAACCCTTAGTTAAAACTACTACAAATAAAGTTAAAAGAGATGAAGAATTAAAAAAAGTGTTAAAAGAGCATTAATATCCCTTCGTTACCTTTGATTTCTTTTTTCCTAATTCTTTATATATGCTTTCTGTAAGTCTTAGCACATATGCTTATATTACAATAAGTGTTCATAGTACAAAACCTAGAATTGAAACTATATTTTATTCATAGTAATTATATATTTTTTCGATATTATCAATGTTTTTTGTAAGTATCGTTAAGGAAAACAAAAACAACTCTCAAAATTGGAGAGTTGTTTTTATCTTATTATAGTTTTAATTCAAAGGTTTCATTGTTGGGAATAGTAGAACATCTCTTATTGAGGCTGAATCTGTTAATAGCATTACTAACCTATCTATTCCTATTCCTAAGCCTCCTGTTGGTGGCATTCCATATTCTAATGCTTGCACAAAGTCATCGTCCATCATATTTGCTTCTTCGTCTCCTGCTTCTCTTGCTTGTACTTGTTTCAAAAATCTTTCATATTGGTCAATAGGATCATTTAATTCTGAGTATGCATTTGCATATTCTCTACCTCCTATAAACAATTCAAATCTTTGTGTCATTCTTGGATTATCTTTACACTTTTTGGTTAGAGGTGAATTTTCTATTGGATATTCATATAAAAATGTTGGTTGTCTTAATGTTTCTTCAACTTTTTCTTCAAATACTTGTACTATTATGTCACCTCTGGTTGTTTTTATTGGATCAATTTCCATGTTTAAATCTTTTGCAATTTTCTGTGCTTCTTCATCTGTTTCTACAGTATTAAAATCAACACCTGTAACTTCTTTAATACTATCAATCATAGTAATTCTTCTAAACGGTTTTTCTAGGTCAATTTCTTCACCTTGATATGATATTTTTCCAGTACCGCATACTTTGTTAGCACATCTTCTTATTAGTTCTTCGGTTATATTCATCATACCTTCTAAATTTGTATATGCCTCATAAAGTTCTATACAAGTAAACTCTGGATTATGCTTTATATCCATACCTTCATTTCTAAAGTTTCTTCCTATCTCATAAACTTTATCAAATCCACCAACAATAAGTCTTTTTAAATATAATTCTGTTGCAATTCTTAAATACATATCTATATCTAGAGTATTATGATGTGTTATAAATGGCCTTGCAGAAGCTCCACCTGGTATAGTTTGTAATATAGGTGTTTCAACTTCCATAAATCCTTTTTCATCTAACATATTTCTGATTTCTTTAATTATTAATGATCTCTTTTTAAATGTTTCTTTTACTTCAGGGTTCATAATTAAATCTACAGACCTCTGGCGATAACGTAAATCTGTATCTTTTAGTCCATGAAATTTTTCTGGAAGTGGTCTCAATGCTTTTCCTAGAAATTTAAAAGTTTTAAGTGGTCTTAGAGACTTTGAAAGAAGTATTACTTCTTTTGCATGAATAGATATTTCACCTGTCCTTGTTTTAAATACAAAACCTGTAATTCCAATTATATCTCCTATATCATCTTCTTTAAATTGTTTATAACTCTCTTCTCCCAGATCATTTATGCTTACATAACTTTGAATTTTTCCATCTCCATCTTGAATATGGCAGAATGATGCTTTTCCCATTATTCTTTTAGCCATAATTCTTCCAGCTATTGTTACATCTTTCCCTTCTAATTCTTCATAATTATCTATTATTTCTTTACTTGTATGAGTTATATCAAATTTTGTTATCTCAAAAGGATTCTTATTATTTTGTTTTAATTTTTCTAATTTTTCTCTCCTTATTATCATTAATTCGTTTAAATCCAATTCTTGTTCTAAATTGTTGTTTGTTTCTTCATTCATACTTTTCATCCCTTTCTAGGCTTATGTCTAATATTTCGCCATAAAATAATATGTATTATTATACCCTAAAAGTAAGAACATGTAAACAGTTTTGTGGGATTTATGTTTATTTTTCAATAAAAATGAGTACCATTTTGGGCACTCATCTTGAAGGTATTTGTTTAACTAGCATTTTGTTTTATTTATTATCATTCCTCCTTAGCATCAGATTTTATACATATAGCTTTAAGACAAATTTAATAATATTATTAAATTTCTTATATAGAATTTGAACAAAATTTTGATATGACAAAAAAACATATGTGTAAATATGAAAAATTCATTATATTTTGAGATTTTTTTGAAGATAATTGTGATTTTTGAGATTTCAGACTAAAAATTTAAGAAATCTAACTTTTTTGATTTAAGTTTTTTGACATTAATAAATTCAAACTTTGCTATAAATATAATTGTTAATTTAATTATAACTGTTTATTTACTTAAATTCAAGAAAAATCGTGTGTCATAAAACGACATTATTCTTGTTTGTTTTAGTGTCTTAAAACCTCATTTTTATATGAGGTTTTAAGGACATTAATTATATTTTCTATTAAGAAGCTTTTCGTAATTCTATTGCATGCTGTTTAGAGATTTCTGTTACCTCTCCTGTTGCTATTCTTGCTATTTCATTTATAGTTTCTTCCTCATTTAGCTGCTTTATTGTTGTTACTGTTTTTTCTTCTTTTACATTTTTACTTATATAATAATTATAGTCTCCTCTTGCCGCAATTGGCGCCAAGTGAGTTATACATATTACTTGATGTACTTTTGATATTATTTTTAGCTTCTCTCCTACTGCTTTTGCCGCTTTTCCGCTTATTCCTGTATCTATCTCATCAAATACCAAAACAGGAACATCATCTGTTTTAGCAAATACAGACTTAATAGCTAACATTAATCTTGACATTTCTCCACCTGATGCTACTTTTACAAGTGGTTTTGTTGTTTCTCCTATATTAGTACAAATATAGAACTCTACTTTGTTTAATCCATTAATATTGAATTCTTGTAATCTTTCTATTTTTATTTCAAAAATGGAATTAAGCATTTCTAAATCCTTTAACTCAGTATTTATTTTTTCAGATAGTTCATTGGCATATTCTATTCTTATTTTTTCCATTGATTCCGCACATTTGCTCATTTCTTCTTCCAATTCTTTTATTCTTGTTCTCAATATTTTGTTATATTCTTCAGCATTTTCAATTTCATATATCTGTTTCTCTACATTTTCTTTATACTTTGATATTTCTTCTGTGCTATTTCCATATTTTCTTTTAAGAGAATATATAATATCTAATCTTTTTTCTATGTCGTCTCTTTCACACTCGTCAAAGCATATTTGAGTTTTCATATTTTCAAAATCCCTTGAATGTTCCTGTATTTCATAATATATGTTTTTAAGATCAATTAATTTTTCTTTATATATCTCTCCATATTCCTCTATTTTTTCTAATGCTTTTATAGAATTGCTTAATCCATCAATTACTTGATTTGATAAAGTTTCATCTATTTCGGTTAAATTTATATGTAATCTTTCAGAGTTTACTATTATATTTCTCTTTTCTTCTAATTCCTCGTCTTCTCGTGATTTCAAGTTTGCTTGCGCTATTTCATTTAATTGATACCTTAATAAATCTAGTCTTCTCTCTTTTTCTTTTTCATCTCCATAATTTTTTTGTAATTCTTCTTGTTTCTTTTTGTATTCGGTATATAACTCCAAATAAAATTCTTTTTGCTTTTTTAATTTATCTCCTATAAAGGAATCCAAATAATTTATATGATATTTCGGATCCAATAAAAGTTGATTGTCCTGTTGCCCATGTATATCTATTATTTTTTTCATTATATCTTTTAATTCATTTACTGTTATAAGCCTTCCATTTATTTTACACGAGTTTCTACCATTTGAATAAATTTCTCTTGTAATAATTATATTTCCATCAATTGCTCTTTCGTCTTCTGGGCAATACATACTAAGTTCAACAAACGAATAATTTTCCCCTTTTCTTATCATTTCCTTTGAGAATCTTCCCCCAGCAACAATTGCTAATGAATCTATTATTAAGGTTTTACCTGCTCCCGTTTCTCCTGTTAATACATTCAACCCTTCATTAAAATCTATTGTTATATCATCTATTATTCCTATATTTTTTATATGTAAAGTAGATATCATACTAAACCTCCCGAAACCTTGTTCGCAGATATTTTATATCTTTTATTTTTATTTGTCAATAGATTTCAGAAAATTTGTTTGCTAATATTTCTATTTATTTTTAATTTCTTTATAAATAAAAAGGGAGCTATTGCCCCCTTTTTTATTCGAATTTTGTTCCCATTGTCTTTATTAATCCATAGTTGCTTACTCTAAACAAGTATCCGCTTCCAAGTATTCCAACATATTTTGTTTTAATTTCATTCAAAATACGTTTTGCAAAGGTTTCTTTTACATCTGATTGTCCATGGTTTACTAAAACAAGATTTAAGTTATCAAACTGTTTTAAAAACTCTATCATTTCATCAGCTTTTGCATGTGCAGAATATTCTGAAGTATATTCGACATCAGCTCTTTTTACAAGTGATAAGCCAAATATATTCACAACTTCTCCCTGTTCTGCCTCCTTTAAAGTTCTCCCTAAGCTTCCCTCTGCAGTATATCCAGTAAAGTGAATTAGAGCATTTTTTGTTAGCAAAAATGTAGGAATATACAATTGAGCCGGTCCATATGAGCCCATTCCTGATGTTGTTACAATAATTTTTGTGCTCCTGTCTAGTATAATGCTTCCCCTCGTTGTTTTATCCACATATACCAAATTCTCTGGTAGGAAATTCACCATTTCAGGTTTTATTCCAATCTTTTTCTTGAGAAAGATTTCTGTATACTGAATTGCAAGTTTCCCATCAAAGTAGATTGGAATTGAAGTAGAAAGCTTTCCTTGCTTTTGCATTTGCTTGAGAACGTACAAAATTTCTTGAGCTCTTCCTAAAGAAAAAACAGGTGAAATTACTGTTTTACCTTCATTAATTGCTTTTAGTACATTTTTCTCATATACAACTTCTGTTTTATTAGAATCAACATATCCATATGTGGATTCTTGTATCACAGTAAGTGGTAGCTTTCTTACATCCAATGGAAGTGCTTCAACATCAAAGAAAAGATTTTTGTTGTTATAATCTCCTGTAAATAAAAGATTAATGTCTTCATAACCAGGATAAGAGATTTTTACCAAAATGATTGCAGCACCTATTAGATGCCCATTTTTAAAAAAAGTCACTTCAATATTTGGTGTTACTTTTACTGCTTCATTGAAATTACAACCCAAAGTCTTTTCTATGGTTTTCTCAACATTTGCTAACGTGTAAAGTGGAGTAGTATTCTTTCTTTTTGCAAGATCATTAAGAACCCGATAGCTATCATATAACGCTAAAGGAAGCAAATCTGCCGTGATGTTTGTTGTATAGATTTTCCCAGCATACCCCTTCTTTATCAAAAAAGGTAATCTACCAGTATGATCTATGTGGTTATGTGTAATCAGTACAAATTCAAGGTTTTCTGGTTTACAAATCATTTTGTCATTGTCTTCATAATGTTCTTTTTCTTGGAAAAGTCCACAGTCCACCATGAATTTAGTTGTTTCTCCATTTGGAAATTTTACAACTACCAAATTGCATGAACCTGTTACTTCTTGATGCATGGACATAATGTCTGCATAAAAATTTGACCGTATGCCTTTATTCATTAAAATTTTCCCTCCTAAATTTAGAGCATTTAACAAAACTTCAAAATTTTCTATACATTAAAATTTTTTAATATATAGTTGTTATAACTTAATGCTTTATTATTATAACATATGTAACCTTATGTTGTAAACATAATTATTATTAAAATTTATTTTATCTATAAAATTTAAGACGTGCATTGCACGCCCTATTATTTAAAATACTAATTATGCTTCAATTTTGCTGTTTCTTTTTCTTTTTTATTTTCTTCTATTTCTATTATCTTTCTTTTCTCTTTTAGCTTTATATTGTCTTTTGCTATTGTTAGTAGTAGTTTTATTCTGTTTATTTGGTTACTTTCACTTGCTCCTGGGTCATAGTCAATTGCGGCAATGTTTGCTTCTGGATATTTGTTCCTTATTGTTTTTATTACACCCTTTCCTACTACGTGATTTGGTAAACATGCAAATGGTTGTAAACATACTATGTTTTGTATTCCGTGTTGCATAAACTCTAGCATTTCAGCTGTTAGTATCCAACCTTCTCCTGTTTGATTTCCTGTTGACAATATGCCCTCCACCTTTTCTGCTAATTCTTCTATATTGCATGGTGGTAGGTAACCTTTGCTTGAATTTACTAGTGCTTGTTTATAGTCCTTTTCTATTTTATTTATCATATTTAAAGCCATTTTATATATTGGAGCACTAATTTTCCCGCTTCCCAACAATTTTACTTTCACAATACTGTTCATTATTATATATTTTACAAACCCCATTAAGTCTGGCATTATAACTTCTGCCCCTTCTTTTTCTATAAGGTCTGTGCAATAATTATTTCCAAAAGGATGATATTTGATTAATATTTCTCCTACAATACCTATTTTTGGTTTTTCTTTTAAGGTATTAAGTTCTATCTTTTCAAAGTCATTAACCATCTCATATAAGCTTTGATTAAATTCCTTAATAGATGTTTCAATTACTAACTTCTTACATTTTTCTAGCCATATGTAATATAATTTTTCTGTTTCACCTTTGTTTACTTCATAAGCCTTGTTTCTGTGTAATAATTTTTGTAGTAAATCACCATAAATTGTAGCTTTTACTAACTTTTTAACTAAACGTAAGGTTATTTTAAAGCCTGAATTCTTTTCAAGTCCAGCAAAATTGAAGGAGATTACTGGTATATTTGGATATCCTGCATCTCTTAATGCTTTTCTGATAAAGCCTATGTAGTTTGTTGCTCTACATCCTCCACCTGTTTGTGACATCATTAATGCTAGTTTATTTACATCGTATTTTCCAGATTCCACCTCTTCAATTAATTGCCCAATTGTTAGTATCGATGGATAACATGCATCATTATTAACATATTTTAGACCTACTTCTACTGTATGTTGAGTAGATTCTCTTAAAAGTTTTGCCTTGTAACCTTCTGATTGCAAAACTACTTCAAACATTTCAAAATGTACTGGCGACATCTGTGGTATTAAAATGGTATAGTCCTTTTTCATATCTTTTGTAAATTCTACTTTTTGTATTTCATAATTGCCACAACATTTTGGTTGTACCTTATTTCTTTTATTCATACTTGCAATTAAAGAACGTATTCTTATTCTAATTGCTCCTAGATTGTTTACTTCATCAATTTTAATCAACGTGTACATTTTTCCAAAACTTGATAAAATTTCTTCCACCTGATCTGTTGTAACAGCATCTACGCCACAACCAAATGAGTTTAATTGCACCAATTCCAAATTTTTATTTCTTCCTACAACATCTGCTGCTCTGTATAGTCGTGAATGAAATACCCATTGGTCTACAACTCTTATTGGTCTTTGTACTGTTGATAGATGTGCCACACTATCTTCTGATAAGACACATAATCCAAGTGAGGTTATCATTGTATCAATTCCGTGATTTATCTCTGGATCTATGTGGTATGGTCTACCTGCTAGTACTATTCCTTTTAGATTGTTTTCTTCAATATATTTTAAAGCCTCTTCTCCTTTTTGTCTTATATCTGCTTTATATCTTTGATATTCCTCTTCAGCCTTTTGTACGGCTTTTTTTAGCTCCTTTTTTGTAAAGCTATATTCTTTAAAATCCTCCAATTCATAAAGTCTTTTTACTAGTTCTTGTTTGTCAAAAGGTAAGAACGGATTGATAAATCTTATTCCTTTTTTATTTAAATCCTCTACATTGTTTTTTAAAACCTCTGAATATGAGATAACTATTGGACAATTGTATTTATTGTTTGCTTCACTATCCTCTTGTCTTGAATACATCATGCATGGATAAAATATGGTTTTTATTCCTTGATTAATTAAACTTACAATATGTCCATGACTTAATTTTGCTGGATAGCATACTGATTCTGATGGCATTGATTCCATACCTTTTTCATATGTTTTTCTATCGCTCTTTTCTGACAAGATTACCCTAAACCCTAAATTTGTAAATAGTGTAAACCAGAAAGGATAATCCTCATACATATTTAGAACTCTTGGTATTCCTATTGTTCCTCTTTTAGCATCTTTTTCTTCTAATGGTTTATACCCAAATAATCTATTGCATTTATATTGATATAAATTAGGAATTTCTTTTTTAGATTTATCTATTCCAGCTCCTCTTTCACATCTATTACCAGATATAAATTTTTTGCCATTTGAAAACTCATTAAATGTAAGTAGGCACCTATTCTCACAACCTTTACATCTTGTATGTATTACTGTTGTTTTTAATTCATCAATTTCTTTTAATTTTAATAATGTAGATTCTGCTTTCTTTTCTTCTAATTTGCTATATCTTTCTTTTGCAATTAAAGCTACTCCATAAGCTCCCATTAGTCCTGCAATATCTGGTCTTATTACATTTTTTCCTACTATTAATTCAAATGCACGAAGTACCGCATCATTATAGAATGTTCCACCTTGTACAACAATGTTTTCTCCTAAATCATCTACGTTTCTTATTTTCATAACTTTTTGTATTGCATTTTTTATTACAGAATAAGAAAGTCCTGCAGATATATCTCCTACACTATATCCCTCTTTTTGTGCCTGCTTTATTTTTGAATTCATAAACACTGTACACCTTGAACCCAAGTCAACAGGCTTTCTAGACATTATGGCTTCTCTTACAAATTCATCTAGACTTAGATTTAAGCTTTTTGCAAATGTTTCTATAAAAGAACCACAACCAGATGAACATGCTTCATTTAACATAATATTATCTACTGCATGATTTTTTATTTTTATGTACTTCATATCTTGTCCACCAATATCTACTATGCTGTTAACTTCTGGCATAAAGTTTTTTGCTGCAGTATAATGTGCTATTGTTTCTATTTCTCCTACTTCAATATTTAAAGCTGTTTGAATTAGTTTTTCTCCATATCCAGTTACACCACTATATACAATTTTTGCTTTTTCTGGAATTTTTGTATATAGTTTTTTTATCATATTTATAACGCTTTCAAGTGGCTTTCCTTCATTATTTTTATATGCAGAATATAAAAGATTTCCCTCTTCATCAATTAAAACTAATTTGCTTGTTGTTGAACCTGCATCTATACCTAAATAGCAATTTCCTATATGCAATTTTAAGTCTTTTCTTTTTATTTTATCTTTTCCATGTCTTCTTCTAAAATCTTTATACTCCTGCTCTATTGTAAATAATGGTGGTAAATGATTTTTTGTTTCATCTTTATAGCTTTTTAGCAAATCTATTTTTGCTTTTAATTTTTGTGCACTTATAGGTTTATGATTTGAAGACTCTATTGCTGCACCTTTTGCAACTAGCAAATGTGCATCCTCTGGAAATATTATTTCTTTTTCTGTTAAATTCAAAGTTTCTATAAATCTTTTTCTAAGTTCAGATAAATAATTTAAAGGTCCACCTAAAAATGCAACATTTCCTTTAATTGGTCTACCACATGCTAGTCCGCTTATTGTTTGATTTACAACTGCTTGAAAAATAGATGCTGCTATATCTTCTTTTGCTGCTCCTTCATTTAAAAGTGGTTGAATATCTGTTTTTGCAAACACTCCACACCTTGAAGCAATTGGATATATTGTTTTATAGTCTTTTGCAAGTTCATTTAATCCCATTGTATCTGTACTTAAAAGACTTGCCATTTGGTCTAGGAATGCTCCTGTTCCACCAGCACATGTTCCATTCATACGTTGTTCTATTGATTTATCAAAATAAATTATTTTAGCATCTTCTCCACCTAATTCAATCGCTACATCTATTCTTGGTATATATTTTTCTATTGACCTTTTACATGCTACTACTTCTTGAATAAATGTCATTCCTAAAAGTTCGGAAACAGATAAAGCTCCGTGAACCAGTTAGTGCTATTGTCATTTCTTCTTCTTTGTATTTATCTGCTAATTTTTCTAAACATTCACATACAGTTTTTCTGGTATCTGAAAAGTGTCTTTGATAGCTTGTACTAATTGTTTTTAAATTTTCGTCCATTACAACTACTTTTACTGTTGTTGAACCTACGTCTAATCCTATATGTATCATATTTTCCCTTCTTTTCTCCTAAAAATCAAATTTATAATAATATGGTTGTATATCTTTATATATAGAATCCATATAAATAATCTCTCCATTTTGTGCTTTTAACTTTAAATTTGGAAATGTTCTTAACATCTTTTTATCTGAAAATACTTTATTTCCAAGTTCTGCTGTATTTTTCATTTCAAGCACTCTTTCATAGCTATTTATATATTTTTCTTTATTTATTACATCTAAATTGTACGAATATACTGTTCTTTCAAAAAACAACTTTAATGCAAATGCAGTTAATATTCCATCTATTGCTAAGAATATAATTCCTACAATTACTAATGCTTTTAAATAATTAATTGAAAATTTTGCTTTTATTTTGTCTATTAATTTATCTATTATCGGATTAAAGTGCCTTATTAGGTATAATGCAAGCAAACCCCAAAACAGTGAAAAAGTAAAGCATATTCTTCCATTTATATTAAGGAAATTGTTTGAGTAATCCCACCAATTTACTTTAAAAATCACTTCTCCAAGGTAGCTTATAATGTATTCAACAATAGAACCTACTAAAAAACCACCAAAGAATAGTGTGTAATTGTTCTTTTTAAAGCATTGAAGTCCTAATATCATTGCTACTGCCCCAACCCCATAAATTGGGCAAAATGGGCCGTATAAGAATCCTTTTCTACTTTCTAGCATTCCTTTTGTAAAAAGTCCAAATAATGTTTCTATAATATACCCTGCTATGCTATATATAATAAAATATGTTAAAATTCGCCATATGCTTATTCCTGCTATTTTTAGTGTCTTTTTTTCTTTCATCTTCTTTCCCCTTTATTATTAGATTTATTTATATAAATTGGAATTTGTAATTAAATTCAAAATTAAAATAT
>ENA-ORNF01002444-ORNF01002444.1-human-gut-metagenome-genome-assembly--contig:-NODE-2444-length-13923-cov-6.460485_pt1 | contig 13923 bp, 8 predicted proteins | sample MGYA00242110_ERZ509012 | MGnify/ENA primary metagenome ERZ509012 (study PRJEB26280, sample SAMEA2338714) | human gut metagenome | biome: human gut; feature: human-associated habitat; material: faeces... | reverse complement strand
TGCATCGATATCGAAAGTAACTTCGATCTGCGGTACTCCGCGAGGTGCCGGCGCAATGCCTACAAGCGAGAATCTGCCAAGGGTTTTGTTGTCTTTCGCAAACTCACGTTCGCCCTGCAATACGTGGATTTCCACGCTGGTCTGGTTGTCGGTTGCGGTTGAGAAGATCTGCGACTTTTTGGTAGGAATAGTGGTGTTCCTTTCAATAAGTTTCGTGCAGATGCCGCCCAAGGTTTCGATGCCCAGTGACAACGGGGTTACGTCCAGAAGAAGAACGTCTTTCACGTCGCCTGCAAGAACGCCCGCCTGAATTGCCGCGCCGATTGCAACGCATTCGTCGGGGTTGATTCCTTTGTAAGGATCTTTGCCCGTGATTTCTTTAACTTTGTCGATAACGGCAGGGATACGAGTCGAGCCGCCGACAAGGATGACTTTTGCAAGGTCGCTTGCTTTCAGTCCCGCGTCTTTCAAAGCCGCCATCGTGGGGCCAACGGTCTTTTCGACAAGGTCAGCCGTCATTTCGTTGAATTTGGCTTTCGTCAATTCCATATCGATGTGTTTCGGTCCGTTCTGATCAGCGGTGATGAACGGAAGCGAAATGCTGGTTTTGGTAACGCCGGAAAGTTCGATTTTCGCTTTTTCCGCCGCTTCTTTGGCTTTTGCTTTGTCGGCCCGTTCGTCAATTGCCTTTTTGGTGTCGCTGACAAGCTGCTGAGTGCCGTCGGCAATGTTGCTGCCGACCTGGGCGACGGTGGTGTCTTCGGTTATTTTGCCGTCATAGATTCCTTTGGCGACCAGATAAATGACAAGGATGAGCGCAACGTAGAAAATGTATTTCAATATGGTTCCCATGGTGTTTCCTTTCTAAAAGAACATTACTGTTTTTCAAATAATCAGGCATTGCAGGTTTTCAAGACAAAAATTTAAAATATTGCGGCATGTGCGACCGGGAAGCGGCCGGAAAGCGGGGAAAGCTGGGCGGTGCGGATCAGGCGGAAGGAAAAGCGGGAAAACGGGGCGGCGCGGATCAGGCGGAAGGAAAAGCGGGGAAAGCTGGGCGGCGCGGACAGGGCGGAAGGAAAAGCGGAAAAGCGGGGCGCTGCGGACAGGGCGGAAGGAAAGGTTTGCCGACAGCTTTGCGGCGGCGGAGAGGACAAACAAAACCTTCGTTTTGTTGAACACGGGGAAGAGTGGAATTGACGAAAATTTGCCGTGTCGTCCGGCAGGTTAAATAACGGCCGCCGGTCGGAGGAGCGTCTGCGTCCGCAATAAAAAGCCCCCGGCAACGGGGGCGGAAAACGGTTTATTTTACTTTGGCCTTCAGGTCTTTGATCAGACCGTCTATGCCGGACGGCGAATTTTTAATGAACGCCGTGTATTCGTTGCGGGCAGTGATCGCCAGGCTGACGTTTTCAATGATGATGTCGACGATCTTGAAGCTGCTGCCGTTTTGTTTGACGCGCCAGACGACGGTGGCCGGTTTTCCCTGGTCCATCGGTACTTTGGAATTGACGAAAACCTGGTTGGCGGAAGTGGAAGGAGAGGTACCTTCAAAAATAAAGTCCTTGCCTTTAAATTCGTCGAAGCGTTTGGACCAGGTTTTGACGTTGAGCTGACGATAAACTTCGATAAATTCGTTCTTCTGGCTTTGCGAGGCCTGCCGCCAATAGCGTCCGAGCACGAACTGGCCGATGAACTTGAGATCAAGCGCTTCGTTGAAAAGTTTTTCAAAGCGTTTGTCCTTTTCGCTTTGCGAAACGTTGGAATCGATGATTTCCTCAATTCCTTCCTTGGTGATTTTCTTGACAAAGCTCTCGGCTTTGCCGGCGTCGACGGCGGCGCAAACCGGGAACGACGTTAACATGAATGCGGATGCCAATACGGCAAGAATCGTTTTTTTCATAGTGTTTTCCCTTTATTCAAAATCGTCTTCGTCTTCAATTTCAAAGTCAAAATCGTAACTGGCCGCCGGATTTTGCCGTTTGCCTGCGCAAAGGTTGTTCATGGCCTGCCGGTTTTGCATATATGCCGAACGGACGGTGGTGTAGAAATCGACCGAATTGCTTTCCAGGTCGTTTAAGAGGTCAAGCGAACGTTCGCGGGCGTTGACGGCAACCACCGCAGCGTAGCTGTAGGATATTTTGTCCGCGTAGTTTTTGTCCTGCAGCGGTCCCCAGTACATCGGACTGGCGACGGCATCCGCCGTCAGGCCGACGAGCGAACGCGGCGTGGCCGGTCCCAGCAGGGGCACGACGACGAACGGGCCGTCGGGAACGCAGTATGTGGCCAGCGTGGCGTCAAAGTCGGTGGAATTGCGTTTGAGTCCCCAGCCTTCGGCAACGTCGAAAGTTCCCCCCAGGCCAAGCGTGCTGTTGATCAGAAAACGTCCGACCGACACAAACGTGTCTTTAATGCTTCCCTGCAGGGTGTGGTTGACGGCGGTTACGGGTTCGCGCATGTTGCCGATGAAGGAAGTGACCCGGTTACGGACGTCGGGGGTGGTTATCGCGCGGTAACCTTCGGCCAGCGGTTTGAGCGTGTATTTGTCAAGCTGGTAGTTGAAGTTGAACATCGAACGGTTGTAGCTTTCGAGCCAGCCGGAATCGTCTTCGGCGGCCTGAACGCCGAAAGCGGCGCCGCTTAAGAGAACGGCAAGCAGTAACGAATATTTGGGCAAGATAAATCCTTTCATAAAAGAATCGGTGATTTTTTGCCTAATATAGCAATGACGAAGCTTAATATCAACGACAAAAGAAGCGCGGCTGGGTATAATTTTATCAGAATCCTTCCGCCTGCAAAACTGATTGTTACAATCCGGAAATTTTTTGTGTTTTGCATTCCCGTCGGTTTTGTCGTAACATCCGCTTCAGTTGAAAACTTTGATAAGGACTATGGATAATGACAAGCAAACCCAACAAACCGATTATGCTGTTTGACTGCAAAACCTCCCAGAACATCATCGGGCAGGACAAGTTTTTGAAGGCTTTTGAAAATATTCTGAACCACGGTGCCTACTGCCAGGGACCGGAAACCAAGGAACTGGACGAGAAACTGGCCGCATATTCCGGCGTTAAATATTGTTCCACCTGCGGTTCGGGAACCGATGCCCTGACTTTGGCCCTGATGGCTTGGGGCGTAAAGGAAGGCGACGCTGTCTTCGTTTCCTCCTTTACTTTCGTCGCTTCGGCCGAAGCGCCGGTTTTGCTGGGCGCAACCCCGATTTTCGTGGATTCCGATCCCGACACTTACAATATGGATCCGAAAGACCTGCAGCGCGCGATCGACCAGGTTAAGAAAGAAGGAAAACTGAATTTGAAGGCGGTGATCCCGGTTGATATTTTCGGTTCTCCCTGCAATTATGACGAGATCATCAAAATCGCTCACGAGAACGGCATGAAGGTGCTGGCGGATTCCTGCCAGTCTTACGGTTCCGTATACAAAGGCAAAAAGGCCGGTTCGATCGCCGACATGACGGCCACTTCCTTCTATCCGACCAAACCGCTCGGCGGTTACGGTGACGGCGGCGCGGTATTTTCCGATACCGACGAGGAAAACGAACTGGTCAAGTCCTGCCGCGTTCACGGTATGAGCCCGGAAGACCATTATGACAACGTCCGTCTGGGCATGACCGGCCGCATGAACTCTTTCCAGGGCGCCGTTCTTTTACAGAAGCTGACGGTTTTCGACAAGGAACTGGAAGAGCGCTGCCGGGTTGCCAAACGCTATGACAGCGAATTGAGCGAATATTTCGGCAAGCAGAAGATTCTGGAAGGCTGCCGTTCGGCTTATGCCCTTTATACCGTTCACTGCGAAGACCGTGACGAGCTGATGTCCTATCTGAAAGAAAACGGCATTCCCTGCGGCGCTTACTATCCGCGTCCGGTCAATACCCAGACCGCCTATGCCAAGTGGAATACCCGTTCCCTGCCGGTTTGCGAACGTTTGTCGAAGACCGCGCTTTCGATCCCGATGACTCCGTATCTGGACAACGAGGACCTGGATTACGTGATCGCCAGGATGAACGAATTCGCTGCCAGAAAAATGAGCAGGGCCGCCTGACGCGAAGTTCTATCAACCCTTTGGAAATCCCCGGCTTTTGTCCGGGGATTTGCTTATATAACCAGTTATGCAGATACGCGGATAATCGGTGTTGCATTTATTGTTTTTATGCATTACTATTCGACATATTCTGTCTGTCGGAAAAACTGTAAGAGAAAAAGAATGTCTGAACTACCCGCCGTATCGGTGATTATTCCGGTCTACAACGTCGAAAAATATCTGCCGAAATGTCTGGACAGCCTCCTCGGCCAGACGATGGCAAACATTGAGGCCGTTTGCGTCGATGATGCGTCGACTGACCGTTCGGGAAAAATTCTGGAACAGTATGCGGCGCGCGACGGCCGGGTGAAGTTTTTTTCTTCGGACGGCAACGCCGGACCGGGCAGGGCGCGGAATCTGGGGCTGGAAAAAGCGACGGGGGAATACGTCATGTTCTGCGATCCCGACGACTGGTTTGAACCCGACGCGGTGGAAACCGCATACCGGCGCATTGCCGAAAACGGTAACGACTTTGCCTATTTCAACACTTATATTTATATGGAAGACAGCGGGCGGCAAAACGCGGACGCCCATCGGCTGGGGCCTTTTGCCGAAGTCTTCGGCAAGCCGGCTCTCCGTCTGCATGAGCTGACACCGCCTTTCATTCGCACTTCGGAAAGCTGGTATAAAATTTATCGGAAGAAGTTTTTGGATGAAAACGGCATTCGTTTTGCCGGGCTGAGGTTGTGCGAGGATATTCCGTTTTTTATGAAAGCGGTGGTTTCAGCCGATACGGTGTCGGTTGAAAAGCGGCCGCTTTACTATCACCTGATGCGTTCAAATTCGCTGATTTCGGATTATTCCAACTGGCGCGACAGCCTGACCGCCTTTAAGCAGGGGTATGAAATCATCGGCGGTTCCGAACATGCGGAAACTTTTTACCGTTCTTTTCTGCCCTATTGCATCAACAGCCTTATTTTCTGGTATAACCGTTTTACCGCGATGAACAATAAGCTGCGCAAGGATTTTTATCGGGAAATGCGTGAGTTTTTCCGTTTTATTGACGAACGGCATGACGTCGGCAGCCTTAAAAACACGAAACTGGACGAATTTAAACGCATTGTCCGCCGCAGCTGGCTGCGGCAGCGGACGGGAGAACTGTTTTCCCGCCTGTTCGGCGTGGAAAAAGGGGTGCGGCACAGAACCGTCATTGTCTGCGGAATCAGAATCAAAATGAAAAACAATTAAACTATGGGGAACTTTTTATGTACACGGACGACAAAGCGACGCAATTGCTGGTTGCATTACTGAAAGAGTATAACATCAAAAATGTGGTCATTTCGCCGGGAACCAGAAATTACGGTTTTGCGGAAAGCATACAGCAGGACGATTTCTTTACCGCCTATTCGGTGATCGACGAACGGAGTGCGGCTTATTTTGCCACCGGCATCGCTTTTGAAACCGGCGAACCGGTAGTTATCGCCTGTACCGGGGCGACGGCCAGCCGCAACTATCTTTCGGCAATGACGGAAGCTTATTACCGCCATCTGCCGATTATTGCGGTGACCTGCGGCCACGACTTCGGTTGTCCGTATAATATTACGCCGCAGTATACGGACCGCAGCGTTTCGCAAAACGACGTGAAAGTCTGTTCGGTGACGCTGCCGGCGGTCAATGATGCCAGAACCGCCCGCCATTGCGAGCTGCTGCTCAACGCGGCGTTGACAAAATCGCTGGTAAAAGGCGGCGGACCGGTGCATATCAATCTGCTGACTTTAAGCTATACCTGCAGTACGGAAAAATTGCCCAAGGTAACCAAGCTGGACTATTGGAGTGCCGAAGATCTGTTTAAAAAGGAAACGCTCCGTTCGGTCGAAAAACGGCTGGCCGGCAAAAGAATCGGCATTATGATCGGCGCTCACAAGAAAATGAGTGTGGAACTGACCAAAGCGATCGAAGCCTTTCTTGATACCCATGACGCGGCGGTGTTTGCCGACCACACTTCAAACTATCACGGCAAAAACAAAATCCTGATCGGGCAGGCCTTTGATATCGTCGGCACCGGAAACGTTCCGGAAATCATCATCGACACCGGCGGCGTCTGCGGACAGTATTCCGTCGCCCGTCTGTTTGCCAAAGGGGAAGTCTGGCGGGTGGCCGAAGACGGCGAAATCAAACAACGCTACGGCACGCTCAAGAACTTTTTCGAGTGCCGGGAAGAAACTTTTTTCCGTCTGCTGAGCGAAGCGGCCGGACAAAAGAGTAATCATGCCTATTATACGCAGCTGGAACGGGAAATCGGCAGTTTGAAAACGGAAGGGCTTGCGTTTTCAAACGGTTTCGTTTCCGGCGTTTTGGCAAAGAAACTGCCGCCGAAGTCTTCGCTGCACCTGTCCGTGCTCAATTCTTTGCGCAACATGAACATGTATGAGCTGAACAACTCTGTCGACAGCATTTGCAACGTCGGCGGATTCGGTATCGACGGGCCGGTTTCGACTTTGGTCGGGCAGTCGATGGCCGACAAAAAGCGTCTTTATTTCGGGCTGATCGGCGATCTGGCGTTTTTCTACGACATGAACATCCTCGGCAACCGGCATATTGCCAACAACGTGCGGATCTGTCTGGTCAACAACAATCTGGGGGTTGAGTTCCGGTTAAACAAGCGGTTGACGGAAGATGTCAATCCGTATGTTGCCGCCGCCGGTCACAACGGCTCGGCCAGGGCATGGGCGGAATCGATGGGTTTCCTTTACATGTCGGCCAAAGACGAGAAGGAATTTGCGGAACATGTCGACGACTTCTGCGATCCGAACGTCAACCGTTTCAAACAGCCGGTTTTGTTTGAAGTGTTTACGACGGCGGAAGGCGAAATCGAAGGTTTGGACGCGATTTGTCGGGAAAGCGTGAAACAGCCGAAGAAATGCTCGAACGTAGTCAAGGCCATTTCCTGCTTTATTCCGGACAAGCAGAAACGCCGCGATTTCAGAAGAAAACATTCTCACTAATGCCGGCAGGAAGGATAAAATGGGAAAAATACTTATTCTCGGCGGTACCGGTGCAATGGGAGTTTACCTGCTGGAACGGTTGAAACAAACAGAGCATGAGGTGTATGTTACTTCAAGAAGCGGGCACCCGGACGAAGGCAACATTCATTATATTGAAGGAAACGCCAAAGACGACGACTTTCTGCTGCCGCTTTTGGCAAACGGTTATGACTGTATTATCGACTTTATGGTGTATTCCACCTTTGAGTTTGTCGATCGCTACAAACAGCTGCTGGCGGCGGCGAAGCAATATATTTTCCTTTCTTTCTACCGGGTTTATGCCGACAACGGGCTGGAGCCGATTACGGAAGAAAGTCCGCTGCTTCTGGACGTGGTCAAAGACGCCAAATACCGGAAGACTGACGAATATGCCCTGACCAAAGCGCGGCAGGAAAAACTTCTGCGGGAATCCGGCAGCGGCAATTACACCATCGTCCGCCCGTCGGTCACCTTTTCCAAACTGCGTTTTCAGCTGGGGACGCTGGAGGCCGGCGTTTTGATCCACCGCATGCTGCAAAAGCGCCCGGTGGTTTTTGCCCGTGACATTCTGAAAAAACAGGCCGCTTTTTCCTGGGCCGGCGATGTGGCGGAAATGATTGAATGCCTGATTTTAAATCCCAAAGCTCTGGGCGAAGTTTTCAATGTCTGTTCGGCGGAAAAGCAGACCTGGGGCGACGTGGCCGGCTATTACCGGGAAATTGCCGGGCTTGAGATCGTGCCGGTCGATTTGAAAACCTATGCGAAAATTGCCGGCGGCTGGTATCAGATTATGTATGACCGGATGGTCGACCGGGTGATGGACAATTCCAAAATCCTCGGCCTGATGGGCAAAACGCAGAAAGACCTGCACCCGGTGCGGGAAACGCTGGCCGGGGAACTGGCCGACATCGGCGAGAAATCTTCGCAAATACATTTTAACAAGAAAATGTCCAAAAAAATGGACAGGGTTTTGAAAAAACTGTTTTGGAAAAAGCTGTTTTCTTTTTTCAAAACCGGCAAGTGACGGCGGACGGGCGGACGAGAATGACGGAAAAATTTGAAAAGAAATACGACTGCGGCATTTTGAACTTCTGGAGTTCAAACAACTACGGCGCGTTGCTGACCTGTTACGCACTGCAGGAAAGCGTTAAGGAGCTGGGGCTGGTTCCCGGGATCATCAATTACCATTGCCGGTGGGAGAAGTTTGAAGGGCTGCTGTCTGACAGGTTTTCGCGGAAATATCTTGATCTGACGGAGCCTTGTGCGGATTTTGAAGACCTGCGCCGCCTGAACCGGCAAATGCAGACGTTTATTGCCGGTTCGGACCAGATATGGCGGTACAAATATTTTTGGCCGCGGGGAAAAAACATTTATCAGCTTAGTTTTGCTTCGCTCAATGCCAGAAAAATCGCCTATGCCGCGAGCTTTGGCCTTGACCGTTGGGAAGGGGGGTATGAAAATACCTTACGGACAAAATATTATATGTCGCGATTTGACGGCATTTCGGTTCGCGAAGACGACGGCGTGGATATTTGCCGGGAAGTTTTCGGCGTCAGGGCCGAGCAGGTGCTGGATCCCGTTTTTTTGCCCGAACCCGGCAAGTGGGATCTTCTGATCGGCAATTCTTCCTGTCGGGACGAAGGTTACGTGACTTCTTATGTCCTTGACCAGTCGCCGGATACGCTCCGGCTGGTCGAATACGTCTGTGAGAAAAACGGGATCGGCAAGACGATCAATCTGGTAAACGCTTCGAAAAACGAAGTTGATGCCGATGTCGAAGACTGGCTGTATCATATCAAAAACTGTCGTTTCTTTATTACGGATTCTTTCCACGGCGTCTGTTTTGCCATTCTTTTCAACAAACCGTTCATCTGTCTGGCCAACATGGCGCGCGGATACAGCCGTTTCAAGTCGCTGTTTAAACTGTTCGGGCTGGAAGACCGCTGCGTGTTCAGCTGCGAAGAGGCGGAAGGACGTGCGGAACTGCTGCATGACATAGATTATGCCCGGGTTAACAGAATTCTTGCCGGAGAACGGGAGCGCTCGCTGAAATGGTTGAAAAACGCGCTGACGGCGCCGGTCAGGGAACGCAGTCCGGAAGAAATGCGCCTGTTTGAAACCGCGGAGATGCTGCAGCGGCAGATCAATGAACTGACCAGGGACAAACAGATTTTGTACGAAGCGCTGTATCTGCCGAAATTAAAACGGAAATTGCGGAAATATAAGTTAAAGACGCTGTTTTCTTTCGGGAAGAAACATGAGAAATACAAAAAGGCCAAACGGGAGCTGAAGAACAAAATCCGCTTTATCCGCAGGGTTGTGAAACAAAATCAGCAATATTAAAACGTTAGCCGAAAAGACCGTGTCCGAAGCGCGGTCTTTTGCCGGAAGGCCGCGCAAATAAATTCGTTCTTGCGGTTGCAGTTTAAATATAATTACCTATATATTACTATCATAATCAAATCAGGACAAAATGCTAATGAACAAAGAAACATATCCCATTCTTCCGCTGCGTGACATTGTCGTTTATCCGAAAATGATCGTACCGCTTTTTGTCGGCCGCGAAAAGTCTATAAAGGCGTTGCAGCAGGCGATCGACAATGATCAGAACATCGTTTTGGCCACCCAGAAGGAAGCCGCGGTCGAAGACCCGAAGCCGGAGGATATCTTTAAGGTCGGCACGCTGGGCACGGTGGTACAGCTGGTGCGGCTGCCCGACGGCACGGTGAAGGTGCTGGTCGAAGGCCTGGAACGGGTGAAAATCGACGATTTTATCATGGCTGACGGCTTTATGCAGGTGGATGTTGAAATTCTGGCGGAAGACAATGTTCACGACGTTGAAACCGAGGCGTTGTCGCGGGCGGTGCTTTCCCAGTTTGAAGAATATGTCAAGCTTTCCAAAAAAGTGCCGCCGGAAGTTTTGGTTTCGGTCAGCCAGATTGAGGACTACAACAAACTGGCGGACACCATTGCTTCGCATCTGTCGCTGAAGATCAATGAAAAACAGGCGCTGCTGGAAGGCAAAACCCTGAAGGACCGCTTTAATAAAATTCTTGAGTTTATGGATGCGGAGATCACGCTGCTTGAGGTGGAAAACAAGATCAAGTCCCGCGTTAAAAAGCAGATGGAGAAAAGCCAGAAAGAATATTACTTAAACGAGCAGATGCGGGCGATCCAGAAAGAACTGGGCGACGGCGACGAGGAAAGCGAAATCGACGCTTACATGCAGAAGATAGAAAAGACCAAGCTTTCCAAGGAGGCGCGGGAAAAGGCCCTGGCGGAAGTCAAAAAGCTCAAAACCATGAGCATGATGTCGGCGGAAGCGACCGTGGTGCGCAACTATCTCGACTGGCTGCTTGACATCCCGTGGCATAAACGTTCCAAAGTCAACAAGGACCTGAAAAAGGCGGCGGAAATTCTTGACGCCGACCATTACGGGCTGGAGAAGGTCAAAGAACGGATCATTGAATATCTGGCGGTGCAGAGCCGCGCGGACAAGGTCAAAGGGCCGATTTTATGTCTGTTCGGACCTCCGGGCGTGGGCAAAACCTCGCTCGGCAAGTCGATTGCACGGGCAACCGGCCGCAGCTTCGTGCGCACCTCTCTCGGCGGCATGCGCGACGAAGCGGAGATCCGCGGACACCGGCGCACCTATATCGGTTCGATGCCGGGTAAAATCATTAAGGGCATGAAAAAAGCCGGAACCTCCAATCCGCTGTTTTTGCTGGACGAGATAGACAAACTCGGCAGCGACTGGCGCGGAGATCCGTCGTCGGCGCTTCTGGAAGTGCTGGATCCGGAGCAGAACAACAGTTTTAACGATCATTATCTGGAAGTGGACTATGATTTGTCGGACGTAATGTTTGTTACCACCGCCAACAGTCTGGACATGCCGCGGCCGCTTCTTGACCGTATGGAAATCATTCGTCTTTCCGGTTATACCGAAGACGAGAAGATCCAAATTGCCAAGCGTCACCTGATGCCGAAGATTTTTTCCGAAAACGCGGTCAAACCGGAGGAACTTTTCATTTCCGACGATGCCATTCGCGACATTATCCGTTATTATACGAGGGAAGCCGGCGTGCGGAACCTGGAGCGCGAGCTTTCCAACATTGCCCGCAAGGCAATCAAGGGGCTGCTGATGCACCAAAACCGCGAGCGGATCAATGTTGACGGCGGCAATCTGGAAGAATATCTCGGCGTTCGCAAATTCCGTTTCGGCGAGGCGGAGGAAGAAGACCATATCGGCGTTACCACCGGTCTGGCATGGACCGAAGTGGGCGGCGATATTCTGTTTATCGAAGCGGTGGACATGCCGGGCAAGGGGATCGTCAAACAAACCGGCAAGCTGGGCGACGTGATGAAAGAATCTATCGAAACCGCTTATTCGGTGGTTCGTTCTCATGCCGAAAAGCTGGGAATTAAGCCGGAAGTGTTTGAGAAAACGGACATTCACGTTCATGTGCCGGAGGGAGCCACGCCGAAAGACGGGCCTTCGGCAGGCATTGCCATGTATACCACGCTGGTGTCGGTACTGACCAAAGTGCCGGTGCGCAAAGACGTGGCGATGACCGGAGAGATTACGCTGCAGGGCAGGGTGCTGCCGATCGGCGGATTAAAGGAAAAGCTGCTTTCCGCGCTGCGCGGCGGCATCAAAACGGTGATTATTCCCAAAGATAACGAAAAAGATCTGCGGGAAATTCCCGACAACGTGAAAAAGGGATTGAAAATCATACCCGTTTCCAACGCCGACGAAGTGCTGGAAATTGCCTTGCACAGAGATTGCAGGCTGCCGGAATAGCTTTTGCAGCTGTAGACAGACAAAACCGTGAACGAAAGTTCGCGGTTTTTTTTGTGAGGAAAATGAAGATCGTGCGGAAAAAGGCGGGAAAAAAAGGTTTTGCCGTCCAAACCGGCCGCGGCAAAAAAAGGATCGTTTTTCTGTTACAGGAATATTGTATAAAGTCTGCTTCCAAAAAGCAAGATAAATGTTTATTGATCAACCGGTTAGACGTTCTTTTCCAAAAGCGGGAAAATGAAGAAGAAAAACGATCGTTTTAGCAAACGGCGTTTTGAAACCGAACTTGTATTCGAACAATCATGAAGGAACCAAACATTATGACTGAAAAACTACTGTCAGGCTTTATTCTGGTGACAATGACGCTTCTGAGCATGCCCGCACGATCCGCCGAATATGAATATGAAAAACCGGAGGATTACGAAACGGTGACCAAAGATCCTCTGCGTTTTACGGAAATAGGGGAAAACGTCGCCGAACAAGCGGGAGGGGCGGCGCTTCACAATACGGCTGACTACGTCAGCATTATCAACAAAACTTTTCAAAACAACCGGGCGGAAACCGTTGTCGGGGAAGAATATGAAGGATATGGCTATACCTTGCTCGGCGGTGCCGTGTATAACGACGGCGACATTGACCGGATCAAGGCCGATTTTGTCGCCAATTCGGTTGCCGCGGATGGCGCGGACGGGCTAAACGCCGGCGGCGGTGCACTGTATAACGGACATAACGGAAAAATAACCGACGTCAGCGGCGATTTTATAAGCAACAGCGCGTCGGGAACAACCGGCAAAGCCGTCGGCGGCGCCATCTTCAACCAGGGAAAAATAGAAAAAATCAACGGCAGTTTTGTTGACAACCGCGCCGATGTCGGCGGCGCCGTCTTTAACGATTATGAGGCGGAGATCGGCAGTATCGGCGGCAGCTTTGTCAACAATTCCGGAGGCGCGCTTTACAATCTGGGCAAAATGGGCGATGTCCGGGCCGATTTTGTCGGCAACTCGGGAAATGCTGTTTATAACGGTAACCGGATCGGAAACATCAGGGGAAACTTTTCCGGCAACCGGCTGACGGATACGGAATTAAACGGCGGAATCGTGTTTAACAGCGGCAGCGTGAAAAGCATAACCGGCAATTTTTCCGGCAACGAGGTTTCCGGGAACTCCGTTTACGGAATAAAAGGCGGTGCCGTCTATAATTATCAGGGAACAATCGGCAATATCAAAGGCAGTTTCGACAACAACCGTATTCTGGCCGAATATGCGGCTTACGGCAGTGCCGTGTTCAATGACTGGGACAGCAAAATCGGCGATATTACCGGTAATTTTAGCGGCAATTCGGTTCAATTCGGCAGCGGTTCCGTTTACGGCGGCGCCGTTTACAATGACAATGGAGCCGTCATCGGCGATATTCGCGGCGATTTTGTTTCTAACCGCGTTTTTTCCGAAGGCGACAGCGGGGCGGAAGCTCAGGGCGGGGCCTTTTTCAACAATTACAATACATCCGTCGGCCGCATTTTCGGCAGCTTTGTCAACAACGGCGCTCAAACCGCTTCCGCTGACGGTCTGGCTTTGGGCGGTGCCGTTTATACCTATTCGAACATGACGTTTGCCGCCGGCGGACGGCTTCGCACGATTTCCGGCAATTATACGAAAGACGGCCGGCGCGGCAAAAGCTATAATGCCGTTTTTGTCAACAATATCGTTGATGAAACCAGACCGACGGTTGCTTTTGATACCACCGGCGGCGGCGCCTGGATTGTCAATGACAGCATTGAAGGAGCAGACACCATAAGCTGGGATATGGAAGGAAAAATTGATTACAGTCGCCGCTACAATCTCGCTTTCACCGGCGACGGCGTATTGAACGAAGACGGTTTAACCGACCAGTATATTTCGATTAACAACGATATTGTCAACGCCGGCGAAGTTGCGGTTGAGGGAACCACCCTTCGCTTCGGTGCTTACCAGCACGAGGACAAGACCGCCAACAACTGGGACGGGCACGGACGCTTTGTCGCTTCGCTGAACAAAGACGGTACTGTTAACTTGGATGCCGAGGCCG
>ENA-ORNF01002440-ORNF01002440.1-human-gut-metagenome-genome-assembly--contig:-NODE-2440-length-13941-cov-2.324283_pt1 | contig 13941 bp, 12 predicted proteins | sample MGYA00242110_ERZ509012 | MGnify/ENA primary metagenome ERZ509012 (study PRJEB26280, sample SAMEA2338714) | human gut metagenome | biome: human gut; feature: human-associated habitat; material: faeces... | reverse complement strand
TTTATTACTGATAAAATTGAAAAACTAAAAAAATATGAAAATTAACATTTTATATAATATAGTTAGCATTGTAAAACAGCTATATTGTTAATTTATGCAATTTAATTATATTTTATTCAAAATATATTAATATAAAAAGAGAAATATGTTACTGATTTGCGACAAGGTACATATTTCTCACACATAGGCACTGAAAGTGACTACATTTGTTATTATAGTATAAATGTCCCTCCCTTTCAAGTGTTTAATTAAAATATTTGAAAGAGAGGTTTTAATATTATGAAATTACCTAATGGCTTTGGAAGTGTTCATAAACTTTCAGGAAAGAGAAGAAATCCGTTTAGAGTCCGTGTAACTCGTGGCTGGTCAGATGATGGAAAGCAATTATATTCTACTATTGGTTACTATCATACACGAGAAGAAGCTCTTACAGCTCTTGCAAATTATAATTCAAACCCTTACGATTTGGCAACAGACTCGATTACATTTGCTGAGGTTTACAGAGAATGGTCCGAAGAGCATTTTACAAAAATTGTTCCTTCTGCACAAAGAACTTGGAAATGTGCATACAAATATTGTTCTCCCATATATAATATGAGATTTAAAGACATTAGAGTTTCACATCTAGAAAAAACTATAAGAGATGCAGATGTCGGTTTAAATACAAAACAAAGAATAAAAAGTCTATTCAATCTTATGTATAAATGGGCATTAAGACACGAAATATGTGATAAAGATTATGCTCAACTATGCAATTCTGTTGAAAAAGCAAAACCACAAATTGTCAGAATACCTTTTACTTATGATGAAATAAATGTTTATCAAAGCTTTGCGAGCAGTTTAAGCAAAGTCATAATATCTGTTTATGATGATGTTAAATATATTACAGATATTGAACTTATACAAAAAAAATTATCTGATTTATATAAGAGTGTTATGCTAGAATACTATATACCTAACAACACATCAATTATTGATTGTTTTCTTGGTGGCAGGTATAGATATCTAGTAAAAGCTCAGTTTGAAACATCTATTCTTAAAAATTTTTGTAAATTTCTAAAAAGTTGCACTAAAGATAAAAAAAACATTGTATTAAGTAATTTACATTCTCGTTTTGCAAGTATCCAAATAACTGTGGAAGAAGACCTTATTAGCGAAGATGAAATACCATTCTAAATATATGTTTGTCAAAGCAATCTTATATCTTTAGAGCGGAGAAGCAATTATTTGGACTACTAGGATACTTTATCCCTTAGTAATTAGGCTTCTTCATTATTAATATCATCTGTGTCTTTTGTGGTTCTATATGTATTATTGCTGATTTTATTATCATATCCTACAATATTTTGTCCGATAGAAATAATACCTTCCATAATAGACTGTAACTCATCAGTAGATTTTGCTGTTTTTAATAATTTTGTAAACTTGTCAATTATCTCTATCATTGGATAATCCGGCTTATTAAAGCCCTGTATCAATTTACCCGGATTTTCTGCACTTGTTACAATAATGTTGAATAAGAGTCTTTCTTTTAGATTTGTTGCATCGTCTAAGTTACTAACCTCTCTTGACAAGCCTTCGTAAGTCTTGCTAATTGCTTCTTTATGTGCATATTCTTCTATTAAACGTTTCGACTGATTGACCTTTTTACTAGATGTTAGCCCAACCCACACTACAGGTGCATAAATAGGTACAATAAGCCCTAAAAGTTGAGGTAAATATTTAATAACTTCAATAATATCTAATTTCCTTCCAAATAGCAAGATAGAAGCTATAACTACTGGAATTGTAGAAATAATTACTAAAAATATAATAGATATATTAAATGTCCTTTCAGCTTTTACTCTAGTTTTTTCTTCAAGTCGTCTCTTATGATTATATGCCGAACTTAATCCTGCTGACATAGCTCCTGGAAGAAGCGATTGTATTTTAGCTTTTAATTCTTTGAAATCGTCTTCTTTTAAAGATTTAAAATCATTAAAATCTTTTTCTTTAGAAATTTTTAACTCAATAAAATCATTCTTTAATTTTTCAAAGTCCGCAGTTAATTCATTATAACAAGTATCCAATTCATCTTTTAGCCCCTCTGTTTCTTCACCATCTTCTGTTTTTGTTCCAAAGATTTCATTGTATAATTCTTTGATTTCATTTCTGCGTTCTAATGACTTTGCCTTAAAGTTTTGCATGTTACCTGCAATTTCTTTGACATTTTCATGAATTTTTGAAATTTGTGTTTCTATATCTTCTATTGCAGAAATTTTCTGTTCGCTATCATTTACAAAATTAGTACACTTTTCAAGTTCATCATCGTAATTATTGTTTATGTTAGTTATTGTCTTGTATATTAGGTCTATTTCATTTGATTTTTTTTCTACACTTGATTTAAGAATATCTATATTGGCAGATATTTCTTTTATAGATCTATTGATTTCTTCAAGGGCTACTGATTTTTCCTGAATTTCTTTTAAAGTTTCCTCTGCTGTATTATAAGAATCTATTATTTTATTTTTATATTCACTGGTTTTATTTCTAATTCCCCTTATGATTGACTCATCTTCTAAGACTTTACTTTCTGCAATAGTTTTTACATCTTTTAGTTGTTCTTGAAATGCTTGCATATTTGTAAGCATTGTATTTAGGACATCTGTTTGTTTTACAACCTCTGCCCACAATTTTTTTCGTTCATCTTCAAGATATTCTAATGTAACTGCCATTTGGTTTTCTCCGACTTGATACACATTAGCTTAAGTATATAACAAAAATGACAAAAATGTTAGTTACAAAATAAACTTTTCTGTTTAATAATTTCAACTACAATAGCTTTTATTCTTGTTACTAAGATTTCAAGTTATCTTCACGCTATATAAATGTTGTATGTATATAAGACTTGTTGACATTTTAAGTATGCGTTCATCTAATATCGCTCTTGCAAATACAAATTTTATAAATTACATAATTACTTTTTATTACAAAATGAATTACATTCAAGATGTTTGCTCTCATTCTCTTCCAGACCATTTTTATTCATTTGTAATTTTGTAATACTAAAAATCTTAGAAAAAATAATAAATGAATAGATTGCAAAAGAACTTCTGTGAAATCTTAGGCTTTTTAAATATATAAAATTATTTAAAAGGCTTTGAAAGTTTTATCTTGAATCATCTAGGAATCTCTCAATAAACATCAGGCTAAATGTTTTAAATTCTCTATTTGATTAAATATGCAAGTAGTATTAATGTCTGTTATTTTGTTGTATAATTCTCCTATAAAAAGTTCCAACATCGTACAGTGTGGGGAGTTTTTTATTGCAAAGAAAATCCGTAGACTCGTGTTATTTGACAACCATTTTGATTTTTTGGGCAAGTCCATTTTGAAATTTGAAGATTTATTTTGTCGGGTTGAAATCCGACCTATCTACTAAAACGACAACCCCGATATTTCATCAAGAATTTCTTGAGCACTCTCTCGAATAAGGTCATTTGTTGAATGTGCCTGCTGTTCTGCAATTTTTCCTATTTGCCCAATATCATCGGGATATTTAGATTTTGGTAATATATATTCAAGTACAACTTTAATTTCACCCTCAGAAGTAGTTTCTTTTGATATTAATTTATATGCTGCACCTCTAGGCACTAAAATTTCACCCCCATGTTCCATGTTTCTGGAGACCCTTGCTCCTTTTGGAATTCTTATAATTTCAAGCATTGGATTTTTGAAATTATAATTATTTAACGATATCAAACTTTCTTGTTGAAAAGCATATGCGCATCCTTCGTCTAATATGACTGTATCTCCGATTTTGGCATTTTCTATAATATTAAATGGTTTATTTCTGTTTGGATTAAATGAATTACGTCCAAGAATTCGATATCCAATACAATCTTTTTCGAGTGGAGTTAATTTCGCGAATTCTTTATCAATCCCTATTGCTTCATATCCACCGAGTATTCCACGTGCTTTAACTATACCTTTTTTTAAATTAGCTACAGCCCGAAGATTATGATTTATACCGTTAACCATATGATGACTTGGAATTTGCGAGTTTGGAATATACTCATTTGGATTTTTTGTCCAACGATTTGCTTGTTTAGAAATTTGAACAACATCCCCTTCTAATGAAGGTCCTAATCTTAGCACTGTTGTATTAACTTCATTTCAAAAAGCAATTACTAAGTAAAGTAATTGCTTTTTATATTTTATTTTCTTCTATAATATCCACTAACATTTGTACCAGCCGCTTTTGTATAAATATATTTGCAATTGTGTTAGAATATATTCTTTCTAAATTAGGTAAACTAAAAACTTGTGTAGTGTTAAAATCAAAAAATTTTAGATTGTTTATATATCTAATTACAATGATTTTATTTTTATTTTGGCTTTTCCCAGCAATCCCTAATGCTTTTAAGCAGGATATTGTTTCCAAGCGAATATTCTATATTACCATCATTACATATTTTCAAATTTTACATGAAATCTTAACAAAAATTGAATAATTCATACTCAACTTGATTTATGAAAAAACTCAACAGAGATAGTGATAATACTAACATGTTCGATTACAGAACTTTTGGGGGAGTTTTTATTGTGGTGATAAATTATGGGTTTTGGGGTTTTAAATTATTATCAAATTTTTGCATTCTGATATTATTATTTGCATCAGCTTTTTCAATGCAATAAGTTTTTGTTTTTGGGTAATAACCTATTTCTTCATATGGGAAACCTGCTTCAGAAGTTTTTAATGGAGTTTTAAACTTTCCAACGTGTTCTAGATTTCCGTCTTTGTATAAAGCTTGAACTCCTTCTATGTTATTAGAATTAGTATTTTCTTTGATAATTTTAAGATAAATTTCGTCTGGGTTTATATTTTTACTTTGTAAAAATAATAAATTGTTATTTTTGTCATATTCTTCATATGTATAAGAACCATCTTTTTCGTATGTATACAATTTCATTCCATTAATATTTTCATTTTTTATTACAATCTGTCCTGTTTTTTTATATTTATTATAATTTGCACTAGCATCTAACCCTTTTATTAAAGTATTTGTTTTTAAAGAGGGGGGAGTTGTGTTGGCATTATCGAAATTTTGTTTATCTTTAAAAGAGATGAAACTATGGACATTAATGTTATTAATTGATTTAATATTATTCATAAAACATCCTCATTATTTATATATGTAAAAACATATATTTTTTAAAAATGGACGGTTCAAGGTGTTTTTTATTGTGAAAAAAAAGACATTTTTAATGTTTTGGGGTATATTTGTACAACCTATAGGCTATATAAATTAGTTGAAAAGTTTGAAGAGAGTTCGGCGCAAATTTTTTTTAATCGGCTTAACATAGTTCAAAACAATGCTGTTCGTTTCAATAAGGAATTTGCGTGCTTTCCCCGTTTTAGGATAAAGTGACGCAAAAGTTTCCTTGAAAGCGTTATCAGCATCTTTTACATGTTTGGATTTATATAGATCTTTAAGGTTTCTCTTAAAGCAATCCGGATAATTATTTGTGCGGTGTTTTTTTCTTGCAAGCAGCCCGATAGTAGGATTTTCTTTGCAGTCAATTAAATGATTTATTGCATCATCTGTGCAGTCTTTTGCAACACGAAAACGGGTATCAAGATGCGCATTGTTCCAGTATGCGTTGCGTCTGACACTTTCAAAACGAATCCCGCCGTCCATTATTTCTGACATATTATACTCCTTTTTTAATATAAAACCATGAAAAAATAAAATTTGCTATTTAATATTCAAACTTACTGTTTAAATAGTGTTGAAAAATTTTTCAAAAAATTTAAGTGGAAATATAATTTGTGTCGCTATAGTAAAACCGACCTGCGAACTATGTGCGAGATTTATTTATCTTTGCTAGGACATAGACCAAGCCCCAAAAGTGTAAATACAGCAGCAGTTGATATAGCTACAAACATTGTTAAATTTTCTGCACGATGAACCTCTTTAAACGGAGTTTCTCCGTCCAAGAAAATACCTCTTTTGTTCTTTTCAAGGGTATGTTCTGAATATTCGTTATTTTCATCTATAACTTTTAGTTGAACTTTGTAATTATCACTATTTTTGTCTTTTATTAATTTTGCATCAAAATGTAAATCTTTATAAGGTGCTTTGTATGTAATTCTGTTAGCTCTGCTTGTAGTTCCACCAAAGCAATTGGGCTCATCATAAAATTCTAGGTATGAATTAACTTCGACAAGTTTTACTCTGCCTATAACATGATTTGGGTCATTTTTATCTTTTTTGATATAGATACTTCCTTGTATATCACCTTTTCCACCTGCATCAAAGTTGCCCGTAGTTCTATATCCAATATCGGCAGTATATTCTGTGTCCGAGATTTTCTGAACGTTACTTAAATACTCTGTAGAAAAAGCTTCAAAGAGCTCTTTTTTGTCAATATGCTCAAACACATCACAATTCTTAAGACCTTCATAATTAGGCCCACAAGCTGTAATTCCTAAACCCGTAAGTCCTGCAGCCACATAAGTAAGAATTTTCTTTGGAACGGATTTTTTTACTTGTGTTTGCCCGAAAGTAGTTGAATTGTTTGTCGAAATGGGCATTATATTCATTGTAAATTTACTCCTCACAGTTATTTATATTACACCTAAAACTCGTGAAAAATAAATTTTGCTATTTTATTCAAATATTAAAATTTCCTTAATTTTTTCAAAAAAAATATAAATCTATTATATAAATATAAATGTAAATAAATAGGAGGATTATATTATGGCATTAAAACCGTTACAAGACAGAATCGTTATTAAGGTAATTGAAGATACAGAACAGACTTCCGGCGGAATATTTATTCCGGATAGTGCGAAAGAAAAACCTCAAAAGGGTGAAGTTGTTGCTGTTGGAGAAGGCAAGACTAACGATAAAGGCGAAAAAGAACCTATGGGCGTTAACGTTGGGGATATTATCCTTTATGCTAAATATGCCGGAACTGATGTAAAAATGGATGGGGTAGAGTACAAAATTCTTTCAATTAAAGATGCTCTAGCAGTATTAGTTTAAAAAATTAGGTAATAGGAGATATAAAAATGGCAAAACGTATAGTATTTGAAGAAGAAGCTAGAAAATCGCTTCTCAGAGGTATAGATGCAGTTGCTGACGCAGTAAAAGTTACTCTCGGACCAAAAGGAAGAAATGTAATTTTACAAAAAAAATTTGGTGCACCTCAAATCGTTAACGATGGTGTTACAATTGCAAAAGAAATTGAACTTCAAGATGGTTTAGAAAATGCAGGAGCACAGCTTCTTAAAGAAGTTTCATCTAAAACAAACGATGTAGCCGGGGACGGTACAACTACAGCTTCTGTACTTGCTCAGGCAATTGTTAGAGAAGGTTTGAAAAATTTAACAGCCGGTGCAAATCCAATGTCTATGAAACGTGGTATTGATAAGGCTGTTGATATTGCAATCAATAAGATTAGAGATTTGTCTAAATCAGTAAGCACAAAAGAAGAAATTGCACAGGTTGCAGGTATTTCTGCCGGTAACAACTCTGAAATTGGTGAATTAATTGCTGAAGCAATGGAAAAAGTTGGGCACGATGGCGTGATTACTGTTGAAGAAAGCAAGTCTTTCGGTACTAACTTAAAGGTTGTAGAAGGTATGCAGTTTGATAAAGGTTATATTTCACCTTATTTTGTAACTGATCCAGAAAGAATGGAGGCAGTTCTTGATGATGCATATGTTCTTTGTGTAAACAAAAAGATTAATTTAATTGCAGACTTAGTACCTGTTCTTGAACAGGTAGCACGTGATGGACGTTCATTATTGTTAATCGCTGAAGATGTTGAAGGTGAAGCTCTTGCAACATTGGTTGTTAACACAATGAGAAAAGTTTTAAGAGCTGTTGCAGTAAAAGCTCCTGGATTTGGCGACAGAAGAAAAGCTATGCTTGAAGATATCGCTATTTTAACAGGCGGTCAAATGTTTACAGAAGAACTCGGTATCAAACTTGAAAATATTACAACAGATATGATGGGTGTTGCAAAACGTGTAACAGTTACTAAAGATGAAACAACTATCGTTGTTGGTGATGAAACAAAAGAAGCAGTAAGAGAACGTGTAAACTTGATCAAGAAACAAATTGAAGCTTCTGACAGCGAATACGATAAAGAAAAATTACAGGAACGTATGGCTAAATTAGCCGGGGGTGTTGCTGTTATAGAAGTTGGTGCTGCTACAGAAATTGAACTTAAAGAAAGAAAGTTAAGAATTGAAGATGCACTTAACGCAACAAGAGCAGCTAATGAAGAAGGTATTGTACCAGGCGGCGGTGTTGCGCTTATAAGAGTTCAACAGGAACTTGAATCTAAGATGAACACTATTACATTTGAAACAGATGACGAAAAGAGCGGTTATAAGATTTTGACAGCAGCTCTTGATGTACCTTTGAGAGCAATTGCTTTCAACTCAGGTGCAAAATCTGATGTTGTTGTTGAAAATGTAAGAGCTGAAAAAGATGCATATGGTTACGATGCTCTTCTTGACAGATATACAGATATGTTCGCTGCTGGTATTGTAGACCCTGCAAAAGTTACAAGAAGTGCTCTTGAAAATGCAGCATCTGTAGGTTCAATGCTTCTTACAACTCAAGCAGCAGTTGTTGATATTCCGGAAGAATCAAAAGCTCCTGATATGTCAGCAATGGCCGGCATGGGCGGTATGGGCGGCATGATGTAGAATGCGGCAGCCGGAGTGAAGCCTGAATTCAGCGGTGGTGAGCCGGAGAACACTGGGCGGAACTTGACGATTGCAACGTAAAAATCTTAAGAAAATGTTGGAATGTTGAAAAACTTTCCGACATTTTCTTATTTTCCAGCAAATTTATTTTTTACGGGGTTTATCAATAACATGTTAATAATATCAAATCAACAAAATTATAACCCTTTATTCGGTACAAAAAATATTCCGCGTGCAGAGCTGGAAATGCTTCTTGCGAAAGATAAATCTTCTGCACAGATTGCACGCAAATTTGGCGTCACTACAGGTACTATTATGCGTAAAATACGGGAATATGGTTTGCAGCTTCCTTCTGAAAAGCACCGTGAGCTTTTTTATAATGAAGCGCTGCCGCTGTTAGAGCAAGGGGTGCCATGTGCAAAAGTCCGTAAACTTACGGGAATCAGCGAAGAATATTCAAGGAAGTGGCTTAAAAAGAACTCTTATCCTTCAAACAAAGTGTTATTTGACCAACACCTTGAAGAGCTATATAAGCAAAACTATACAGATGAGCAAATCGCAGATATTCTATACGTAGAAGCATCAACGATTGCACGCAGGCGTGGTGATTTAGGTTTGAAGAGGAAACTTGGACGTCCGCAAAGTAATATTGACTGGCAAGAAATTCTCGAAATGCTTAAAAGTGGAAAAACAGCTCCACAAATAGTAAAAGAGTTTAAAATAAGTGCTAAATTGCTTGCAGAAAAAATTAAAGAAATAAGCGGAGTTACTCCTAAAAAAATAGAACTTGAATATCGAAAAAATTTTGTTGCCAATTGCCTTGCAAAAGGGGATAATATTTCTTCTATTGCAGAAAAATTAAATCTTAGAAGAGAGCCGTTGTATAAATTTATACAAAAATTTCTTCCAGAATGGGTTACATCAAGAAAATCATAACGCAGAGTATATTCGGTTGAATTTTTCAATTTTGTCAAAGGTCCAGCCTGCATTATAATTCATGGCATTTTTAATAAGCAGTTTCCAGCTAGCAGGATTGTTTGTATAGAGATTAAGTGCTTTTGTGACAACAGCATTGAAACTTTCAGAAATATCTTCTTCCGTATTTATTGAAGTTTTTGTTTTAAGGCCGCATCCTAAGGTCATATCGTCAAAAATATCTGATATTGTGTCATTATAGATACCGTTTCTTAATGCTACAGGAACGCATCCGTATTTCATTGCAGTAAAGTGTTCGTTAGATGTTATGTTGTTTCTTGCACAGAAAAAGGATAAATCCGAAGATGCATAGAATTGAGCCAGATTTATCTCGCCGTCTATGAAGAGCCATTTGCCGGCACAGCCGATTTTTTGTTCAAGATATTCTACCCAGTTCGTAATTTGATTATTTTCAAGTCCGTTCGGGATATTTATAATCACCTGTACATTTTTAAATTCTTCTAATAATTTTATAATAGAAGTCAGGGCTATATCTGTTCCATCAGCAAAAATATTTGTCGATAATTTGCAGAAAATTAGCGGGGCATCAAAGAATGTATCCAGATATCCTCTAAGTGTGTATTCATCAGACTTAAAGAATTTAGGGTCAATAAAACGTGTTCTTATCCTGTCTTTAGAAAATTCTCTTGTAAGATATTTTTTATTTCTAAAACGCGACTCTCTAAAGTCATCTTGTGTAAAAGGTCTGTATATTGCAGATGCCGGTATTTCACATCCAAAAGAAACATACGAACTCTTGTTTTTTGTTTTGCATATTCTGTCAAACATTTTGCCGGAAAGTTCCGGTTTAGTCAAAATATTATTATAATATGTTTTTGACGGAACAGCCCAGAAATCAGCTCTTTTAAGCGTATAAAAAAGAGTGTTGTAATATAAATCATTTTCGTATGCCATTTTAGGAAATAATTTTAAAACTCTGGCATTTAATCTGTTAAAAAGAATATTTTCATCTATATCGTCACACTTTTCCGGATATTTTCTAAGCTTGTAATAGTTTTGATAAATAAAATCTAAACATTCTCTCATCTGGCAGAACCGTTTAGTGTTATGCAGGTTAAATAGTGAGGCAATACATTTTTTTATAATTTTATCACTGCACAGCTTTTTCATACCTTTGGAGTCTGCAAGATTAACTGCAGCCCAGAAAGCCTCTTCTTTTTCTGCTTCGAATTTTGAAAAATCATTAATAATCTGTAAAACCTTGATAGGATAATGTGATTTATTGCCGAGTTCTACTCCCAGAAAAAAAGGTATATTGTTCGAATGAATAATTTTCGGCTTAAGTTTTTGCGCTGCAATTCTTGCTGCTTTAACAAAAGGTGCAAGATATTGAAGTCTGGAACGGTCAAATCCTGAAAACGCTTCTGAATAGAGTCCGTAAACATCTATGTTTAAACTATTCGGCTTCATTTTATACAAAGAAGCATTATTCGTACGGTTTTGCAGGTAGTATTCAAAATCAAAAACTAGTTTTTCAGCGTCGTCAGTATTGTCAACAGGTATTAATACTTTTATATCTTTGTCAGGATATTGTTGTCTGAAAGCAGAAATAAAATCCAGCGGAGGAATATCAAGTGTTAAATATAATATGGTTTTAAAATCATTGTTCTTTTGAGTTTTCCTGAATAATGACGATACTTGTTTTCTTATAAAACGCCATTCAATATTGAAATGATTAAAAGATTTGCAGCTTGCAGAATATTCTTCGCTAAACTTTGCCGGCTGTATCCCGTATATTATATCAAGTTCTCTGGCGTGAGTTTCTGTTCCGAAAGAGTCCTTCATATAATTCAAGTTAGCATATTGTACAGTTGAAATCAAGCCGGCTATTGACAGAACTTTTAGTTTGGTTGTATACTTTCAGTATTATGAAAAACTTACATTTTGAATTAACAAACAATTCATCCTCCTCATGCTCCAAGTTTCAATCGGGACTTGAGTGATTTTGGTATGTAAGTTTATGTAACAGAATTGACGTTTTTTGAAAAGTCCCGTTTTTATAAACGGGGCTTTTTTTGTATTTGGAAAGGACAATTAATGAAAGTAAATAATATAAATAGCGCAGTATTTAGAGGCCCTCTGGACGGGGTAGTAACAAGCGCCCTCAGGACTTGCGATATGAATGAGATGGTCAATGCTGTAGGGCTTGATGTCGGTGCGATGGTAATTCCAAGGGCATATTATGATACAAAAGCAAGAAATGAGTATGCAGGTGCGGAAACTTTTATCAGAGAAATAAGCGGAACTTTCATTAACTGTCTTTCTGCAGGTTTATTTGCAATGGGTATTTCTAAAATAGCTGCGAGAAAAATTGACCCCGACGTAAAAATTAATCCTGAAAGCTGGTACTCAAAAGATTCTCTTGAAACTTTAAGGTGCGCGTGGGATAAAAGTAAAAATACAAAAGATTATATTGTCGAAGTTCTTGAGAACATTTCAGGACGTGACGGCAAAGGGGTAAATGAATTTAAGAATATAAAATGGGAAAATATTGAGTGGATTGATGAAGCTAAGTGGGATAAGATTAAGTGGAATAACCCGAAATATGCGGGAATTCAGGACAATCTGAAAACGAAAAAAGGTTTTGTACAAACATTCTGTGAGCTTGTCAACGATAAAAATATAACAAAAGATGATAAGAAAAATGTTCTTTTAATTATGGAACGCCGGCTGGCAAATGCGCTTGGCTCAGAAAGAGAAACTGAATTAAACATAGACGGACATAAACTTTCTGCAAAACTTGAAAACATATTGCGAGATACTCACGATATGGGCAAGGATATTTTTAATAAAAATAACGGAAAAAAAATTGAACGCGCAATTAACAAGATTAATAAGGTAAATAAAGTAAAAACTTTTGGTGCGATTGCTGCTTCTTGTGCTCTAGGGCTTACTAACCAGTGGCTTAACAGAAAAATCACAGAGAAAAGGACCGGTAAGAAAGGGTTTGTAGGTGATGTAGATTATACTTCTTCTGATAGAGGCGAGAAGCGTAAGGATTGCCTGCTGCCATTTAAAAAACTAGGAGCAAGCGTTCTTATGGCAGGTATGGTATTTAGCGTAATGGGTGTAAAGAATTTCAAACAATTTGCTAAAAAGTTAGAATTTACAGGGCCTGTTACAAGCGGAAATGCTATAAAAACAGTTTACGCAGCAACGATTATAGGAAGGTTTATGGCTGCAGACAACGGAACTGAACTTAGAGAGTCAATGACAAGAGATTATCTGGGCTTCCTAAACTGGCTTGTCTTTGGCGGTTTTGCTGCTAAGGGTGTTGCAAATCTTCTGGATAAAAACGGTAAAGATTTGTTCAATTACACAAAAGAAGGTAAAGGCTTGAAACATTGGCTCAGAGATATGAACCTTAAAACACATAATGAAATTGCAGCAAAAGGAAGTGAATTCGCTAAGAAAAATATGTGGAAACTTAACCTCGCTCACGCTGCGGGTATTACATATTCTGCCGTGACTCTGGGTATTTTGCTTCCGATGATGAACGCAAAGATAACGGAAAAGAAGGCTAAAAAGAAAATATAAAAATTCCTTTGATGTATAATTAATTTATAGAAATTAGAGGAATTAATTATGCTAAAAGGAAATGAAATTAGACAGTTATATTTAGATTATTTTAAAAACAAGCATCAGCATACAATTGTAGAAAGCTCAAGCCTTGTGCCTGACAATCCTACAGTGCTTTTAACTACAGCAGGAATGCTTCAATTTCTGCCAATATTTTTGGATTTTCTTTTAAGTATCTTTTTACGTTTTCTCTTCCTTGACCAATCTTTGCACCATTATAACTAAACCAAGCACCACTTTTATCTATTATATCTAGGTTAACTGCTAAATCTAAAATGCTTCCTTCTTTAGATATTCCTTCTCCATATAGAATATCAAATTCTGCTTCTCTGAAAGGAGGAGCAACTTTATTTTTTACAACTTTAACCCTTGTTCTATTTCCTATAACTTCACCATCTTGTTTAATATTTTCTATTCTTCTTATATCTAAACGAACAGATGCATAGAATTTTAATGCTCTTCCACCTGGTGTTGTTTCAGGATTTCCAAACATAATACCAACTTTTTCTCTTAATTGGTTAATAAATATTATTGCTGTTTTTGATTTATTTAAAACTCCTGCTAATTTTCTTAAAGCTTGTGACATTAATCTAGCTTGTAATGCAACATGTGTATCTCCCATATCTCCATCAATTTCGGCTTTTGGAGCTAATGCTGCT
>ENA-ORNF01002438-ORNF01002438.1-human-gut-metagenome-genome-assembly--contig:-NODE-2438-length-13942-cov-5.104054_pt1 | contig 13942 bp, 9 predicted proteins | sample MGYA00242110_ERZ509012 | MGnify/ENA primary metagenome ERZ509012 (study PRJEB26280, sample SAMEA2338714) | human gut metagenome | biome: human gut; feature: human-associated habitat; material: faeces... | reverse complement strand
TGAGCAGGACAGCCAGCAGGATGGCCAGCACGGCCACGGCGCCCATGATGGCGGGATAATAAAGGTAACGGATGATGCCCAGCGGCGAGAGACCCGTCAGCCCCGCGGCCATGAGCAGCTGGGCTCCGTAGGGCAACAGCCCCTGCGTGAAGCAGGAGAAGGTGTCGAGCAGACTGGCGCTCCGCCGGCGATCGACGCCGAACCGGTCGGCGATCTTGCGGGCAATCGGGCCGACGGTAAGGATGGCGATCGTGTTGTTGGCCGTGCAGAGGTTCGAGAGGCAGACCAGTCCGGCAATCGTCCCCTCGGCCCCCCGGCGGCCCGAGATGCGGCGCGTCATGTGGCCGATGATGTAGTCGATGCCGCCGTTGAAACGAATCAGTTCGAGCAGTCCCCCGGCCATCATCGTGACGATGATCAGTTCACCCATGCCGGTGATGCCCTGTCCCATGCCGCCGCACCACGCGAGCAGGTCGAAACTCCCGGTCGCCAGGCCGATCGCGCCCGAGGCGGCGATGCCCAGCAGGAGCACCTTCAATACGTTCATGCCGGCAATGGCCGTTACCAGCACAAGCAGGTAGGGCAGCACACGGACCCACTCGACCCGTCCCGGCGCCACCACGGCATCGGCTCCGCTGCCCGTCAGCAGATAGACCAACAGCGTCACCACGGCCGCCGGGGCCACAATGCGCACATTGACACGGAACTTGTCGCGCAGGTCGCACTCCTGTGTGCGGGTTGCGGCGATCGTCGTGTCGGAGATGAACGAGAGGTTGTCGCCGAAGAAGGCGCCGCCCACGACGATGGCCGTCAGCCAAGCCTCGTTCATCCCCGTCTCGGACGAAAGCCCCGCAGCCACGGGGACCAGCGCCACGATCGTTCCCACGGAGGTGCCGACCGACAGGGAGATGAAGCAGGAGGCCAGGAACAGTCCGGCCGGGAGCAGACGCCCCGGCAGCAGGTGCAGCGTCAGATCGACCGTGGCATCCACGGCACCCATGCTCCGGGCCGACTCGGCGAAGGCGCCCGCCAGTACGAAGATCCAGATCATCAGCAGCACGTTCGGGTCGGCGGCCCCGGCCGAAAAGCGGGAGATCCGCTCGGCGAAGGGGACACGCCGCGTAATGGCCACGGCATAGGCCGAGGCGGCAATGAAGGCTACCGAAATGGGCATCCGGTAGAAATCGCCGGCCACCAGCGACACGGCAAGGTAACAGGCTAGGAAGACAAGCAGCGGCGTCAGCGCAAGGAAACTGCCGCGGCACGACTGTTTTTCAGACATTTCACTTTTTCGATTAGCGGACCCGGGTCCGGAAGGGGCAAAAGTACCGAAAAATTTCCACTTGCCCAATTCTTCCCCGTCGGGTCCCCGCACTGCACAATGAAATAAATTTGGCAAACAGCCCAAATTTTGTATATTTGCGTAAGAGTGCCGACAAGATGTCGGGCACCGCATGCATGGCGGTGTCGCGACGAAGATTGCGACGCAGAACGAGATTTTGACGACAAAGCCTCATAACCGCATGACTTCCATGGAATTCGGCCGCTTGTTCGCCTGCTACCGGCCCCGGTTCGAGCTTCTTGCGAACCGCTACGTGCGCAACCGGACCGTAGCGGAAGACATCGTGTCGGAGAGTTTCATGACCCTCTGGGAAAACCGGGAGAAACTCCCGGCCGACTGCAACCTCCCGGCCTATGTGCTGACCGTCGTGCGCAACCGCTGCCTCGACTGGCTCCGCGCCCAGTCGCGTCATGCCCAGATCGAACAACAGGTCTACGAGCTCCGCCGCGAGGTGATCGCCGCCGACATCCGCTCGCTGGAGGCTTTCGACCCGAGCGAGATCTTCTCGGGGGAGGTCGAGCGGATCATCCGCGAGACGCTCGAGGGAATGTCCCCGCTCACCCGGCAGGTATTCGAAGCCCGCCGTTTCGAAGATAAGTCGTACAAGGAGATCGCCCAGATGCACGGAATCACCGTCCGCCGGGTCGAGTTCGAACTGACCAAGGCGGTCAAGGAGTTCCGCATCGTCCTCAAGGACTACCTTCCGGCGTTACTCATCCTGCTGTCTTCCAGCACCTTGAAATCGTAAAAAAATTTAATTGCATTTTTTCCATCGGAATTGTGCTCCGCAGAGTGGGAATCCGGGCCGCTTGTTCGTTATCTATATACGATGGCAAACAACGAGACGATGAATCCCGACTTACTGCTCAAATACCTCGACAACGAGGCCTCCGATCAGGAGATGCGCGAGGTGCTCGCCTGGCTTGAGGCCGACCCTGCGAACCGGCTCGAACTCGACCGGCTCGACCGGGCGCTCGCAGCCTCAATCATCCACGGGCCCCTGCCCGGCGAACAGAGCGCCGCGACACCCGCACCGGCGTCCGAAAAGGCCGGACGTCGCATCACCCTGCGCCGCATCGTCCGTTACACGGCCGAACTGGCCGCCGTGCTGCTTGTCGGCGTCGTCCTGTCGTGGACGCTGACGCGAAACCGGCTCGACGAATGGTCGCAGCGGACCACCTCGATCGAAGTGCCGCCCGGACAATACCTCAGCATGCGCCTCGAAGACGGAACGAACGTATGGCTCAGCGCCGGCACGCGGTTCGAATACCCGCTCGTCTTCGCCGGACGGGAGCGTCGCGTGAAGATCAGCGGCGAGGCGATGTTCGATGTCGAGCACGATGCCGACCATCCGTTCGTCGTCGAAACGTTCGCCTGCGACGTCGAGGTCCTCGGCACGAAGTTCGATGTCGAGGCCGAACCCGACGAAGGCATCTTCTCCACCGCCCTGCTGCGCGGAAGCGTGAAGGTCTCCAACAAGCTCACGGCCGGCGAGGAGTTCATCCTCCAGCCCAATGACGAGATCCGCCTGGTAGGCAACCGGCTGCAGCTCGACCGGATCGACAACCCCGACGAGTACCTCTGGACCGAGGGGCTCATCAGCATCAAGGGCCAGACTTTCGAGGAGCTGATGCACAAGTTCGAGAAATACTTCGGCGTCCGCATCCTCATCGAACGGCGCAACATCCCGACCGTGGACTACAACTATGGAAAGATCCGAATATCCGACGGAATCGACACCGCGCTGCGCATGCTCCAGCGCTCGGCGCGCTTCTCCTACGTGCGCGATCCGGAGGACAATACGATCCGCATACGCTGACTCCTCCCCGATGCGGAACGGCGGAATCCACCCGAAACCACCTGTATTGAATGACTAACCTAAAGACGAATGTATGAAGAAATGAAAATCGACTCCTCACTCTGACATGCAATGCCGTAAAAAAGAAGGACTGCGGACGATGGCGCGCCCGCAGTCCGTGGTCGGCATTGTCTCAAATCTCAAGCTATTAACTACTAACCACTATGTAAAAGTATGAACAAAAAACGTATTCAGCAAATCAAATGCCTGTTTACACTCGTTTTCGCCGCGTGCACGCTATTTCACGCCGCCCGCTCATACGCCCAAACCACTCAGGTGACAATCAGCCAGGAGAATGTCCCGATGGAGCGCGTGATGAACGAGATCGAAAAACAGACGGGCTATCTCTTCCTTTCGAACAATGACGTCGATATCCGGCGCAACGTGAGCGTCCGCATCGAAAACGGCACGCTGGCCGAAGCCCTCGGACAGATGCTCAAGGGCTCGGGCGTCACCTACCGACTTGAGAACAAATACATTTCGCTCTCCGCAGCCCCGAGGGGGGGGGGAACCGGTAACCGTCAAGGGAACGGTGACCGATGCCAACGGTCCGGTGATCGGCGCAACGATCACCATCAAGGGCGGCACGACGGGAACCACCTCCGCAATCGACGGATCGTTCTCGCTCTCGGCACGCCCGGGCGACGTGCTGATCGTGGCCTTCATCGGCTACAAGAGCGTCGAGATCCCCTTCACGGGCCAGACCGAACTGACGGTCGAGCTTGAGGAGGAGTCCCTCCAGATGAACGCCGTCGTCGTGACGGCCCTCGGTATCAAGCGCGAGGAGAAGGCGCTGGCATACAACGTCCAGCAGGTGAAGGCCGAAGAGCTGACGACGGTCAAGGACGCCAACTTCGTCAATTCGCTGGTCGGCAAGGTGGCCGGTGTAACGATCAACGCCGGCGCGGGCGGTGCAGGTTCCTCGACGCGCGTGGTAATGCGTGGACAGAAGTCGATCGAGAAGAGCAACACGGCCCTCTACGTGATCGACGGTATCCCGATGTACAACAACAGCTTCGGCGGATCGGGCGGCAGCTACGGCGACCAGGTCGGCTCGGAGAGCGCCGCCGACATCAACCCCGAGGACATCGAGTCGGTCAATATGCTGACCGGACCTTCGGCAGCCGCCCTCTACGGTTCGGAGGCCGCCAACGGCGTGATCATCATCAACACCAAGCGCGGCGCCGTGGACAAGACGATCGTCACGCTGAGCAACAGCACGATGTTCTCGTCGGTATACATGATGCCCGAGATGCAGAACCGCTACGGCACAAGCAACTCGACCTTCAGCTGGGGTTCGCCGATCAACGGCACGTTCGACGCCCGCGACTTCTTCAACACCGGCACGAACATCATCAACTCGGTCTCGGTATCGACCGGCAACCAGAAGAACCAGACCTACATCTCCGTATCGACGACCAACAGTACGGACATCATCCCCGAAAGCGCCTACAACCGCTACAACTTCTCGGCCCGCAACACCACGACGTTCGCCAAGGAGCGCCTGACGTTCGACTTCGGTGCCAACTTCATCATCCAGGACAACAAGAACATGGTCTCGCAGGGCAAGTACTTCAACCCCCTGCCGGCGCTCTACCTCTTCCCCCGCGGCGATGATTTCAACGAGATCCGCCTCTACGAGCGCTGGGATCCCATCCGCGGCCTGATGGCGCAGTACTGGCCCTACGGCGAGGGCGCACACTCGATCCAGAACCCCTACTGGATCCAGAAGCGCATGAACCGCGAAACGGACAAGCGCCGCTACATGCTCAACGCCTCGCTCAAGTGGAAGGTCACCGACTGGCTCGACATCACCGGCCGCGTGCGGATCGACAACTCGGAGTACCGCATGACGCGCAAGTACTACGCCACGACGCTGACCACCTTCGCCGGCGACAACGGAGGACTGCAGGATCAGACGCAGACCGACCGCACGTTCTACGGCGACGTGATCGCCAACATCAACAAGCAGTTCGGCGAGGACTGGACCCTCAACGCCCAGATCGGCGCCTCGATCGACGACCAGCGCTACGAGATGGCCGGCGTGGCAGGCGACCTGAAGACCGCCAACTTCTTCACGACGCTGAACCTCAACACGACCGAGAAGTTCAAGCTCTACCAGGAGGGCTGGCATGACCAGACGCAGGCCATCTTCGCCAACGTCGAGGTGGGCTGGCGCTCGATGCTCTACCTCACGCTCACGGGCCGCAACGAGTGGCCCTCGATGCTGGCCTATTCGAAGCAGTCGTCGTTCTTCTACCCGTCGGTCGGCCTCTCGGGAGTCATCTCCAACATGGTCGATCTGCCCGACTGGTTCTCCTTCCTCAAGGTCCGCGCATCGTACGCCCAGGTGGCTTCGGCCTTCGACCGCTACCTCTCGAACCCGAGCTACACCTACGTCGAGCAGAGCCACGGATGGAAAGCCCCGGCAACCTACCCCAACAACGACCTGCGTCCCGAGGATACCCGCTCGTGGGAGATCGGCGTCAATGCCCGCTTCCTGAACAAGTTCAACCTCGACGTCACCTACTACCGTTCGAACACCTACCACCAGACGATCTACATGCCGCTGGCCAGCTCGACCGGTTACGAGAACTACGCCGCACAGACGGGTAACGTCCGCAACCAGGGCGTCGAGCTCGCCGTAGGCTATAACAACAAGTGGGGAGACTTCCGCTGGGGAACGAACTTCACCTACACCTTCAACGAGAACAAGATCATGGAGCTGGCCCACGGCATGATCAACCCGATAACGGGCGTAGCCGAGGACCTGACCGAAATCAAGAAGGACTGGCTGGGCGCCTCCGACGTTGCCCCGCGCGTCATCCTGCGCGAAGGCGGTTCGCTGAGCGACATCTACGTCAATCACCAGCTGGCCCGCGACCTGAACGGCAACATCCTCATCAGCAATACCGGAGCGCTGTCGATGGAGGAGATCGAGGCCCGCAAGGTAGGTTCGCTGGCCCCAAAGTGCAACCTCGGATGGAGCAACAACTTCGCCTGGAAGGGCATTGATCTCGGAGTTGTCTTCACGGCCCGCATCGGCGGCATGGCCTACTCCGCAACGCAGGGTATCCTCGACTACTACGGCGTGTCGGAGGCTACGGCCGCAGCCCGCGACCGGGGCGGCATTCCGATCAACTACGGCTCAGTCAGCCCCCAGACCTACTACCAGACGATCTCCTCGGCCGAGGGCGGTCACGGCGCCTACTACCTCTACGACGCCACCAACGTCCGCCTGCAGGAGCTCAACCTGAGCTACACGCTGCCGCAGAAGTGGTTCCGCAACAAGGCCAAGCTCACCCTCGGCTTCGTGGCCCGCAACCTCTGGATGATCTACTGCAAGGCTCCGTTCGATCCCGAAATCTCCGCAGCCACCGGCAGCAACTACTACCAGAACGTGGACTACTTCATGCTGCCCAGCACCCGGAACCTCGGTTTCAACATCAAACTCCAATTCTAACAACCGCTGACCTATGAAAAACAGACTCAAAATAATGCTCGGAATCCTGCTGGTCGGCTCGCTGACCGGTTGCACGGGTAACTTTGAAGAATACAACACCGATCCCTATGCTCCGCAAGAGCCCGATCCCACGATGCTGCTGCCGACGATGATCGACGCCATGATGTACGTCCAGCAGAACGACTCGCAGATGGTAGACCAGATGGTCGGCACACTGGGCGGCTACTTCACCCTCTCGAACCGTTGGGGCGGCCAGAACTTCGATACGTTCAACCCCTCGGCCGACTGGAACCAGGGCCCCTACAACACGATGTTCCTCGATATCTACGGCAACCTGTTCGAGATAGAGGAGCTCTCGCAGGGCTCGGGCCACTGGATGGCCATCGCCAACCTGATCCGCGCCGCCGTGATGATCCGCGTGGCCGACATCTACGGCCCGATCCCCTACAGCCAGGTGATGAAGGGTCTGATGTACGTGCCCTACGACACCAACGAGGAGGTCTACAAGAACATCATCGCGCACCTGCAGAACTCCGCATCGACGCTCTACTCCTACGCACAGACCTATCCCTCGTCGAAGCCGATGGGATCGAGCGACCCGATCTATGCCGGAGACTATGCACTCTGGGCCCGTCTGGCCAACTCGCTGACGCTCCGTGTGGCCATCCGCACGAACGACAAGGAGTCCGCCCTGCAGGCCATCGCCCATGAGGCCGGCATGATCGAGACCAACGCCCAGAACGCCATGATGTCGCCCGGCATCCAGGGCAACCCCTACCAGTTGGCATCGGTATCGTGGGGCGACCTGCGCGTAAACGCCTCGATCGTCGATTACATGTCCGGCTACAAGGATCCCCGCATGGCGGCCTACTTCACCAAATCGACCTTCCCGGGCTATACGGACCAGTATGTCGGCATGCGCTCGGGCGAGGCTGATTTCGACAAGACCTCCGTGGCCGCCTATTCGATGCCCAATCTGACGTCGGGAACGCTGCTGCCCGTATTCGTGGCAGCCGAGACGCAGTTCCTGCTGGCCGAGGCCGCCCTGAAGGGGTGGATCGACGGCGGCGAGGCCAAGGCCCGCGAATACTACGAGGCCGGCATCCGCCTGTCGATGGAACAGTACGGTATAACCGACAGTGATGCCGTATCGAAGTACCTGGCAGACAAGACGCTCACTCCGGCCGGACACTCGAACGACCCGCGCGGCTCGAAATACACCTACGACCGCAAGACCACCGTCAAGATCGCCTGGGAGGGTGAGACCTCGACCGAGAAGCACCTCGAGCAGATCATCACGCAGAAGTGGATCGCCAACTACCCGATGGGACTCGAGGCGTGGGCCGAGTACCGCCGTACGGGCTATCCCGAACTGGCTCCCGTGATCGACAACCTGAGCGGCGGCGTGGTGGACTCGAACCGCGGCATGCGCCGTCTGGCCTTCCCGCTCTCGGAGAAGGACCAGAACACGACGAACTACCAGAACGCCGTGACGATGATCGGCGGCACGGACACGCCGGCCGTGGATCTGTTCTGGACCAAGAAAAACTGACCGTAAAACCAAGACCAAGAATCGACTATGAACTGGAAAAGAAATAGCTGGACTCTGCTCGTCGCCGGGCTCTTCGTCGCCGGGTTCACCAACTGCAGCGACTGGACCGAAACGGAAAACGAGTGGGTCCTGGAGTCCCAAAACACCGAAACGAACAAACCCGAAAGCTACTACCAGAACCTGCGGGCCTGGAAGGCCAGCGACCACGCCATCTCGTTCGGATGGTACAGCGGCTGGGGTGAGCCCACGGTCTCGACGACCAACATGCTGGCCGGCATCCCCGACTCGATGGACATCGTCTCGCTGTGGGGCAACTGGAGCAACCTCTCGGAAGGCAAGATCAAGGATCTGCGCGAGGTACAGCAGAAGAAGGGCACGAGGGTGATCTTCTGCAGCTTTACCTCCTACGTGGGCCAGAACTTCACCCCCGCGGAGTACGACACCGACGAGGCTTCCCGCAACGAGTTCTGGGGCTGGAAGGACGGTGACAGCGAGGCCATCGACGCCGCCATCGCCAAGTATGCGAAGGCGATCGCCGACACGGTCTTCAAGTACAACTACGACGGCTTCGACATCGACTTCGAGCCCAACTACGGTTACGGAGGCCCGCTGGCCAGCGACATGGGCCGCATGCACACGCTGCTGACCGAACTCAACAAATACATTGGTCCGCAGTCCCCGAACCCCGACAAGCTGCTGATCGTCGATGGCGAGCCCCAGACGCTCAACGCCGAGAGCGGTCCGCTGATCGACTACTTCGTCGTGCAGGCCTACACCGTATCGGGAGGTTCGCCCTCACCCAACGCCACGGGATACGAAAGCGACAAGGACGACCGTCTGCAGCGATGCCTGAACAAGTTCCTGAGCGTAATGAGCGAGAAGGAGATCACCAACCGCTATGTGATCTGCGAGAACCTCGAGAGTGCGATGGATGCCCTCAACGGCGGCTTCTACTGGGTATTCCGCGACGGCACGAAGGCCGACAAGTCGAAGATCCCCTCGCTGGTCGGCATGGCCATGTGGGAGCCGACGAACGGCTTCCGCAAAGGCGGATTCGGCGCCTACCAGTTCGGCTACGAGGCGATGAACTCCCCCTCGTACAAATGGATGCGCACGGCCATTGCCGCCCAGCAGGCGCTTGAGAACCCCGAAACCCCCGAGGCAGGGAACTGAAAAAAACTTTAATCTACCGACTATACCATGAAAAAACTGAAAATATCGATTGCGTCCCTGCTCGTTGCGGCATCGGCCCTGGTCGGCTGCGACAACGCGGAATACGGAACGCTCGGCACCCATGCCTATATCAATGAAAGCGTCTCGTCGCTGAGCCGGTCCACGAAGGTTGTGCTCGATAGCGAGGAGGGCGCCAACGTACAGATCACGGTTTGCCTCAGCTCAAAGAGCGAAGCCGACGCCCAGTTCCGTCTGGTTGTGGACGAAGCGGTGCTGAAGAGCTACAACGAGGCACAGAGCGCAAGCTATACGGTGATGCCCGAAGAGCTCTTCGAGCTTCCCGAGAGCATCACGATCAGCGAAGGCAAGTTCAATGCCGATCCCGTCTCGATCCACATCAATCAGATTCCGGCAGATATGGCCGGCGAGATGTACGCCATTCCGCTGCGACTGGAGAGCATCGACGGCAAGATTCCGACGACGAGCGCCTCCTCGACCTTTGTCATCACAATCGAGAGCATCGCCGTTTCGACACTCCCGATGTTCGACGGAGGCGCCGGTCTGGCCACGCAGGAGGGATTCCCCATGTCGCTCGACAAGTTCACCGTGGAGGTCCGCTTCCAGATCAGCGACACGGCCAACCGCAACCGCGCCGTCTTCACGAACGGCGGTTCGAACGGCAGCCTGGTCCTGCTGCGCTTCGAGGACCCGCAGAACGACGAGACGAACGACGCCGGTGAGGTCGTCACGGCAGCTCACTCGCTCGTACAGTTCCAGGGCGACAACGGCTTCCTCAACCCGACGACGGCCTTCGTGCCCAACAAGTGGCAGCATCTGGCCGTAACCTACGACGGAACGAAGATCACGATCTATGTAAACGGCGCATTCGCCGGTTCGAAGGACCTCGTTGTCAAGAGCGAGTTCAAGCAGGCCGGCTGGTTCGGCGGCAGCGTTCCCGGCGGCGAACCGGACGGCGGCGACGGCGGACACGGTACGGACGATTCGTGGTGGAACGGCTGCAAGATCCTCTGCACCGAAGCACGTATCTGGTCGGTATGCCGCACCGAAGCACAGATCCAGAACAACATGACCACCGTAAGCCCTTCGTCCGAGGGTCTGGAGGCTTACTGGCGCTTCAATGAGGGCAGCGGCACGACTTTCGAGGACTGCACGGGACACGGCCATACGCTGACCACGACGAAGAACCCGACGTGGATTCCGGGCATCAAGTCAAACGATCCGTCCACTCCGTGGCCGGGAGAGAGCAAATAAACCAAGCACACCGGACAGAAAACGAGCCGGCGGCCCCTGAGGGCCGCCGGCTTTTTCATTTGCCGCATTGCCGCCGCACTGCACGAACGGAGCAGATATAAAAAACGACGGACCGCATCGATACACGGTCCGTCGGCTGACGCAGTGGGAACATGCAGATTTGAACTGCAGACCTCCTGCTTGTCAAGCAGGCGCTCTGAACCCCTGAGCTATGCTCCCGGATAAAAAAAACGGCTTACATACACTGTAAGTCGTTCTTTTTCAAATTTGTGGGAGCTGAGGGATTCGAACCCCCGACCCTCTGCTTGTAAGGCAGACGCTCTGAACCAGCTGAGCTAAGCTCCCTTAAAAATGGCTTGGGACTGCAAAGGTAATTCTTTTTTTTCGAACTCCAAATTTTTCGTTAAAAAAAATTTTCATTCATTCAGACCACCCTTTTGCAGGCGTGTTCTACAAAGAACCTTACGCAACCCTCGCGCATCTGCGCCTGAACAAGGACTTGAACCTAGGACCCCATGATTAACAGTCATGTGCTCTAACCAACTGAGCTATTCAGGCTTTTCGAAGAACGTTGTTTCTCGTTTTCGGTGTGCAAATATAGGGCAAATTTTCATTCCCGCAAAATTTTCGCGCTTTTTTTTCACAAAAAATGTATCTTTGTAAATCATCCTACATTTGGAAGCATGCGCCTGAAGACTCTTATATTATTCATAATCTGCGCATTCGGAGCAACCATACCGACTGTGCAGGCTCAACTCGCATTCGAGCCCTCGGAGTGGGACTTCGGTTCCATACGCGAAACCGACGGTCCGGTGAGCCATACTTTCACGGGAAAGAACGGCAGCGACCGGCCGCTGGTCATCCTCGACGTGGTGACCACGTGCGGCTGCACGGTGCCCGAATTCTCAAAGCAACCGATCCTCCCGGGCGCCGAGACGCAGATCACGGTCACCTACGACCCGACCAACCGTCCGGGCACCTTCGACCGAGAGTTGTGGGTCTACTCCTCCGACCGCAAGCGGATCGCCACCCTCACGATCCGGGGCCAGGTCATCCCCCGCGCGAAGAGCATCGAAGAGCAGTACCCGGTCGATGCCGGCGGCGGACTGCGCCTGAGTTCGACACTCTGCGCCTTCACCTATATGTATCCCGGGGAGCGGATGCAGTCGGTCATCGGATACGCCAACACCTCGCAGCGCGAGATCCGGCTCGAGTTGCGTCCCGAGGTTGCAAGCGGGCTGCTCTCGGTCGATTACCCGCAGACCATCGCCCCGGGGGCCCGGGGACAGATCAACCTGGGCTACCTGATCCCCGCCGACCGCCCCCGCTACGGCACCATACGCGACGCAATGCAGGTTTTCGTAGACGGGAGGAGCCGCGACGTGCGGATCGTCACGCACGGCATCGGAGCCGACAACCCGGCCCGGATGCCCGAGGGTCGTGCCCCGCGGTGCGAAATCTCGGAAAATATCCTTAAATTTGGCCCCGTGAAGCACAACGCCCCCGAGCAACGGTTGCGGTTCGCTCTCTCGAATACGGGACGCGGCGAACTCGTCGTCCGATCGGTGGAGAGCGGCGGCCACGTCACCGCGACGCTCCGCCCCGGCACGACGGTTTCTCCCGGGCAGGCGGCCGAAGCCGAAGTGGTGCTCGACCCGGCCCGCCAGCAGTACGGCGTGATGAGCGATTTCCTGATCATCGTGACGAACGACCCCGTGCGGCCCATGCGCCGCATCCGTGTGACAGCGATCATCGAGGAGTGAAAAAAGAGAAGAGACACACAACGAAACGATAGAACAATGTACCCGATTCTTGAAAAAAGAAACCTCGCCGAGGGGATCTGGCTGATGAAGGTCCTTGCGCCGCGCGTCGCCCGCTCGGCACAGCCCGGACAGTTCGTCATCGTCCGCGTAGACGAGCACGGTGAGCGCATTCCGCTCACGATCTCCGATTTCGACACCGAGGAGGGCAGCGTGACGATCGTCACGCAGGCCATCGGTGCCTCGACGCGCAAGATCTGCGCACTGAACGAAGGCGAGGCATTCGCTGATTTCGCCGGGCCGCTGGGACGGCCCTCGGAATTCGTCCACCTGACGGACGAGGAGTTGCGGCAGCGCCGCTTCCTGTTCGTGGCAGGCGGCGTGGGGACCGCCCCGGTCTACCCGCAGGTCAAATGGCTCCACGCACACGGCGCCCGCGTCGATGTCATCATCGGTGCCAAGAGCCGCGACATGCTGATCTACGTCGAAAAGATGCGGGCCGAGGCCGATAACCTCTACATCGCCACCGACGACGGTTCGGAGGGGACCAAAGGGCTGGTGACGCAGGTCGTCGAGCGGCTCGTGGGTGAAGAGGGGCAGCACTACGACGAGTGCGTGGCCATCGGGCCGATGATCATGATGAAATTCGTGGCCCTGACCACGAAGCGCTTTGCGCTGAAGACCACCGTCTCGCTCAACGCCCTGATGGTAGACGGAACGGGCATGTGCGGCGCCTGCCGCGTGACGGTAGGCGGCAAGACCCGCTTCACGTGCGTCGAGGGCCCCGAGTTCGACGGACACGAGGTCGATTTCGACGAGGCGATGCGCCGCCAGGGCATGTATCGCTCGGAGGAGCAGCGCCGTGCGGCAATCGAGGCCGAACGGGCTGCCGGACACGTATGTAGAATCGGATTGGACAAATAGCCATGGCAAACAGAATACCGCGCGTCCCTGTACGTGAACAGGAACCGCAACTCCGCGCGACCAACTTCGAGGAGGTCTGCTACGGATACAACCACGAAGAGGCCCTGCTCGAGGCCTCGCGCTGCCTGCACTGCAAGAAGCCCCGCTGCGTCGAGGCCTGCCCGGTAGGCATTCGGATTCCGGAATTCATCGCCGCGCTGCACGAGGAGCGGCTGCACGATGCCGCGCAAATCATCGCCCGCGACAGCTCGCTGCCCTCGATCTGCGGCCGCGTCTGCCCGCAGGAGACGCAGTGCGAATCGAAGTGCATCCGCGGCATCAAGGGCGAGCCCGTCGGCATCGGCCGTCTGGAGCGCTTTGTCGCCGACTGGTACCGCGAGAACATCAACGCCATGCCGAAAAAGGCTGAGTCCAACGGCATCAAGGTCGCTGTCGTCGGCTCCGGCCCGTCCGGTCTGACCTGCGCGTCGCTGCTTGCCAAGAAGGGCTATGCGGTGTCCCTGTTTGAAGCGCTGCACACTGCCGGTGGCGTTCTGGTCTACGGCATTCCGGAGTTCCGTCTTCCCAAAGCCATCGTGCAGAAGGAAGTCGACACTTT